>ERZ506887.2124-NODE-2124-length-9842-cov-5.173802_pt1 | contig 9842 bp, 5 predicted proteins | sample MGYA00512905_ERZ506887 | MGnify/ENA metagenome assembly ERZ506887 | reverse complement strand
CTGTTAACCCGTTAACTTGTCAACTTGTTTACTAATTCCGCCAACGCGTTTACTTTTGAAAAATAAACCCCGAAGTCCTATTTATAGGGCTTCGGGGAGGAGGTTTATGTTATTTTGAGTTTTACTGGTTAGCAGTATAACAGTTTATATCATGGTTACAGCAGTTTTTTAAATCGTAAAAAAAACTGCCAAACTCCTAATGAAGGAGAATTGGCAGTTTAAGTGAGTTAAGTTGACGTGTGCTGACGAATTATTCGCCTGGAGCGATAGCACCTGAGGGGCAAACATCTGCGCAAGTGCCGCAGTCAACACAAACGTTGGGGTCGATAGAATACTTTTCGCCTTCTGAGATTGCGCCTGAGGGGCATTCGTCAATGCAGGTACCGCATGCAATGCAGTCGTCACCAATTACGTAAGCCATAATAGTAGAATTAAAATGATTGTTTTAAAATAAGTGAGTTGAGTTATTGTCCTGCGCACATCGCCCAGCACTGCGGATGACCCACAAGGGCGCAAGGCGATGATTGCGCAGCAAAGTTACATATTTCTTTTTTACAATAAAGCAAAGCAACTATTTTTTTATGACTTACTTGGTTTTTGATTTGATGTAGTTTTATTGAATGTGTATTGCCTTGTTACTTAAGGGGTGCTTCATTGCACACCTAATTTGAATCGTAAACGGAAGGTGTGGCGTTCGACATCCCAATTGGTGCCTAAAAGGATGAACTCTTTCAATTCGGCAGTGCTATGCACGTGCAGCCCAATGCATGGACACACATCATATTGTCCGATACGTACAAGGCGCAACACCTCGCTGGCATTGTTAGGCAAACGGTCGAGCTTTATGTTTGATGGCACTTCGTGAGCTTGTATATACTCATAGCTAACGGGTAAGTCGGCTTGTATGAGTTCATTCATGCGGTTTACTATTTGTTGCACTTGAGCCTCAGTGGGGCAGGTGGCAAGCGAGTAGCTTATTTTGCTCTTTTTGCGCTCAATGTGGGCATTGCGTGAACGCTCACAACCAAACATGCGCACCATGGTTTGGTTGAGCAGGTGCTCTGCTGTGTGCATGGGTGGAAACTCTGTTTTGTTGTGCGCATTGAGCTGTGGCTGTTCGGTAGGTGATGTGGGCGTGGTGTGGGATGGGGAAATCATATATAGAGAGAGTTACTCAAAGTAAAAGGTGAGCATGACCATGCCTACGCTGACGCGGTCGATGCTTTGTGTGTAAATAAGTTGCGAGGGGTCGGTTATGTCACGACGATTCTTTTGCAACACATTGCCTAAGCCAAAGCAAAACTTAAGTTCGGGTATGAACTTGAAAAAGGGCATATACAAATCACACCCCATGCCCGCTTCAAGCATCAGGTTGAAAGGCTTATTTTTGAGTTTACTCTGCTTAGAGGTGATAAGATCGTACATGGGGGCAACGCCTGCCACCACGTAGGGACGATAGTTGTTGAAGCGTGGTGCCGAGAACTTAAAGTCGACGGGCACACCTATGTAGCACGACTTCATGTCCTGCGATTCACGGTGATCGGTGCCTAACTCGCGAAAGGTGATGTGACGCGAACCAAAGTGTAAGGAAGGGAGCACACGCAACGACACATAGCGCGACATGCGCCATTCACCTAACACACCCACTGAGAAACCTATATTGGCTTGGTCGGCTTGTGCCACCCATTGTTGACCTGCCATAGCATCGCTTGCTGGGGGCAGGTAACCATTATTTTCGATGCGCATGGCTTGATCATGTACACCTACAAAAAAACCGTAGTGAAAACGTCGTTCATCAATGTAGGGCTTGTTTTGTACCCGTCGTTCTTGACCTGAGGCAACAGCAAGCATTGAGAGCCATAATAGCACGGCAAGCAAAAGTTTGTTCATGTAAGTAGTTGAATAGTTTAGTAGGCTCTCAAAGTGTTTTTGAGCATCGCTACTGTATTGAGTGCATATGGTTTGCCTTGCAAAGGTAGTGCATGGCAAATGAAGAGCAAAGTGAAAGCTGAATATTTTCACTATGCATGTAGCTCATTACTTGCTGTGCTTGTGAGTGTGTGTTAAATAGGCTCTACGTGTATGTTGATGAAGGTTTGCGCACCAAAATGATTACGTAAGCGAACTTCAATGTTGTGTGTGGCTTGGTGGGCAATGCGTAGAGGAGTGTCGCCATTCATGCGCAGATGCACATCAATGGCTCGATTGCTGCCTATGCGTCGTGTACGCAAATTATGAGGGTCAGAAACTCCTGGCTCTTGATGAATAATTTGCAGAATGACTTGCTCATCCTCAGCAGGTAGTGATTTTTCGAGCAACTCTTGAATGCTGGGTATGAATAATTTAAACGATACGCGAATAATAAAAATGCTCACTACAACAGCCGCTATAGGGTCAAGTACGTGCCATTGAGGGCCTAAAATGATAGCCCCCCCAATGCCTATTGCTGTGCCGATGCTTGACAGGGCGTCGCTACGATGGTGCCAAGCATTGGCTACTACGGCAGATGAGTCAACTCGTTGTCCTACACGTGCTGTCCATTGGTATAGCACTTCTTTGGATACTATTGATAGCAAAGCGGCTATTAAGGCTATTAGTCCAGGTTGTGCTAATGATTCACCGCGGCATACACTAATAATTTTTGCAGCTCCCGACCACAGTATGCCTATGCCCACGCAGGCTAACATAATACCAATAATGGCTGAAGCGAGAGTTTCGTATTTACCATGTCCAAAGTCGTGATCATCGTCACAAGGCTTGCCCGATATGCGCACAAATAGTATAACTACAACGTCGGTTATGAAGTCAGACAATGAATGCACTGCATCGGCTATCATAGCTGCACTGCCTCCTAATATGCCTGCTATGAATTTGAACAAAAGCAGCAAAAAGTTGACAATGCTGCCCCCCAACGTGACACGATATATGGCATGTTCACGTTGGCTTTTACTCTCTTTTTTTGATATCATTGTAATGTTTCTTTATTCACACTGCAAAGGTAAACATTGTGTATTAAAGGTGTTAGTCTGTAGCTGATTTTATTTTTTGCACTTACTACATTGTGTGCAGTGATGCAAGCTGAAGGCCTAACCCAACTTCAACATATCCTCCCTAAAACTTCCCTGTAATTCAGCCCCTTCATTTTTTTCACATTGTTCGTGGGTACTACAGATTTTCCAAATCCGCTGAATTGGACTGATGAAGGTAATACCTTCGGAAGGGTATGGAAGTATAGTGAAGCAAGCGGTATATCTCTGCGGCTTTGTCGGTCGGTTCGGAACACATGCGCAGTGTGACATGTTCACCCATTGCATTGGTTCCTTCGGTCGTTATGGCTTTTTGGGTGGAAAGGATGCGCCTGAGTTCCGTCCAATAATGAGTGATACCCTGCAGTTTAAGCTTATAGCGGATAGTGTTGACTATCCAATAAGCCAGCAAGCCAAAGAATAGATGAGCATCGGCACTATCGTCTTTCTGATGATAGATGGGACGAAGGTTCAAGTCGGTTTTGAGTTGGCGGTTCGAGGTCTCTATTTCGCGGATCAGGTTGTAATACTCCCACGTTGACTTTTCATCAAGTGTAGGAACATTGGTGCGCAAAAAGTAAGTACCGAAGCTCTGTTCCTGCGTGTCTTCCGAGAGAGTTATCTTCCAGCGTATATCGCCCATATGATTGGGATTTTCTTCAGAACGGATGTATTCCATCTGATAATACTTTGAAACAGATGGATATTTGCCCATAGCTCGGCCGATGCGTTCAACCACCTTTTCGTAGGTTTTTACGCCCCCTTTGGTGGAGAGTGCGCGCTGTGCTTTAAGAAGTTCTGCCTCAAAACGCTCGCGCCATTGGCGGTTCATCGAACTTTCGGTCATGGATTTTGCAGGGGAGTTGACCTGTAGATAATAATCGCCCTCTGGTTCGTGTGACACTTCGGCCAGAGTGATGGGACGGCGGCGACTGTCCAAAACCGTTACTTTGCGGCCCTCATCCTTGAGTGTGTAATCCTTCAGTTTCGTGCGGCTTACGCAAAGATAATTATAACCCGAGTCCTTCAACAGTTGCAGGTTGGATTCTGTAGCGATACCTGCATCAACCACTACCAGTACCTTTTCCTCTGGATTACGGGATACGGGATTGCGGGCTATGATACGTTCCACCATATCGGGAAGCGACTGAGGATCAGCCGTATTTCCTTCAAGGATAGAGCTGTAGCGGATAAAACCTTCGGTATTGATGGCCAGTGCGAGCACCAAGAGTTTGCAGTCCGAACGCTTTTCTTTGGAACGTCCGAACTTGGCTTTGGCAGACTGGCGTTTGCTTCCTTCGAAATAGAAGTTCGTAAGGTCGAAGAGCATAATGCGGTTCGTAAGGTTGAACAGCGAGTCGGTTCGGCGGCAAAGGTGACGCTCCAAATCTTCCTTCAGCGCATACAACTCTGGAGCAGCTGCATACACTTCACGTTGTGTAGGGCAATCTTCAAAATTGCCGGTCAGCAGTTCCATGGCAGCAGAATTTTCTTCCATTAAACGCAGGGACTTCCATTCTAAAGAAGCATAAACAGTTCTGATTATCAAGGAAGAAAGGGTGGATTGAATTTTACGTTCAGTCCAACCCTGCCGTTGAAGAAACTTGTCAATCTGCAACTCTCGTATAGCCTGCAGGCATACGTTTTCAGCACCCACCTCGCGGGCATCCGTATGTTCGATGGTTTTAACATCTACCAATCGGCGGGCCTTGCGCACCGACTCTTCATAGCTTTCGCGCGCAGCATCAATTGTACCCTTTTGTTTCATTTCTTTCCAAAAGGAGTGGACGTAGCGGCATACCTTCTCGCTCATTTCCTTCATCGGATTTAGATCAAAAAGATGTCGCTGTCCTGGCAGTTCACCACTTTGTTCAAGCAGATAGGAAAGTCCACGGCGAATGTCGCATATTTCATCCGTACTCAGTTCGGGTAAGAATCCTGCCGCCAACATCAGACGGGTACGCACGCGTCCTTCCGCATCACGGAATGACTCCTTGATGCGGTAGTAATGGTCCATTTCCCCAGTTGCGGGATTAATTCTTCTATCCGAAACGAAATACATGCCGTAAAGTTACACACTTCTTTCGACATGCTTGGGTACTACAAATAACCTAACGGCATACGCAGAATTGATTATCAACAGTTTTGGGAAAGAAAAAGCTCAAAAAAAAGCTGAATTTTCTTTGAAGCGTTAAAGTTGGGTTACGTGTTGCCCTAACTTATAATCAACTTTACGTGCTTTAGTCGGCAACACCATTATTTATTGGTGGATAGTGCCACCGACATTCTTCCTATATTATTCTATTCCTTTTACATCGTTCAGCATTTTGTCACGCTGTTCAATCAATTGTTCATGCAGTTTTTTCCTCTCACTTGCGCTTTTGCTTCGCAGCATTTGTTTTGCAAGTTTGTTCGTGAGTGATTTAAATAATCCAATACGTCTGTAACGTTTAAATTCTGCTGTCCCTACCATCTCACGCATTTGCTTTTGATATGCTTCAGTATCTGTATCTTGTAATTGACGTATTTTACTCACTTTCTTCGCTGTCTTATCATACTCCTCATACAATCGTTTTGTTTCTTCTGTTTGCGCTTTCTCTTCAAAACGAGTCTTCGCTTCATCAGTCACTTGCTTTTTGTATTTCGAAAGTTTGTCATTCTTCGTATCATCCGAATACATAGAGCTTGTAAAAGGAGCATCTTTCCGTAATTTGTATCTTGCGTATCGTTCTGCAATCTGGGCAGGAGTCATCTTGCTCGCTTGTTCGCCTGTAGCGTCAATCTCGTCAAAGTATATTTGCTTCATTTGACTTGGTGGGCAGTTCATAACTCGCATAATCATCAACGCGCATTCCCTTGCAGTCTTATCGTCTGCACCACAATAGTCATAAACCGCGACTAATGCATCAGTCAATGTCTGTGGATTAAATCCTATACCTGACTGTACAACTAAATTTATTACATCATTCAGTGCGACTAATGCTCCACCACTTTCATAGTCTTTCAGCATATTGTTTAAGTCTGTAGCTATAGGCAGCTCTTTTCTGAAATTATTAGCATTGAATTTATCATCATATTTATTTTCTCTAAATAAGGTATTACCTAATGCACTCCAAACATCTCCCAAACTTAAACCTTCAACACTGCCGAATAAAGAGTGCGTGAGTATGTCACTCCACATTTTTTTCTTTTTATCCTTGTCATCACCAAATGCCAAATATGGGGCATACCCTACAAGATTCCAAACATACTGCAATAAGAATCCGAAAACGCCTACTTTAACGAAGTTGTTTATCCATGCTTTTCGATATTCACGTTTCGCGTATTTGCTCGCATTTTGAGGGTCTAAACCATCACGTTCCATCTGCTTCGCCATGAATTCTTCAGTCATTCCTTTATAACCAGGAGTAAACAACCGCTTATAATTCCTTAGAGCATCGTATAATTGTCTTGTATATGACATTGACGAATTTCTAAATGCAGTAAGCATTGCTGTTTTATATGTTCTATCAGATTGTAGAACAGACATAAATGCGCCTTCACTTGATTGCTGTGTCTGATTATATGCGATTGTAGCATCTTGCTTAGCTCGTTCTTCTGCTGTTGATTCATCGTAGCCCATTCGCAAATACTTTGCTAATTTTGTCTTATAAATAGCATAAGTTCCCATTGATATAGTTAATGCATCAACAAAAGCATTCGGAGCCATTCCGTATTTAGCGGCAAGTTCAGCTGTACGTGTTCGCCACAATTTCCAATCATTCTCATTACTCATGAGCAATGGGTCACCAGCAAATCTGCCTTGCCATCTTTCTCGCAAAATAGGCAGATTCTCCATACTCCATTTCCATGCTTTATAAGGTCTACTCAATCCTTCTGCGAGATAAATAGGATTCGCGTCAGAAAGATAGGCTGGGAATGATGTCAATTGCTTAAATGCAGTAAACATGCGACCAGATACCTTCGCGCCTGTGACACCCTTTGCTATATTCATCGCGAATTTATCATTGACTGATGTTTCTGGTTTATACACGCCTGCTGCTATTTGACACACCTTCTCAAAATGATTTAGCAATTTTTGTCCAGAACCATAAACACTCGCCATGTTCTTAACTTGTATGCGAAAACGTTTGTAAGACAATAACGTATTTAAGTCTTTATTCCAATCTGCAAATGCAGCCAAATGTTCCATCTCTTTAATATGGTTCATCAGCACAGAGAAAGCATCGGCTTCCATAATGTCTAATGGCAATGAATTGCGTACACGTTTCTTGAAACCTCCAGGTATGGTTGATACTCTATTCACTTCACGTCCCATATCTTCTATTTCAACATTTCTCGTAATGGCATCCTTCAAAATATTTAGTGGAAAATAATTTTCGATATCTGCCATTGATGCGCCAAACAACCGTTCATGAACAGCATTGTACTTGTCGCGTTTCTTAACGAGAAAGTCACTTTGAACCCAGTCCGCAAACTGCTTTAATCTTGGGTCAATAAAGTCTGCTATCGTCTCTACGTCTCCTTCGCTTATGCCCATCTTGCGTAACTTCATCTTGCCATCTGGCATCTTGTTCACCATATAGATGTAAAGCAAATTGCCTTGAGGTATTTCGTGCTGCGTTTTATCACCACCATCATAGAATGACACAACACCATTCTCTAATTTGCGTTCAATACTGAACAAATCAGAAAACTTAACACCTTTCCCGAATAATTCTAGCACTTCATTTCGCTCCAATCCGTGTTTTGCCATCATGTAGTTAGTCACTTGCTCGTGAATAGCACCTTTGTCAAGCAACTCTTGTTCGGCATCAAGCAGGTCTTTATAGAACGACTTTTTGTACGTTTCCATCTCGGCAAGGTTGGTCGAACTCATTCGGTTCTCGGCCATGTAGGCATTCTCCCAATCTTTCAAATCTTTTTCGTTGGGAACAATCGCGTCTTGCAACAATTTTAGTCCCGACATGCTATCCACCCATGCAAGGTTCATTTTATGCTTTGCCGTGTTTACGCTTCGTTCATATTCATCGCGTGCGCTTTTGCGTTCTCTCTCTTCGCGGTAGTATAAGTTCTGCTCACGTGTTTTTGCGTCAACCGCTTTAGGTTCGGCAAAGTCGCCTACCTTTAAGTGTTGTTGTCGCCACGTGTCTTCGGCCACTTGATAGATGTTGCGTGCAGGGCCTTCAGTCAAGTTTTTCCAACTGCGCCACAAAAGGTAACGTAAGTCATTATCGCTAAGTGTTGTTCCGCTAAAGCCAGCAAAGCCTAACTTATGAAGCATTTTAAGGAATGCAAGTTTTAGTTGATGCCACCATCGTTTGTTCACATTTTTGAAAGTTCCGTCCTCGGCCATACTTGCCATATATTCCTCTGTGGCTTTTCGCATATCCCAACCATATTTGGCTGAATTATGGGCTATTTGGCTGCGTGTGGCTTTGTCAGCATTTTTGAAAACGAAGTCAAGGAACTCATTCATTTTCTCTTTACCGACAAGTTCTCTTAAGCCATAATGCCCTACGGCTTCATGTAGAATGGTGTTAACAACATCGGCTCGGCCATTATGGTTAGGCAGCACAATGGTGATGCGCCCAGTCTTCACATCATACCAGCCTTTCGCCTTAGCTTGGCGACCTGTAAGTCCTTTGGTAGTGGTCACCACTTCCACATCACCTTCCACGTGCAGTTTCTGAGCAAGGTCAGTGGCGGCTTGGTGCTTGGCTTTTTCTGAATCAGAAAGTTGCGCGGTGTTAGAATAATCCGTACCTTTGTCATGTCCATCAAGAGCAGAAAAATCGGAACTGGCGGATTCTTCATTTGAAGAGTGACTGATGGAGGTAATTTCGTCCTCCGATGGACTTTCTATAGCCACACTTGGTAAAGCCTTGTGTGGTTCTTTTTTTCGATGATTTAATGTCTTGTGAATTACTAATTTTCCATTTTCAACATCTACACTAATTGTTTCGCTTTTGTAATTGTCATATTTCTTCACAAATATAAGTGATGGCCTATCTTTACGATTATCTAACCTAACGACATCTGGGTAATCAAGTATATCTTGAATTTGCTCGTAGCTTTCAATCGGCTCTTCCGCATGATGGTTTGCGGCATGGTCTACCATATAACCCTTACCACAATACAACGCATTGTTCTCAAAACCATCACCCAAGTATCTTAAATAACCCTTTGGAACAATAGCAATCGGTTCAAGTTCGTTACCGAATTGTTCAAAGATTTCATCTCGCGTTTTACCACTCGCCATCTGCAAGTTTTCTGGCGACAACCATTTTTTCACACGCTGCTTCATCTGCGCTTTAGGACTTACACCTTCTCTGAACCTCACATCCTCCACATTCTCGTCAAAACGCTTCGAAGGAGGAATAATCTCGCCATTATCATCACGCGTAACAAGATCATTCAACTTGCGGTTGTTCTCCACATTCTTGTACTTGTAACCTCTGCCATCGTCAAAGCCCCACTCACGACTATCGTTTCCGTCCCACCACAACTCACTCACGGGCACCTCATCCTCAATAATACGGTACTTGCCCTCCAAGCGGTTGTTGCCATGCATCTCAGCATAGCCCTTTGATGGAGTCACCCAGTCACCATTACGAAGCTTGCCCTCCTTCACCGAAGTCGGCACAGCACGATACACTTTTACCTTTACATTCTTCTCGCCACGTCTGACTGCGGCTATTGCCTCTCTTATCGCGTTGACAGACTCTATGGCGGTAGCGTCTGTCTGCATATATTTGCGCGGCTCATGCCAATAATTCTCGTCAACCAACGAATAGCCTAAAGCTATATCTTCAA
>ERZ506887.2116-NODE-2116-length-9873-cov-9.928499_pt1 | contig 9873 bp, 8 predicted proteins | sample MGYA00512905_ERZ506887 | MGnify/ENA metagenome assembly ERZ506887 | reverse complement strand
CCCTTCGGTCATTCCACCCGCGGTTATTCACATTCGCCCCCTTCGGGGACGGTAGGATGCTACTTACGAAACTTCAGTTTTTAATTTAAACAAACATAAATTATGGCAGACAATCAGCAACTAAACAAGAGAGAGAAGCCTCGATACTATGCAACAGACTTCCCCGAAATCCTAGAGAAAATTCCTCTAGCGGATAGAGTACTCTATCTGAGATACCAGGAACAATTCCACGGTATCGGAAAATTCGCATCCAAGAAAAACGATGATTCATCATTCAATGATGCATCATCATTCAGCAATGCATCCTCATCCGCAGATGCATCCTCCGAAAAGGTAACCCTGGCGCAACTCAGAAAAATTACGCAGGACGCCATGAAGGAGATCCACAAGCAGCCCGTCAACATCAAAGTGACATGCCCTACCTGCGGAAAGAAACACTGCTACGTGAAACGTTCCGACGGCAGAATCTACTGCTTCTCGTGCGAAATGAAGGGACAACTCGACGAGATGAAATCACGCAGCTACAACGCTCAGCAGGGAGCCGACGGCAGCTTCAACTCCGACGGCAGCTTCAACCCCGACGGCTACTCCAACGCCGCCAAGAAACGCAACGGCAAGGACCTGCCCGACAACTACGTGCCCATGAGCACCGACGACTACAAGGAAATAGATGCCGCCACCCGATCCATCCTCTACCCCATCTACCCCTTCAACGACCCCGAGGAAGAGGCACGGTTCATCGAGCACTTCCACCCCGCCAACGTTGCCCAGCGCAACCCCAAGGCGAAACCCATGCTCCCGCCGCAGCGCATCCTCTCGCTCCAGGGCATGGTGCAGAGATACATCCAGGAGATGAACCTCTCGCCCGATGTCATCCGAAAGGAGGGCGTGATGTGCGCCTTCATCATGCAGCCCGCCAACGACGCCAAGAGCGAGGACCCCAAGGGCGTGGAGGAAGTGCCCGCCATCGTATACTGCAACCATCTGTTCGGAAAAATCATCAACGCCAAGTTCCGCAGCGTGCAGCAGAACCCCGTCACCGGCGAATGGAGCAAGGGATTCACCCAGATTTCGCCCACCAAGCCCTGCGCACCCTACGGCATCGACAGCATCAACGACCTGCGCCCCGACGCCGGAATCATCCGACAGATCATCATCACCGAGGGCGAAAAAGACCGCCTCACCCTGATGAGCTGCGGATTCCCCTACGTGCTGAGCGTGGCCAACGGCGCCGCCACCAACATCGCCGAGAGCCACGAGGCCTTTGAGGAATGGATTCTGCAGGCTGAGGACATCGTAATCTGCGGCGACTCCGACCGTCCGGGAAGAATGCTCGTCAAGTCGCTCATCAACCAGTATCCCACCCGTGCCAAGGTGGCGAGTCTGCCCAGCGGCAAGAAAGATATCAGCGAGGTGTACGAGGCGTTCGGCAGGGACGAGGTGGCGAGAATCATCAGCGAGGCCAAGCCGGCGAACGAGGGCGACGTATACGACCTGGAAGAGAATGCCGACGAGGTGCTCGACATCCTGATGGGCAACTACGACCACGGCTATGAGGTGGGCATGGGCAAGCTCACCGACGGCATCTTCCACCCCACTTCGGATGGCGGACTCATCATCCTGACGGGTCGCCCGAACTCGGGAAAGACGGATTTCCTGAACTGCATGATGGCGCATCTGATGTACAACTGCAACAAGCGCGTGGCCTTCTTCTCGTTCGAGAAGCCTATCAAGGGCAAGCACGTAAGGGAGATAGCGCGCATAGCCCTGGGCGTGGAGAACACGGAGACGATGGACGGCAACGAATCGCCCGAGGAGGCGCGCCTGGTGAACCGCCACGCCCTGAAATTCCTGATGAGCCACATGGTGGACTTCGACACCAAGAGCCGTCTGCCCGACAGCAAATACATCACGGAACTTGCCGAGAGCGAGATGAGGAAGAAGAAGCAGAAGATAGATTTCCTGGTGATAGACCCGTATGTGTTCATCAACGTGACGGAGGGCGGCAGCCGTGCCACGGAGACGGAGAAGGTGAAGCTGATGCTTACCCGACTTCAGCAGTGGAGCCGTGCGCATCACGTCTGGACGGTGGTGGTGGCGCACCCGAGAATTCAGTATAAGGACGGCCACGAGGCATTCCCGCCGCTGGATCTCTACAGCATTGCGGGCAGTGCGCAGTGGGCTAACCTTGCGGATTATCTGCTCACGGTGACTCGCGTGAACAAGCCTCAGGAGGGCAAGACGTATTCCATCGTAGAGATGCTGAAGGTGAGAGACCAGGAGTTCTGCCGTCCGGGCAAGGTGTACTACATGAGGCAGCCCTGCGGCAGATACGACGAGCGTGCATCAGAAGAGGAATGCATCGCCGAGGTATTGTATGCCAAGGTATTGCCGAAGGACGAGGAGCCGTGGGAGAAGGGATAGTTGAGAGTTTATAGTTGAGAGTTTATAGTTAACAATCTTATTTTCAAGATATTGATGCCTATGACAAAAAAAGAATACAACGAATTGAAGAAGCGGGCACACGAGATGATGCTCGCCGACTATGAGTGGATATTGCAGCAGGACCCGCAGCGGTATCAGTGGACCCACACGCAGTGCTGGCTCATCGAGTTCGTGCACGACGTGAGGGATATCGCCTCGCTGAAGAGCATCAGCGTGGAGGAAGAGGTGGACCCCTGGCACGACAATCATTTCCGTCCGCAGCCGCTACAGCAGCTCTATAAGGACATCTTCGGTCAGATGGGCATCCCCGTGCCCCACTACCCCGCCAAGGCCCTGAACAAGCTGAGATCCATGGAGCAGCGCCGCCGCATCTTACCCGACAGCATCACCCTGTTCTACATGAAAGAGATGCAGAAGAATCCTCCCTGCCGCATCATCGAACTGCTGCTGATGATGAACAGAGATTGAGTCAAAGGGAGGCTAGATTGAATCTGAAGTGAAGCTTACTTGGAGCCGGGGTGAGGCTCAAATGAACGTTACGTAAGGCTCATTCCAACCCGGAGTGAGCCTTACTCCGGCTTGGAGTAAGCCATGCTTCTTATTGGCGCAAAAAGGATGTGTCAATATTCATCGGATTGATTATTCATCGGATTTTTAATTCATCGGATTTCACGGAAGAAACGGAACATTCTTGATCCACGGATTACTCACGGATTTTAAACGGAAACTCGACCTGACGGTCGTGGCGATACCCCCTATAACTGGAAAAAGTCTGCCATTACTGTGCAATCGCAAGCCAGCCTATACGGCGCTAGCCCAATGGCCGCAAGGCCAAATCCGTTTAAATTCCGTGCGTAATCCGTGGATCAAGAATGTTCCGATAACTCCGCGTAATCCGATGAAAAAAATGTCACCCACAATGTCACCCTGAAACTCTTGACAAGAGCCATTTTTTTTTGTATCTTTGCAGTGTAATTCAGAAGAAAGTAGTAGGTATAGATTGATTCACAAATTAATAATCTAATGCGTATGGAACAACACACAGAACTGGAACTGGAGAGGATGCAGCAGATGCTCCTCTCCACCCACTTCACCCTCGGAGAGTTTCTCCGTTCGGGCACCGCCATCAAGTATGGCATCGACAACACGCCGCAGGATGCCATCATCATCATCCGCCTGATGATGCTCTGCGAGCAGGTATTGGAACCCCTGAGAAAGAATTTCGGAGTCATCACCGTTACGAGTGGCTATCGCTGTCCGCAGCTGAACCTGGCTGTGCACGGCGTGCCGGGCAGTCAGCACACCCTGGGCGAGGCTGCCGATCTTTTCATCCCCAACGATGAGATTCTGAAGAAGTATTCCGGCTTCATCGAGGAGCATTGCCATTTCGACCAGATGATCCTGGAGCCTCGTGGCGCCTCGCCCGGCACGCAGCGCTGGCTTCATGTGAGCTACACGATGCGAAGGAAGAACCGTTGTCAGATTTTATTTTAATGATTTAAGAAAGGAGATACTATGAAGAAAGAGACATGGAAAGCAGTGATTCAGATTGTTATCTCAGTGCTCACAGCCATCGCCACATCGCTTGGCGTTAGCTCGTGCATGAGCTGATAGGTATGGTCACGCTGGATTATATAAAGTCACGCAGATTTCGCAGATTACGCTGATTTTTGGCCTTACGGCCAAGGGCTAACGCCGTAAAAACTGGGGAAAAACAGAGTTCCTACTATAGAAGAATCTACGGACGAACAGATAGAAAAATCTGCGTAATCTGCGAAATCTGCGTGACCATATCACATCAGGCGTATGCCCAACGACCGAACAGGTCGGAAAAATCAGATAAATTATTTTATTAACCCTTTAAATCTTTGTATTATGAGCGTAAAGTACAGAAAAGTGAAGAACAACCGCAAGGGCTCAGCTACCCGCGGCAAAATCTACGGCAAAGCCGTAGTAGACGGCGTGATCCGCACCAAGGAAATCGCCGAGAAAATCGGTAAGCGATGCACCCTGACCGAGCCAGACATCATCGCCGTGATCAACGCACTGGAAACAGAAATCGCCTATGCCCTCGCCGACGGCAAGCGCGTGATCCTCGACGGATTCGGTTCCTTCAAGGTGGGCATCAGCACCTCCCCTGCCGATACCCCGAAGAAGTTCACCACCGCCAACATCAAGGGCTTCCACGTGGTCTTCGCACCAGCCATCGAGATGTACATGAACAAGCGCATCAAGTCGATGCTCCGTGGCGTGAAGGTGGAGGAGATGACCGAGTACAACGGTCTCGACAGCGGTTCCGACGGCACATCAGGCGGCGGTTCCGACGGCGGCGGTAACTCTGGAGGAAGCTCCACCGGTGACAACAAGGACACCGGAAACTCTGGTGACAACAAGGACACCGGTAGCTCAGGCGACAACAAGGACACCGGTAGCTCAGGCGACAACGAGCACATTGTACTCTAGCCGAACGAAACTGTGAAAGATTCTACAGGAGATTCTGCAGGATGAATCCTGCTGGCTTAAAAATTGAAAGGCGACGAAGTCACAAAGGCTTCGCCGCCTTAATTTTGTTTAATTTCGGAACTAATATATCTAAAAAGAGAAAAATATTTGGTAGTTTCGGGTTTTCTGCTTAAATTTGCACCTGAATCATCACGAATAATTATAATATAAGGTGACATTTATGAAAAGATATTCAAAATTCATACCTATCCTCGCGATAGCACTATCTGCCCCAGCATTCACCTCGTGCTTCAAGGACGAACCCCTCAATGCCGAATGCGACATTGAGCAGGCCTTCATCCCCAACAACGGCAACTGGGAAGAATGCTTCCTCAAAGCCACAGATACCCTGCAGAACGTGATGTCTACGGAAGATGAAATCAGCTTCCTCGTAAAAAAGGGAACCGATCTCTCGCACTTCGCACCGAAATTCCAGATTACCCCAGGTGCTACCCTATCGCCTGCCAACGGTTCGGTGCAGGATTTCACCAACGGGCAAGTAACCTACACCGTTACTTCCGAGGATGGCAACTGGAAACGGCAGTACAGAGTGGGATTCACCTTCCCGCCCGTGGTTTACGAAGTGATGAAGTACGACTTCGAAAACTATTTCCTCAACGAAAACAAGCCTGTTCATAAATATTATGTCTGGAGCGACAAGAACGACGACGGTACGCTTGCCAACAACTGGGCTACGGGAAATCCGGGCTTCTTTATGAGCCGAAGCTCTGCCAAGCCAGACCAATATCCAACGGTGCCTGTGGAGCAAGGCTACGACGGTGCCTGCGTGAAGCTCACCACCAGCGATACCGACCAGTTTGGCGCAACGGCCAAGATGCCTATCGCTGCAGGCAACCTCTTCATCGGAAAGTTCGACGCCGGTCAGGCACTGAAGGATGCCATGAAGACCACCCAGTTTGGCGTACCCGTAAGTTTCAAGCCTACCAAATTCAGCGGCTACTACCGATACAAGCGTGGCGATGTGTTCACAGACCGCCATAAGAAGGTGGTGGAAGGCAAGAAAGACTACGGCACCATCTATGCCGTGTTCTACGACAACCACGACACCGATGGCAACAGCATCGTGCTCTATGGCGACAACGTGCAGACCAGCCCTCAGGTGGTGGCACTCGCCAAGGTGCCAGACATCGACGACACGCCCGAGTGGACCCATTTCGACCTCGACTTCGTTTATAAGAAGGAGGTGGATGCCCAGAAACTCAGAAACATGGGCTACAGCATGGCCATCGTCTGCTCATCGAGCGTAGAAGGCGCCTCGTTCATGGGAGCCATCGGAAGTACATTGTGGGTGGATCAGTTCCGCATCGCCTGCGAAAAGGAATAAATGATTCTGCTAAAGAAGATTCATTAAGAAGAGATTGAGAAGATTTAGAAAAAAAAGAAGACAAGACAATGAAAAAGTCATTCATCATATCAGCCGCAATCCTATCCCTCTGCTCTGCTGAGGCATGGGGACAGAATCTGGGAGAACTGCTCCACAAATTCACCTACCAGGCACGTATCGGCTACAACCTGGGTGGCACTGCCCCTATCGGCATGCCTGCCACCATCCGCACCCTCCACAGCTACACGCTGCAGCCTAACCTGCTGCTCGGCATCGACGCCCACTATCCCCTGGACAATAAGTGGGGATTGATGTTCGGCCTGCACTTCGAAGGCAAGGGCATGAAGATTGATGCGGGCGTAAAGAACTACCACATGACCATGGTGAAAGGTGGTGAGCAGCTGGATGGCGTGTTCACGGGCAACGTAATAACAAAGGTTGATCAGAGCCTCGCAACTATTCCAGTGCAAGCCACTTACGACGTTACAGAGAAGGTTCGCCTGAAGCTGGGTCCTTACTTCTCCTACGTCACCTCACATAAGTTTGAGGGCAGTGCCTACGACGGTTATCTGCGCCAGGGCGACCCTACGGGGCCCAAGGTAGAACTGGGGCATGAGGACAGAGAGCGTGGCGAATACGACTTCTCGGACGATATGCGCAACTGGCAGTTTGGCATCGACGTAGGTGCCGACTGGAATTTCTCGAAGCGCTGGGGAGCCTATGTGGGCCTTACCTGGGGCTTATCAGAGGTATTCAAGAAAGACTTCCACGTGATAGAGCAATCGATGTATCCTATCTATGGTACCATCGGATTGAGCTATCAGCTGAAATAGGAAATCATCTCCAGAATATACTATATATAATCATGTATAGGAAAGGAAAAACAATTATATCAAAATAAAAGAAAGGAAAAAATTATGAAGAAAATTTTTACTTTAGTAGCAGCAGCACTCTGCTCTATGTCGATGATGGCAAAGGACTACACCTGCCCTCTCGTGGTTAACTTGATGGGAAATGACATGCCTGTGGGCGACATCAAGGTGAACGTGGATGAGCAGAAAGACGGCAAATACACCATGAGCCTGCTCAACTTCGACATGAACGGTATCATGCCTGTAGGCAATATCGTTATCAAGGATGTAGAGGCTGCAAAGTGTGGCAACGTGATCATGCTCAATGCAGCAAAGGATATCCAGATTGCAGCAGGTGACGATGAGAAAGTAGAATGGATTGGACCAGGTCTCGGCAACGTGAACATCCTCCTGAAGGGTGAACTGAAGGGCGACAATTTCAACGCCTACCTCAATATTCCATTGGCTGGCAACATGATTGTTGGCGTAAAGCTCGGCAAGAATTGCAACGAAATGGGTCAGTTGCCAAACGCCGGTTTCGAGAATTTCCACGAGGCATCTTACAGCAGCGCCAAGAGCCAGGAGCCTAACGGATGGCACTCTTTCATGAGCTCTACGGGCAGCATGGCAGGCGCGGTTTCAGCAGCTGTACATACCTATGCATCTTCTGAAGTGCGCGAGAACGCAGCAGAAGACAACAAGCAGTGTGTAAAGATTGTTTCTACTCCAGTGAAGGTGGGTTCAATTGTTGCAGCTTCTGCCAACGGTACCATCACCACCGGTCGTCTGAAGGCTGGCAGCATGACTGCATCAAGCAAGGACAACTGCTCATTCCTGGATTTCAGCTCTACAGATGTGGATGCCAACGGCGATCCATTCTATGCAGTGCTCAACAACAAGCCTGATGCCATGAAGGTTTGGGTGAAGTTCAAGGCTGGCGACGGCAACAAGAATCCTAAGGCTACCATCAGTGCCCTCTTGACCAACGGCAACATGGTTCAGGACCCGGAGGACGACAAGTATGCAGCCAACATCATCGCCCGTGCCAACAACTCTTCTATCGAGAGCAAGGACGAGTGGCAGGAGATTACTATCCCATTTACATACGACAATGCAGAGGAAATGCCTAAGGCAGCCCTGGTTACCATGTCAACCTGCGCTGTGCCTAGCGGCGGCAGCAAGAGCGAGACCAATCCAGACGTTTTGTATGTAGACGATGTAGAGATGGTTTACAATGCTGATGTGAAGAAGGTTACCATGGATGGTGAGGACATTACAAATAAGTTTGATGAAGCCGGAGAATTGGAGATTGAAGGCTACAATAAGAATTTGGATATCAACAACTTCCAGTTGGAGGCTATCGGTGCCGGTGCCTATGTTACGAAGAAGATTACAACCGATGGTTTTGATACCTACGTAAGCTTTACTGTTACATCCAACGACTTGAAGAACTGCGTAACCCGCACCATCACCCTGAAGAACTATACCACTGGCATCAAGAACGTTGAGACCCTCACCCTGCCAAACGGCGTGAAGGCTATCTACAACATGGCTGGTCAGCAGGTTACAGACATGCAAAGTGGCCAAGTTTACATCGTAAAGTATACCAATGGTGAAACCAAGAAGATGGTTAAAAAATAATCGATATTAGTTAAGATGTTTCGGTATTCGCTGAAAGAGAACTTATAACACCCACGGCTAAGAGTCTTCCGTGGGAACATTATATTGGGATTCACACTCACATCATAACACAAAGTTTCATCCCCAGATTTCCTTCAAAAGAAATCTGGGGATTCTATATATTATGTATTTGAGTCTGAAGAATAATTTCAAGTCGGAGTACAATCAAACAACACAAAATCTCTTCTACTAACACAATTTTTTACTCTTGATGAAGTATTTATAGCTTCCATTACAATTTAAGCGAGATAGTTGTACAACTAAAAAGTGTAAAGTTGTACAACTAAAAAGTGTAAAGTTGTACAACTAAAAGGTATGTAGTCGTACAACTAAAAGGTATGTAGTCGTACAACTAAAAGGTGTTGTCACTAGGCTCAGCAGAGCTGCTGACTGCAGTCGGCAGAGCTGCTGACTAGGCTCAGCAGCTCTGCCGAGCCTAGTAGGAATCTTCTAGAAGCAGTCTTCTTATACTTTAGAATCTATCTCCTTTCACCTCATATTCTATATCTTTGAACCTAGCCAAACGGCTTAATGCGCTTACACAGTAATCTCGTTTAGCTTGCTCAGTAGTATCATTTCGCTTGCTCAGTCGTATTATCTTGCCTATTCAAGTCTAATATGGTAGCGCTTTAGACGTTCTTACAAGCGAGAACGTCTGGATTTTTATGGCACAAAAAAAGATTGCATCAGCGGAAATACTTCCAACCAATGCAATCTTCAGTTTTCTTTAATCTAGAGGCTAAACACTTTCTTACGAGAAAAATTCACGGAAGAAAAGAGCCTAGCGTCGGATTTACTTCACCTTTGCAACGATAGCCTTGAAAGCCTCAGGGTTGTTAACAGCGAGGTCAGCGAGAACCTTACGGTTGATCTCGATACCAGCCTTGTGAAGAGCACCCATCAACTGGCTGTAGCTCATACCATCGAGGCGAGCAGCAGCGTTGATACGCTGGATCCACAATGCGCGGAATGTGCGCTTCTTGTTACGACGATCGCGATAAGCGTAGGTAAGACCCTTCTCCCAAGTGTTCTTAGCTACTGTCCATACAT
>ERZ506887.2106-NODE-2106-length-9886-cov-11.637575_pt1 | contig 9886 bp, 10 predicted proteins | sample MGYA00512905_ERZ506887 | MGnify/ENA metagenome assembly ERZ506887 | reverse complement strand
AGGGGTTGTGTATAAACTTCTCTAAACATGTCGCTTAATTTTGATTAGGTACTTATCAAAATATATACAGCAAGAGTTTCCACATGTGCATGTCATACTGATGAGCCAGTATCATGAAGTCAATTTTGGGGAGCATCTTAATGTTGTGGAAAAGCTTCCTATATCAAAGACATTATATTTGACTCCATTAAAGCATGAACAAGAACGTTTGATAGTTGATGAGTACAATAAGGATAAGTTTATTGATGAAAGTGAAGCTATAGTCAATAAACTGGATGAAGATCTCAAGAATTTCAATTTGCATAGAACTCCATATAGCTGTGTCACTCTTCTTACAGTATTTAAGGATTCTTTCGACAGAAGTCCTGTAAATCGAACCTCTGTATTAGAGAACATTTTGAACATAATCTTTGATAATACAAAACTACAAACTTATAGGTCTAGCAATCCTGATGTCAAAGATTGTGAGTTCTGTTTAGGATTCTTCTGTTCCCAACTCATAGATAAAGATTATTATGTCTTTACTAGAGATGCTTTTTATGAGGAAATCAAGGTTTTTTGTGAGAAAAAACAAACAGATATAAATATCAATCAGCTGTTTGATATCTTATGTTATAATCGCATTATTGTAGAAGAGAATGGAGTTTATACATTTAGGTTTACGTTTTGGGTATATTATTTCGTAGCGTCTTGGATGTATGTGGATGAGGAATATGCCAAGAAAATGTTGGATAATCAAAAGTATCAGCATTACCCGGAAGTCCTTGAATTTTACACAGGAAAGGATAGAAAAAGATTGGATGCAGTACAGAAAGTGACAGAAGATTTAAGAATAGCCACTTTTTCGGTACAGAAGAAAGCTGGAATCCCTGATGATAAGAACCCTTTTGCTTTTCTTCGATTCAAAGCAGACAAGTCTCATAATGAGAAAATTATAAAGGAGATAGATTCAAATGTTCAAGAGTCAAACCTTCCTCAGTCCGTAAAGGATCATATTGCAGACACATCCTTTAATTCAGCAGCAGCTTTCCATCAAGATATTTGTAAGGTATATTCAGATTTTTCTGTAGGATATTTGGTCAACATAATATCTATAGCCAGTAAAGTACTTCGCAATAGTGACCACTTGGATGCAGAAGTCAAACAAAAGTTGCTTAATGAAATAACAAGTGCATTAAAAGTGTTTTCAAATATAATATACTTGGTGTCACATTTGTTTGCTAAGCAAGGCTATATATTTTTACCAGATTACCATCTTAAATTGACAGACAGTTTCAATGAGTATGATGAAGATGAAAAACGAATTCAAATAATAGTAACAATACCATACAATTTGATGCTGCGATTTAAGGAAGACTTATACTCTAAGAAATTGTCTCCAGTGTATATCTCTCAGTTTATGTCTGAAAAGGATAAAGTTAAGAAACATCTGCTAGCGTCATTTCTTGTTTCCAAACAGCCAGAAGGGTGGGATACAGCAATTCGAACCTACTTGAACTCTGTCGGTAAGGATTCCTATTATTTAGGTACAATTACCGATATGATGGCTGGAGTTTACTATTTGGAGAATCTTGATTCACCTAACCGAATAAAGATGAATCATCTAATCAAATCAGCTCTTTATAAGAGTGAAAATGGAAATTTACCTCCCTCTTTAAACTCTATTAAAAGAATGAATATAGACAATAAAGCAGAGGAAGGTAGTTTGCCTTAAAAAACAAAACAACCAAATAGATAGAAATGTCCCAAACATCAGATAACAACAAGCGAATAGCGAAGAATACTTTGCTTCTGTATTTCGAATGCAGTTCTTGATAGGTTGTATCGTAGTTTATGAGGCGATGTATATAGCAAGGATGTTGAAATAACAGAGAATATTATGAGCGAAGAACAATACAACGAATTGCTGAAAGCTTACACAAAGGAGGCTTTTGCAAATATGATAAAGGCTGATATACGACAAAGGTTCCCTGAACCTTATGCAAGTATGTATTGCCATCAGTTTGATAAATTCAAGAATGTTGCAGATTTCTTTGAATTTGCAGCAAAGTTAATGAGGAGATAATGCAATGTGTAATTTCTGGTAATAAATGAAGAACCATTTGATAGAGTTCTTTCATTTGCCGGAGGTTGAGGATGATACAGTTTGGGAGAATGATAGAAATAAGTTTTTAAAATCATTAGAAAAGGAAAAGTAAATGTCAAATCAAGAATCAGAAAATAACAAAAGAATTGCAAAAAATACAATTGCATTGTATATCAGAACACTAATCACAATGGCAGTTGGATTATATACTAGTCGTGTGGTACTTAATGTCCTTGGTGTTGAAGATTATGGTGTTTATAATGTTGTCGGTGGTGTTGTAAGCATGTTTGCCATAGTAACATCTTCGTTATCTCAAGCTATAAGTCGATACCTTACTTTTGAATTAGGAAAAGGTAATCGGGATAAATTAAGAACCATTTTCTGTACTAGTATTAACATTTTGCTGTTGATGTCGTTAGTTGTAGTAGTATTGATGGAATGTATTGGAGTTTGGTTTCTAAATTCCAAAATTAACATAGACCCTGACAGAATGTATGCTGCTAATTGGGTATTTCAGTTTTCTATTCTCACATTTATTGTCAATCTGATAAGTGTTCCATATAATGCTGCCATTATAGCGCATGAGAAGATGAAAGCATTTGCTTATGTCAGTATTTTGGAAGCAGGATTGAAATTGGTAATTGTGGTAGCATTATTACTATCTTCAATAGACAAATTGATAACTTATGCTTTTTTCCAGTTGATGGTATCAATTACTATTCGTATGGTTTATAGCAGTTATTGTAAACGCCATTTTGAGGAGTGTCGCTATTCTTTTATTATGGATAGGCAGTTAATAAAGAGTATGACCAGCTTTGCAGGTTGGAGTTCTACTTCTTCCATTGTTTGGATATTCAATACTCAGGGTATTAATATTATTTCAAATATTTTCTTTGGTGTTGTTGTTAATGCTGCAAGAGGTGTCGCTACGCAAGTGGAAGGTATTGTAAAAGGATTTGTTGTTAACTTTACTACGGCAGTTCGACCACAGATAATAAAATCTTATTCTGCTGGTGACAAGGCATATTTGTTTAAGCTAGTGTGCTCAAGTACGAAATACAGCTATTTTCTGATGCTGATATTCTTTGTTCCCTTTTTGTTTGAGGCTGAGGTTATATTGCGTTTGTGGTTAAAAAAATATCCAGATTATGCGCCATTATTTTTGAGACTTACATTAGTTTCCACATTGGTAGGATTGCTGGGAGACTTATTGTTTACTAATATTCTTGCGGTTGGTAAGCTGAAGCTTTATATGATTTTGGAAACAATAATTACGGGACTTGTATTTCCTGCCACGTATATATTCTTTTATATAGGTTATTCGCCTGCTTTTCCGTATGTTTTCTATGCTTTGGCATATACGATTTTGATAATTGTACGTCTTTTCTATTTGAAAAGAGAAGAGCAGTTTCCTGTAAAGAAGTTTTGGCTTGATGTACTGAAGCCCGTACTTCTTGTTACAATTTTAGCTTGCGTTGTGCCTTATGTATTTAAGTTTCTCATATTTAAGTCAGACGATATATTGTATTCAATTGCTGATATTTTTATTTGTGGAATTAGTGTATTGGTCTCCATTTACTTTGCAGGAACAAATACAGAGGAGAAAATATTCATTAAGAATAAACTTCAGTTGGTTTATAATCATTTAATTTGTAGAAGATAAATGAAAAAGTATGATTGATTTTGAAAAAGTAGATTTGAAATTGGATAGATTTAGAAGTGAATCTATTCGATTTTTAATGGATAGTTTAATTGCTAAATAGATTATTATGATTTCACAGGAAAAATTTATTAAGGACGTAACTGGTAAGAAAGAAGTTATCCAATGGAGATTTGTTCGAATTTTGAGAACTATAAATTCATTCTTGCCTTTGAAAATAAAAAATAATTTAGGTAAAACTGCAGATTTTACCTATTTAACAATTTGTCGTCAAAGTGACTTTGATATGGTTGCAGCATCTCTTTATACCCTCTTTAAAACTTCAGATTTTTTACCTAATAATATTGCGATAGTTTCTGATGGTTCCTGGCTTCCTGAGGTTGGAGAAAATTATTTTAGAAAGCATGGTGTCGATATTACATGCGTAGAATGGCAAAAATGTGCAGATTTTTATAGTAAAACTTGTCCATCTTTAAAAAAATGGGCAGAGGGACATATTTGGGGAAAAAAGATGGCTGCAATCCTATATTTCTCAGAGACTCAGAAAGTTCTGTTTTCAGATCCTGATATTTTATGGTATAAAACGCCTTTAACATCTCTGGAATTAGATAACTGTAAGTTTAAAGTTTCTATAGATAATTCTCATAATTATGATGATGAGTTTATTAAAACTTGTGGTTTTGAGTGTCTTTATGACAGAGACGAACCTATTAATTGTGGAGCAGTTTATATCCATGGGGGCTTAAAGTTACTTTCACAAGATGCTCTAATGTGCATAGAATATGAGGGTGAGCATTGTGGAAAGTTTGCTGAACAGACAGTTTTCGCTATTATGGACTTGGAGTATAACACACGATGGAGCATGAAAGAAATTACTTCAGAAATATCAGATTTGCTTTATCCTTTTTGGGCAAGAACCATTAAATATAATGGCATGATTGCAAGGCATTATCTATGGAGGTTAAAATGGATTTATTGGAAGGATTATTTTAAAATACGAATGACAAAAATATCATAATAATGTATATTATTTCTTTAATTAAGTCTCTGAATCCACATCGTCGAGAGCATTGGATTATGCTTTCAATATTGGTGTATTCCTTGGTTGGCGTGTTGAAATATTATTTGCCAAGCACATTGTGTAATGCTCTGCTGATATTGTGTGCGTTTATATTTATCATGGTTGTATGCAAGCATGTAAATGGATTTCATTTGAAAGGCATCACTAGGCTATCTTATGTAGTTCTCATTCTTTGGAGTTTGTGTCTAACATTCCACATGTTCTTTATTGCAGACATCAGAAACAACTTTGTCGAATATCATGGTTTATCAACTCTTTTGATGGCATATTTTGGCAGTTCCTTGTTTCTTCCTAACCTTATGCCGTTTGTGATATTAGCATTTCCGAGAAACTACCAGTTTGATTTTAGGTACCTTTGGCGAGTAATGTGGCTGTTGTGCATCCTGTATATGGGTTATTACCCATTTGCTTTTTGGAACATGACACACTATTCGTGGTCAATGGATCAAGTTGCTGGTACTGAGTGGGGAGACAAAGGAACGTATGGCGACTTCATTATCAATAGTACCATAGGTATAGCATCTCTAGCTCCGGTAGTTATCATGGTTTTCTTCAAAAGATACTTGCCTGAGAAACGTTGGAAATGGTTCTTGGTTTCATATGTGGGAAGCATTCTTATCACTGCTTTTTTGGCTCGTCGTGGTAATTTAGCTTTGTCTGTCCTTTTTCTTGTCTTAGCTTGGATAATGTATGCATTGGGCGATAAGAAAACATCCAAATTTAAGATGATTCTTATGACGACTATTGGTGTTGGAATACTTTTTGTTCTTTTTACTAATGTGTCAGATTCTTTTTTCTCTACTCTCATAGAACGAGGTGATGAAAATACTCGAAGTGGTGTAGAAGAAAGTTTTTACGCTGACATGAAGTCGCAAGTTGATTGGGTATTTGGGCGAGGTTGGTTTGGAAGATATTATGAGCCGGGATTTAAAATCTTTCGTTCTTCCATCGAAACGGGATACTTAGCATTGATACTTCGAGGTGGTTTCTTATATCTAATCCCTTATGTTGCTACATTAAGTTTTACAGCTTTTACTGGATATTTTAAGTCTAATAATCTGTTCTGCAAATCGTTTGCTATTATGTGCTTAATGCAAATTATCAGCTTGTATCCGTATGGTTGGCCAGTTTTCAATTATTTTCATTTCATTCTTTGGATGGGCGTATGGGTATGTAATATTAAATCATTTAGAGAAATGACTGATAATCAGATTTTTAATAAAATATTTAAATAATATAATTATGAGAATTTTATGGTATTCATTATCACCTTGTGGTAGTATCCGGAGAAGCGGAGAACAACGAGTTATACAAGGGTGGATGATTTCCCTTGAAGATGAGATTAAGAAAGTTAAAGATATTGATTTGCATGTGGCATATTTTTCTGATACAGAAAGTGTGTCTTTTAATTTTGAAGGTGTGACTTATCATCCTATATATAGACCTAAGGCCAAAACAATATTTGGAAGATTATGTAATCATTATAAATCGTTATCATCTAACGATGAGAAGATGTTGCCTTTAATGTTAAATGTTGTAAAGTTGGTACATCCTGACTTGATTCATATTCATGGTACGGAGGAACGTTTTGGAATGATTCAAAATTATGTCATGGATATTCCTATTGTTTTCTCTATCCAAGGGTTGATAGCACCTTACAAGGAAAAATTCTTTTCCGGATTGCCTGACAAAGATATAATCAAGTTTGAAAGTTGGATGGAACGATTAAGAAAGATATCTTACCGTGATCAATTCAAAAGTTTTGATTATAGAGCAAAAAGAGAAGTCGCATATTTAAATAATGCTAAGTATGTAATGGGGCGCACTTTTTGGGACAAAGATATCACTGGTATGCTTAATGTTAATAGAATTTTTTTTGTGGTTGATGAGATTCTCCGCCCTCCTTTTTATCATAAAATTTGGGATAAGAAGGCTTTCTCTGAAAATAAAATCAGACTCATCAGTACTCTCTCTGGTGGTATATATAAGGGGTACGAAACGGTGTTGAAGACAGCTCTTTTACTTAAACAGAATACTAACATAGATTTTGAATGGAAAATTGTTGGTTATTGTAAGAATACAAAGTGGGTAAGTATTTCTGAAAAATATACTGGTATTAAAACTGATGATGTGAATGTTAAACTTTTGGGAGTTTTGGATGCTGAAAGCTTATCAGATGAGTTGGTGGACTCTGATATATACATACATATGAGTCATATCGAAAATAGTCCAAATAGTGTTTGTGAAGCGATGATGCTAGGTATGCCTGTGATTGCGAGCTTTACAGGTGGAACAGCTTCCATGTTGGAAAATGGCAAAGAAGGTCTTTTATTACAAGATGGAGACCCTTATGTTTATGCAGGTGCAATAGTTGACTATTATTTGCATTTTGATAAAGTAAAGGCTTATGGTGAAAAAGCACGTCAACGGGCTTTGGCAAGACATAATCCCGCAAGAATAGGTAAACAATTGTTGGATGCTTATAAAATAATATTGTCTGAATAAAATAATTATTTATGAATAAGATTTCAGTTATTACGGTTTGTTGGAATTGTGTTGGAGAAATAGAGAAAACGCTAACAAGTGTTTTAGCTCAAACATACTCTAATATGGAATATATAGTTGTTGATGGTGCTTCAAAAGATGGTACATTGGAAATTATTAATAAATATAAGAATCATATCTCGGTTTTGATATCAGAACCGGATAGTGGTCTTTATAATGCTATGAATAAAGGTGTAAAGGCCGCTACAGGACAGTGGTGTATTTTTATGAACGCAGGAGATATGTTTGCTTCAAACAATGTCTTAAAGGAAATGTTTGAAATACATCGTCCTAACTCATGTACCAAGGTATACTATGGAAGTACAACTTATGTATATGAAAACCATGTTAAAATAACATTAAGGGCTAAGCCGATTTACCCGGAAATAACAAGATGTCAACCATATTGTCATCAGTCTGTATTTTTCAATATTGAGCAAAAAAAAGAACCCTTTTTTGATGAAAAATACAAGATTGCTTCTGATTATAACACTTCTTTGTGGTATTATTTAACTTATGGTAAGAATGCTTTTGAAATTTCTAAAGTCTTGGTAAGTGAATATATTGCTTTTGGAGGAGTTTCGACTTTAGAAAAAAATCATCAGCGAATGTGCTTAGAAAATTTTGATATATGGAAAAAAAATAAAATTTGTTGGAAGAGATATTTAATAGAGCGTATTAAGTATTTTATTATTTATCAGCAGCCAATTGTAGTATTCAAGTCTTTACTCAAACGCTTTATTAAAAATGGTACTATTCAAGATGCTGAGGCTCGAAGTATAAATAGAACTAAATAGTTAGAACAGAACTGTATATTATGATTATTCGTAGTAAAGCGCCGCTCCGCTTAGGTTTAGCTGGAGGTGGTTCCGATGTGTCGCCATATAGCGATATATACGGAGGTTTAATATTGAATGCAACAATTAATTTGTATGCATATTGTACAATCGAAGAAACTGATGACAATCAGATAACTATCAATGCGTTTGATGCGCATTGTAACAAGAGTTATCCTATGGCAGAAAGTTTGGAGATTGATGGTGAGGCAAGTCTCATCAAGGGTGTTTATAATAGAGTGGTAAAAGATTTTGGCGTTGGGGCTAAATCTTTCAAGATTACTACTTACAATGACGCTCCTGCAGGTTCTGGTTTAGGAACATCCTCAACTATGGTAGTATGTATTCTGAAAGCATTTGTAGAGTGGCTTGGTTTACCACTGGGTGATTATGAGATTTCTCGACTTGCATACGAGATTGAACGCAAGGACTTGGGATTGTCTGGTGGTAAGCAGGATCAGTATGCAGCGGCTTTCGGTGGTTTCAACTATATGGAGTTCTTACAGAACGATATTGTAATCGTGAATCCTTTGAAGATTAAGCGATGGATTATTGATGAGTTGGAGGCTAGTATGCTTCTTTACTTTACAGGTAAGAGCCGTAGTAGTGCTGCAATCATTGAGGAGCAAAAGAAGAATACGTCTCATGGTGATAACGATGCAGTAGAAGCTATGCATAAGATTAAGCAGAGCGCCAAGGACATGAAACTTGCCATCTTGAAGGGTGATATAGATGGATTTGCAGATATTCTCCGTGAAGGTTGGGAAAACAAGAAGAAGATGGCAAATAACATCACCAATCCTATGATTCAGGAAGCTATGGATGTTGCTATGGCTGCAGGTGCTAAGGCAGGTAAAGTTTCCGGTGCTGGTGGTGGTGGTTTCATCATGTTTGTGGTTGAGCCTACCCGTAAAAAGGAAGTGGAAGAGGCTTTGAAGAAACTTGATGGTTTTGTGATGCCATTCCAGTTCTCTGATGGCGGTGCTCATGGATGGAAGATTTATCCAACAGACGATGTTCGTATGTTGAGTGTTAAATGATGAATGTTTAATTGAAGAATTCATTTATGAACAACCATATTGAAACTTTGGTACAACGATATCCACAGTTGGAGAGTTGTAAAGATGATATATTGAAGGCTTACCAAATCTTGGAGGAAGCTTATTCGGCTGGTCGTAAGTTGCTGGTAGCTGGTAATGGAGGTTCTGCTTCAGATTCAGAACATATTGTTGGTGAGTTGATGAAGGAGTTTAAGCTGAAGCGTAAGATTTATGCAGCTCAGATTAATCGACTCATGCAGATTGATGCAGAGATGGGTACAGTGTTGGCAGATCATTTGCAAGGTTCGCTTCCTGCCATCTCTTTGGTTGGAGAACCTTCTTTGACAACTGCATTTATGAATGATGCCGTACCAGTTCTGATTTTTGCTCAGCAGGTAAATGGTTTGGGTAGAGCTGGAGATGTCTTCTTAGGTATCTCTACTTCTGGTAACAGTAAGAATGTTCTTTATGCAGCAGTAGCTGCAAAGTCTAAGGGCTTGAAGGTAATTGGTTTGACAGGTCAGAACGAAAACAAGTTGGAAACATTCGCAGATGTTTGTATCCATGTCCCAGAGACTGAGACTTATAAGATTCAGGAACTTCATCTTCCTGTATATCATTGCTTGTGCTTGATGTTGG
>ERZ506887.2104-NODE-2104-length-9902-cov-5.510409_pt1 | contig 9902 bp, 5 predicted proteins | sample MGYA00512905_ERZ506887 | MGnify/ENA metagenome assembly ERZ506887 | reverse complement strand
ACACGACGCTCTTCCGATCTTGGCTACAGGGAGGACAGCCGTTTATGGACCTGATGCTGGAGGAAAACACCGGACGCTTTGTCGGCAAAATGTCATACCCGTCGCATCACAACCCTTTATGGTATAACTTCCTGACCATTATATGGGGGTGGACACCTTGGACATTGGTCTTGCTTATCTCACTATTCGGACTGAAATGGAATGAAATGCACCTGCTGCCCGCAGGAAACTCTTTCACCGGACGCATCAGGAAGGTTTGGGATAACATCCGCTCACAATCCCCCATACAGCTGTTTATCTGGATAGTGATTATCGCTATTTTTGTCTTCTATTGTATTCCTAAAAGCAAACGCAGCGTCTATTTGTTGCCTATCTATCCATTTATGGCTGTACTGATTGCCCAGTATCTGGAGGCGTTAATGCAAAAAGGGGCGAAAGTGTTCAAAATATCGGCTTATATCTTCGCCTCGCTCTGTTTGTTACTCACCGTGGTGTTTTTTGCTGTACGCTGTCAGATGATACCGGACAGCATATGGGGCAACGGACGTCATGCTGCCGAAAACATAGCGTTTATGCAAGCTTTGGAAAGCACGTCCTTTTCTATTTCCAAATGGCTGATTATAGTATTGCCGGTAGTGGCTGCCATCTGTACATTAAGGCTGGTTATCAAAAAAAGTAGTACGGGGTCACTCCTCTATGGAATCACCGGTTGTGTTCTTTGCCTGTTTGTCGCTTTAGACGGGGTATATCAGCCAACAATACTAGCTGTAAAATCCGATAAGCATCTGGCAGAGGATATCAGAAAACAGGTGCCTGAAGGAGTCGTTTATTCATATACAGACAGAATGATACGGTTTTATTGTACAAATTATTATATGAATAACCAAATGCGGAATTTCACACTGGAAAATCCGCAAGAAGGGTATGTCATACTTTCTGCAAATGCACAAGAGGAGTTTTTAAAGAATTACAATGCAAAGTATCAGCTGGAAGAGGTCTTCCATACAGATTACAGAAGTTGCGACTTACGCAATACGGTAATCATGTACAAGTTCAACGAGAAACGGAAATAGTTATATCCGGCAGATTCTGCACCGATTGGGACGCGGACTATATGAATTCCATACTGATTCATATAGTCCGCGTCCAAGTTTTACTATCTGTTCCCTAAATCATCATAAACGGTTTGCAATATCGCCTTACCCTTATCCAGACGGGATTCGTCAGCTTCAGGCTCATCAAAAAGAATACTGCCGGAATTATTATCAAACACCGTCACCCCTGTACTGTCTCTGAATGAGAACCCATTATTGAAACTATAAAAGGCAAAAGGATACTTATAATCACTTCCCAATACATTACGGCTAAACGTAAATGCAGTATGTTCCAACCCAAGCTGCCCCAACAAAGTGGCTGCCAAATCGGTCTGATTCATAATCTTGTCCACCTGCATAGGCTGTTTTACCGCTCCACCTAACCATAACAAGGGAATATGATAAAAACGAGGCATCGCATTAGACCCCTCACGCGGGTAATAGAAACCATGATCGGGAAGGCAGATAACTAAAAGATCTTTCCATGCGGGAGTCTGCTTCAACCGGTCAATAAACTTACCCAGACATTCATCTGTATAAGCAAAGGCATTGGGAATTTTATCTTCCAGCCGGTGATAAGGAACTTCGAAAGGTTCATGACTGCTAAGTGTCAGAAACGCAGTATGCCAAGGCCCTTCTTCCTTCCGGTTTCTTAACTGATTATATAAATATTCAAAAGTAATATCATCATTCACTCCCCAGGCATTACTGGTCTGTTCGGCCAATGAAAAATCTGTATTGGCTGTAAGACGCTGATAACCGGTACTCAGCAGATAACTCTTCATATTGGTAAAGTTGATATCACCTCCATACAGGAAATCTGTTTTATAACCCGCCTTGGACAATCCTTCAGCTATAGCAGGCAGCGTACGGCTCTTGGCAGGAATTTTCATTACCGATGCCGTAGGCAATCCAAGGTAACCGCTGAAAGTACAGACTGTTCCACGGTCGGTACGGAAACTATTGGCATAACAGTTTGTAAAAAAGACCCCTTCCTTTGACAGACGGTTAAAATGGGGTGTCACATCAGGAAGACCGCCTAAAGGTTCTACAAAAGCACCTCCAAAACCTTCCATCAAAATAATAAGAATATTGGGACGCTTGGTATTCAGGACTTGAATAATACTATCCCCATCTGTTGTAGGATAAAGTCCGTCAAACAATGCAGCCCGCTTCTCTTCATCAAAGAAATTGAACTCTGATGCAAAATCCTGGGATTTACCCATAGAAGACAACAAACTGAAATCGGGATTGACCGCCGAATGATTCAAGAAAGGTTCGTTGCTGAAATATACTTGCCCTATATTAGAAGTGGATTCCGTTACACCACCACGTATAATGATGAAAAGCACACCTCCTAATAACAGCATTCCCGCAGTTCCCGCTATCCGTTTCCGGGTGGCGGTCAAAACGGAAGGCGTGATTTTCAGCAAGACCCAACTATTCAGGGCTATGAGTAACAAGATGGCAAGAACCCTCAGCAAGATAAATCCGACGGAAACACTCGCCAAAGCTTCCTTCGGTGAATCGATATAAAGAAAAACAGATGCGTCCAGTTTAAATCCCCAGAATGTGTATAATGCCATATCTACCACAAAAATGATAGAAATAAGCGCGGCAGCCAAAATATAATACCCGTAAAGTATTTTTTTCAAAGGGAATTTCCTAAACCAAATACTTATCAGTACCAACAAGAATGGAAATGCAGTAAGATATCCCGCCGTAGCGGCATCAAGACTGGCGCCATGAACCATTACCTGCATATAATCGGCAAACCCGAATCCTTTTTCAATGGAACCATTATAGAGCATGAATAATGGTTTCTGTAGAATAAATATCAGTAAGACCGTAAAAAAGTACAAGCTGATATAAGCAATCCTCTTTTTCATATCTTCAGTTCTTTATTATTTCCGTCCGAAATCAGCCGGGACCTCTCCCCATCGGTCGGTTTCCCACTTCAATAAAGGTGTGGTATATTTATTTTCTTTCAGCCAAATTTCGGCTCGTTCTATCATTTGAAAAAGTTTCTCCGTCTGAGGAGTCCGCTCTAGTTTAGTTTTACATTTCTTCTGTTTCACCCAGCTCAACGCATTACGGCTGTCCGAGTAAACAGGCATACTGATATTCTTCTGCTTCATCAATGCCAAGGCATGGACAATGGCAAGAAACTCTCCAATATTATTCGTTCCATAAACAGGACCGAAATGAAAAACCTCCTGTCCCGTAAGCAAATAAACGCCCCGATATTCCATCGGTCCGGGATTTCCACTGCAAGCGGCATCCACAGCCAGGCAGTTCATATCAAAGTTCTCGGGAAGTTGTTTAGGAGTATCTTCTTTTTTAACAGCATTCTTGCCTATATAATGAAAAGCGGAAGAAGCCAAGGCGTGTTCCGCCTCCTCTTTGGTCTCGAATGACTTGTATTGTGCGCCATCATAACCTTTTATCTGTAGCTGGCAGTCAGTCCAGGAGTCATAAACTCCCGGATTGACACCTTTCCATACTACATAATATTTCTGTTTCTTTGCCATTTACATACGTTCAGGCACTTCAATACCCAGCAAGCCCATTGCTGTCTTCACAATCTTGCCCACATTGGCACTCAATGCCAGACGGAAGACTTTCAACGCTTCGTTTTCTTCACGCAGAATACTGAAATCATGATAGAACTGGTTGTATTCTTTCACCAAATCGTATGCATAGTTTGCTATAATGGAAGGATTATAGTCTGAGCCTGCCTGCTTGACAACCGATTTAAAATCAGCCAGCATCTGAATCAAACCTTCTTCTTTTGCGCTCAGTTCCAAACCCGCTGGAATGATTTCGGGAATAACGATACCTGCTTCAGCCGCTTTGCGTAATACAGACTGGATACGGGCATACGTATACTGAATGAAAGGTCCTGTATTGCCATTGAAATCTATCGATTCTTTCGGGTTGAAAGTCATATTCTTACGTGCGTCCACCTTCAGGATAAAATATTTCAAAGCACCCAAACCAACAATACGGGCAATATTGTCGGCTTCTTCTTGGGTCAGACCGTCCAATTTACCTAATTCAGCAGAAGTTTCCTTAGCAGTTTCAATCATTGCTTCCATCAAATCATCCGCATCCACTACTGTACCTTCACGACTTTTCATTTTGCCCTCGGGCAGCTCTACCATACCGTATGAGAAATGAACCAATCCTTTGCCCCATTCAAAACCCAATTTGTCGAGCAAGATAGAAAGTACCTGGAAATGATAGTTTTGTTCATTACCCACTACATAAATCATCTTGTTGATGGGGTAATCCTGAAAACGTAATTTGGCAGTACCGATATCCTGGGTCATATAAACAGAAGTACCGTCACCGCGAAGAAGCAACTTATGGTCCAGTCCTTCGGCAGTCAAATCAGCCCATACAGAGTTATCCTCTTTCCGGTAGAAGAAACCTTTTTCCAGTCCTTCCATCACTTTCTCCTTACCTTCCAGATAGGTATTCGATTCATAATAAATTTTATCGAAACTAACTCCCATCATCTTATACGTTTCATCGAATCCGGCATATACCCAGTCATTCATCTTCTTCCACAAGGCACGGATCTCAGGGTCATTCGCCTCCCACTTACGGAGCATCTCGCGAGCTTCCAGCATCAGAGGAGAGTTTGCCTCTGCCTTAGCCTTAGCTTCTTCTTCATTCAAGCCTTCAGCCTGGTACTGAGCTGTCAGTTCCTTTACCTCAGCCTTGTAATGCTTGTCAAAAGCTACATAATAGTCACCAATCAAATGGTCCCCCTTCTTACCCGATGATTCAGGTGTTTCACCGTTACCATATTTCAACCAGGCCAGCATGGACTTACAGATATGGATACCACGGTCATTCACAATATTGGTCTTGACCACCTTATTGCCATTTGCCGCCATGACATTTGCCAAGGCATTTCCCAACAGGTTGTTACGGACGTGACCCAGATGAAGCGGCTTGTTTGTATTGGGAGAAGAATACTCAATCATCACCAACGGAGAGTTTTCCGTAGCCTTTTCAATACCGTATTCGGGAGCAGCCTGAATAGAATTCAAAAGTTCAATCCAACAATCCGAAGCAATTGTCAAATTAAGAAAGCCCTTCACTGCATTGTAGGCTGAAACCAATTCGGGAGCATGCTCTTTCAGGTATCCGCCTATTTCCTGTGCGGTCTGTTCAGGCCCCTTCTTAGACATTTTCAGAAAAGGGAAAACAACCAAAGTAAGATGTCCTTCAAACTCTTTCTTAGTCTTTTGCAGTTGTACCATTTTTCCGGGTACATCCTGTCCGTACAACGTTTTGATAGCGCTGATAATGGACGTGGTGAGTTTTTCTTCTATATTCATAATATGTACGTACACTTATTTGTTATTGGATTGCAAAGATAGACATTTTAGGCGAAATCCTTCCTATCTTACCTTAATTTACTATATCTCCTCTCTGCAAACGATACTTTTCCGACTGAAAAACGAATAGCCCACAAACGAATAAACATACAACAAGCAATAAAATATGTCTAAAAAATATTTTTATTCATTTTGATATTCAAGTAGATTTACTGTTGAAATCAAATTAAACAAATCAACACACAGGAATGCGATAAACAAATAGATTTGATCTATCCGCCCAATATTTAAATAAGACAATTCCTATTTTAACTACGTTAATAAAATTCCGTATAGTTTTGACTTTCAACAGGTTCACCATGAAAAAAAATATTAAAATATATTATCCTATTTAAATCAAAATACATATATTTGCGATTGTTATTGAATATCACAATTATAAAATACACAAGCAAAAAGAGACCCTAATGAGGTTTGGATGGCCATAAAACCACTATTAGGAAATATGATAATGATAAAAAAGGTAGCATCACAATTTTAGAAAGAGAGTTCAATATATAATGCCTGAAAAATGGCAATGTACAAACCCCTAATAAAAGCCAAGTTTATATGAGCAGATTTTCTTCATTATTATGTAGCTTGCTATTCTGCATGATTACATATGCACAGGAAATTACAGTAACTGGTAAAGTCACCGCAGGAGGCGAAGAAATGCCTGGTGTCACAGTAGCTGTAAAAGGACAAACTCGCGGTACCATCACTTCCATTGATGGCAGCTATCAGATTCAGGTTAATGGTAACGAAAGCCTGATCTTCTCTTTTGTAGGTTATGAAACAATAACCATACCGGTAAACAGACGCAAAGTGATTAACGTAGAATTAAAGGAAGCAGCCCAAATGGTAGATGAGGTAGTGATAACCGTTCCTTACGGTACTGCCAAAAAATCCACATTTACAGGGTCTGCAAGCTATATTGCCGCCGGTACTATTGAAAAAGCACAGGTCAGTAGTGTATCAAAAGCACTGCAAGGAACTGTAGCTGGCTTACAGTCTTTTTCCTCCAGCGGTCAACCCGGATCAGACGCAACGATCCTGATTCGTGGAGTTGGTTCTGTAAACGCTTCAACCAATCCCCTCTATGTGGTTGATGGTGTTCCTTACGATGGTGCTCTTTCCTCCATAGCATCTTCAGATATTGCATCAATCACTGTATTGAAAGATGCAGCTTCCGCTGCATTGTATGGCTCACGTGCAGCAAACGGCGTAATTATGATCACCACCAAACAAGGAAATAAAGATAGCGCACCCACTGTTGAATTATCTGCTAAATATGGTTTTTCAAGTCGTGCACGCGCAGACTACGACCAGTTGAATACAAACCAATATTATGAATTATATTGGGAAGCCATGCGTAACTATCGTATGGACAACGGTTACTCTGCCGAAGAAGCTGCAGCATGGGCATCAAGCAATGTTACAGGCAATCTAGGCATCAATCCTTATGGCAGTGCTTATCCTGAACCAATCGGCCATGACGGAAAACTGGTAGCAGGCGCCAAACCATTATGGGACGACAGCTGGGACGACGCCCTTTCACAAGATGCGCACTATACAGATTTAAATGTACGCGTAAGTGGTGGTAGCAAAACCTCCAAGTACTTTGTTTCAGCAGGTTACATGGATGACCAAGGTGCTTATATCTGCTCTGGTTTCAAACGCTATACTCTCCGCGCCAACGTGACTTCAGATATCCGCAAATGGTTACAGATCGGATTGAACGTATCAGGAACTCATTCTGTTCAAGACTATCCCAAGCAAGATGACTCAACAATCTCCAATGTGGTCATGTTTGCCCGTTCATTACCATCATTCTATCCGGTATATCAACGTGACTTGGCAACTGGAGCATATCTGTTGGACGAAAATGGTAACCGTATGTTCGATTATGGTGAGTATCGCCCGAACTCGTATGCAAAATATAATCTGCTGGCTTCCATGCCACACGATAAAAGTGAGATAAAACGTGATGCTGCCTCTTTACGTGGTTTTATCCAAATAACTCCGATCAAAGGGCTTGCTTACAAGATGTCTTTGAACATTGACTATAACAACAAAACAAATCATAACTACACCAATCCTACTTACGGTACAGGTTCTATCAGTGGTGGCAGCGTAAGCAAATACAACTACCGCACTACAGGCATGACTTTTAATAATGTCATTAATTATCAACACACGTTCAATGATGTACATGATATCCGTGTGATGGCCGGTCAAGAGTATTATGAATATAACACTTCCAATTTCGGCGGAAGCCGCAGCAAAGTCATCATGGATGGATTTTATGAGCCCGACGCAGCTTCCTCTTTAGGTGATTTTGGCGGAAACAGTGACCAATACAAGCTGTTAAGTTTCTTTGGAAGTGCTGAATACTCGTACAATCAAAAATACTTCTTATCGGCTTCTGTCCGTTCTGACGGTTCTTCCCGTTTCCATCCGGATCATCGTTGGGGTACTTTCTGGTCAGTCGGCGCATCTTGGAAAATCATGCAGGAAGAGTTTATGAAGGACACATCAGACTGGCTATCCAATTTGTCATTGCGTGCCAGCTACGGAGCACAAGGTAATGACCAGGTAGGTTATTATGCGTATCAGGCGCTCTATTCCATACGTAATAACCTCGGTGAATCCGGTTTGCACGCTTATCGTCTGGCAACTCCTAATTTATCATGGGAAACCAATCTAAATACTAATATCGGCTTGGATTTTGGTTTCTGGAACAATCGTCTAAATGGTACAATAGAATATTTTGAACGTCGTTCCAAAGATTTATTATTCTCTAAAGACTTAGTTCCATCTTCAGGCTTCTCAAGTATGGACGAAAATATTGGTGCTATCAAAAATTATGGATGGGAATTCCAAATCTCAGGATATCCTATCATGACTAAAGATTGGAAATGGAAACTTTCTTTTAATGCTACTACCTATAAAAACAAAATAACCTCATTGCCTGCCGAAGAAATGTGGAGTGGCAACAAGAAATGGGTGAAAGGAGGATCGTTATATGACTTCTATTTAGTAGAATGGGCTGGTGTCAATCCTGAAAATGGTAATCCTATGTGGTATCGTTACAATACCAACGGAGAAAAAGTAACCACAGAAGACTATTCATCAACCACCCCGGACGACAAAGTAAAATGCGGCAATTCACTACCCGACTGGACCGGCGGTCTTCAATCAGATCTCTCATTCAAGGATTTTACATTATCATTCTTATTCTCTTATTCCATTGGTGGTAAAATCTATAATGGGGATAAAGTTTCATTGATGAGCCAAGGACCTACAGGCACCGGTTGGAGCGTAGATATGTTAGATCGTTGGACTCCTGAAAATCCCTATACCGATGTACCGCGTCTGACTACTTCTCCCAAAAGCTCATGGACAAACTCTTCAAACCGGTTCTTAGTTGACCGTTCATACTTACGTCTGAAGAATATTACATTCTCTTACAATCTGCCGAAGTCATTGCTGAACACATTGACACTGAAAGATGCAAGCATATTTTTTCAAGCAGAAAATATGCTGACATTAGCCAAACAACAAGGTCTAGACCCAGAGCAAACTTTCGGAGGCTCTACTTACTATCGTTATCCGGCAATGAAAACTATTTCATTCGGTATCAATGTGAAACTTTAATACAGAAAGAAGAATATGAAAACTATTTTAAAATATATATTTTCATTCGCACTGGGAAGTACAATGCTCACTTCCTGCGATTTGGATACAATTCCTACGACTTATGTAGATGCCGGTTCTGTTTTCGGTAAAACAGGAGATGCCGAAAAAGTACTTAATGGTGGCTGGAACTACCTGATGGAAACTTTCAATTCTTACGCCAACCCCGGCTATGGAGCAATGCTACGTGCAAATGACGCAATGGGTTCTGATGTAGTGTTAAATAGCAAATATGGCTTTAGGACACATAATGAGTTTTCTGCAATTTATGGAAAAGGAGGCACAAACACCTTGAGCTGGCTTTTAGCATACCGTGTTATTAATGACTACAATGGTGTATTAGATAATATTGATGCTGCTGAAGGTACACAGATTGACAGAAATCGAATCAAGGGACAAGCGTTAGCCTTACGTGGTTTTCTATATTTACATCTAGCTTCTTGTTATTCTTTTGCCATCGATAAAGATCCAGATGCTGTATGTGCACCTATCTATACACAATCAACAGATGAAACAAAAACAAATGATGAAAATAAATCAAATAGTAAATCATCATCTACAACTCAAAGCAATAGTAAAAGTAGTAGGGCAGGTCATTCTCAAAGTTCTACGAATCAATCTCAATCAAATAGTGGACAAACAAGTAATAAGTATTAAAATAATTCATCAACAAATAGCTTATCGAATCATAAACCAACTAATGAAAAAATTACAATACATA
>ERZ506887.2098-NODE-2098-length-9911-cov-3.021104_pt1 | contig 9911 bp, 8 predicted proteins | sample MGYA00512905_ERZ506887 | MGnify/ENA metagenome assembly ERZ506887 | reverse complement strand
GATCTCACTTGACCTGATTGGCAGTCCGCAGTTTCTTTCCTGCATCCCGGCAGTACATGGTATTTACCAGATTACTGACGACCACATCCATTCCCAGCGTTGTACCTTTATAATTATTGCTATCATAGTTATCGTTGATAGCAATAAGCCGGACACCCAGCAGGGGGAAAATCTGCTCCATGTACTCACCCACGCCGATATAATCACGGCCAAAACGGGAAAGGTCTTTCACGATGATGGTATCAATCTTGCCATTGCGCACACCATCCATCATCTGCTGGAATCCAGGTCTGTCAAAATTGCTGCCTGTGTAGCCGTCATCTACAAAATCCATCACAGGCACATTTTGCAGGCTTTCTTTGCAGGAGATATACCGCAGGATCAGTTCTTTCTGGTTCTCAATGCTGTTGCTCTTGTCCTTGCCATCTTTGCCCAGATCGCCATCAGCCCTTGAAATGCGCTGATACGCTGCAATCATGTTTCTGCACTCTCCTTTCCAAGTTCTGTAAACACATCCTGAAATCCGAAAACGATCCGAATCCTCTTGTCCGCACTCACTTCGATTTTCTGCACAAGGGATTTTACCAACTGAATGTCAAATTCAAAGCTATCCAGATGTTCTTCCAGATGAGAAGTCATATTCAAGTATTCTTCGATTTGCTGTTCTACCTGAACTTTTTTGTTTTCCGCTTCCTGCAGCGCAGCTCGCAGGCCATCGTATTGTCTGGAATAATCTTCCCGAATCAGTTGGTAATCTTCGGAATCCACCACACCAGCCACATAGTCCGCATAAAGCTGTTCCCGCTTCTTGGCCATCTGGCTGACTTTATCGGTCAGGCTCATAATTTCACCCTTCGCCCGGTAGACGGGATTCTGCACATCCTCGATTTTCTGCAATTCTTCCAGCACCTTCCGTTTATCGCTCAGCTGGACAATGAGCAAATGCATCTGATCCATTATCAGGGCCTTCAGCAGTTTTTCTGGAATCTGGTGGCCGATGCACTTATCGTCAGCCTGCCTCGCTTTGCAAATGTAGTAGCAGACCTTTTTACTTTCTTCCGCTCCATGCGGCAGTCGCTCAAACTCCATCGGTCTGCCGCAGTCTGCGCAAAACACCATTCCTGCAAGGTCATTCTGATATTCTGCCCGAATCTGCTCCGACTTTGCTCTTACTGTCTGGAATACTGCTCGATTTTTGTCCAAGATTTTTTGCACCTTTTCAAAATCATCCCTTGCAATGATAGCCGGATGTGTGTCCTTTGCCACATACCACTGTTCTTTGGGAAGGTCATGCTTGTCCTGTCCTGCGAATAACTTCTGTGTACTTTTATTGTTGATGGTATCGCCCACATAGGTTTGATTTTCCAGAATGTGCCGGATCGTGGTTACGCCCCATTTTTTACAGGTAAGCACTTCTTTTCCCTCAACCATTTTTCTATGCCACTCCCGTGGAGTCGGAACCTGTAGCAATGTCATTCGTCGAGCAATTTCAAAAATTGGTACCCCCATCAGTTCCCACTGGAAAATCAACTGCACATAAAATGCAGCTTCCGGGTCAATTTCATTACGCTTTGTCACGGGGTTCCGAATATAGCCATACGGAGCATCGTTTCCGACTGCATAGCCTGCTTCTTTCTTGCGCTGCAAAGAAGTCCATATCTTTTTGGATATGTCTTTCGCGTACATTGCGTTGACCATATTCCGAATCGGGAGAGCCAGACTTTCCATGTCCTCTTTGCGCGTACTGTCAAAATTATCTGTAACTGCAATCAATCGAATCCCCAAAAATGGGAACACCGTTTCGATATAGTATCCTGCTTCCAGATAGTTGCGGCCAAAGCGTGAGAGGTCTTTCACCACGATGCACTTGATTTTCTTCTGCCGTACATCGTTCATCAGGCGGGTAAATGCAGGTCGCTTGAAATTTGTTCCCGTAAATCCATTGTCGAAGTAGGTATCCACATAGCTCAGTTCCCTGCTGCGGTTGATATAGTCCTGCACCAGTGCGATCTGCGTTTCCATGCTTTCTTCTGTTTCTTCATCCTCAACAGAAAGCCGCCCATAGATTGCCGCAGGCATTTTTGCTTCTTCCAGTTCCGGGATCAGCACAGAAGCTGCCGCCTGTTCCGGCTGCGGGAGATTTTTTCTACTCTTTCGTGCCACTGTCTGTACCCTCCACTTCTATCCGACTAAGCATCTGTTTCCACTCATCCGTTTTCATAGTCAGGCTGATTTCTACCTGTCCATCGTCCAGTAATGTAACCGTGACCTGCTCGATATACTTTTTCACAAAATTACGGTCAAGTTCCTCCGGGGTCTTATACTGTGCCATCTGCTGAATCCACGGATTGCGCAGGCTCAACGCCCGTTCCCATACCAGCGTATCTTCCATAATTTCTGTAAGCCATTTGAAATAGATCCGTTTCTTGTCGGAAAGGGATTTCTTGTCTTTGGTGATCAATTGCGAAGAATAAAGGTATGCAAGCAAATGGATATCCACGCTGGTCTCGATCATGTAGAATAATTCGTGATTCAAAAATAATAGTTTATCATAACTGGAAAGATTCGGATCAATCACGGCGGCAAGGTCTTCATATTTCTGATCAAAAAGATAGGAAAGAGAGTTTAAAAGCGCTTCTTTTCCTTTAAAATAATGGTAAAATGTGCCTTTTGATGTTTTGGCGGCATTGATAATATCTTCTACAGTGGTCTGTTCATAACCGTTTTTGTAGAAAAGATTCCAGGCTGCTTTGACAATACGGCTTTTTGTGGATCTGCGTTTACGCGGCATTCGGATCATTCCTTTCTCTTGGTATTTATATAACAGGAGAACACGCCCGGATAATAGTTCTCTGAACATGAAAACGCTGTCTAAGTAAAAAAATAGAAGCGGATCATATGAATCCGCTTCTATCATCATATATGATAATGCAATCTAATTCAACCCCGAATATGCATTAACCTACAAGGAAACCATATTTTAATGGATCTGTAGAGTCAATTAAGTAAGTAGCAACACCTGTAAGATATGCACTTCCTGTGATCATTGGGATTACTGCATCGTAATCACCGATCTTAGTTTCTTCTTTGATCACACCTTTGAAGCGTGTTCCCATGAAACTTTCATAAATAAATTCTTCGCCGATTCCGAGTTCGCCCCATCCGTGAAGAGTAGCAAGTTTGGCACTTGTACCTGTTCCGCAAGGTGAACGGTCAGCCTGAGCATCTCCGAATACAACAACGTTTCTCATTGTAGCCTGATCCGGATTCGGTGTTGGTCCGTAGAATTCAACCAGGTCAACTTCTGTGATGTCCAGAGTTGGATGCTGAATCTTAACTTCTGCGTTGACTTTATCACGAATCTTCATTCCGAGTTCTGTATAAGCAGGAACTGTCTTAGCGTTGATTTCGCCAATGTCAAGCTTTGTAGTATCAACCAGTGCGAAGAAACTTCCACCGAAAGAAATAGTATAAGGAATGTCTACTCCGTCGATATTAACTGTTAAGTTGTCTTTGTAAATGAATGCAGGTACGTTTGTAAGAGTTACATCTGTTACCTTTCCGTCTTTTACATGAGCTTTTGTTCTGATGATTCCTGCAGGAGCATCCAGAACAACTTCGTTCTCACCTTCGTGGCATTCAACAAGACCTGCTTCAAGGGCTACTGTAACAGCTCCGATCGTACAGTGTCCGCACATGTTCAGGTATCCGCCTGTATCCATGAAGATTACCCCAAGATCTGCTTCTTCGTGGATCGGCTCACAAAGGAAAGCACCGAACATATCGTGATGTCCTCTCGGCTCCAGCATTAATGCTGTACGAACGTGGTCGTATTTTTCCTCCATCCATTTTTTCTTTTCGATCATTGTGCTGCCTTCTGGCTCAGGGAATCCTCCGATGACCATACGGCAGAACTCACCGGCTGTATGAGCATCTACAACCTGAAGTGCTTCTTCAAACCGGTTGAAGTTAACTTTTGCTTCTAACTTCATAATCCTTACCTCCTTATGATTTTCTTATAGAAACAATCTATAAGTTTTTATAAAAACACATTGAAAACATCTATATTTTCGTAGTGCCTTTTTCTATGGGTAAAAAATAAAAATATAAAATTAACAAATATTACGATATAAAATTAACAAATAGACCATGTTCTAGTATCGTGTTCAATCTGTTGATTTCATTATGTACGAAATCCCTTGAAAAGTCAATGATTTTTTGGTATTATAAAAATAAATAAAAGTGTTGAAAATTAAGGGCAAATATGATATGGTATATAAGCACATGGGGGTAGTTGGGTAACTGGTGTGCCTCCTAGTCTTCAAAACTAGTGTGGGGCGTTAAGAGCGTCCCGGGTGGGTTCGATTCCCACATGCCTCCGCCAAAAAAACAGACAGTTTTTGTTAAAAAAATGGCGAAAAATAATTTATAGAAAATTTCTATATTAATCAAATTAGAATAAGTAAACGAGCTTGCATAGTTCCGTTTTGACTTAGATAAAATAAAAATTAAAAAGGAGAAGTGTGTCATGGGAAATGTACAGATGTTATTACGCCAGCATGTTGGCGCTCCTTGTGCACCATGTGTAGAAGTTGGTGCTGAGGTGAAAAAGGGTACTCTCATTGCTACACCAACAGGCCTGGGAGCTAACATCTTTTCAAGCGTGTATGGAAAAGTAACAGAGATTACAGAAGACCGCATCATCATCGAGCCGGACGCTGAACAGCCGGATGAATTCATTCCAGTTACCGAATCAGTAGAAGGTATCACAGATGAGTCATCAAAGCTTGATTTGGTGAAAGCAGCCGGAATCGTAGGAATGGGAGGAGCCGGATTCCCGACAGGAGTAAAACTTAATATTAATTTAGAAGAAACTCCGATGGGTGAGCTTGATCCTGAGATTAACCCAGAGCTTCCGAAAGACTTCAAACTGGATTGTGGATACATTCTTGTAAATGCAGCTGAATGCGAACCGGGACTGGAACACAACACAAGACAGATCGAAGAGCAGAGTGATAAATTAATCCGTGGTATTAAATATAGTATGGAAATCACTCACGCAAAGAAAGCAATTATTGCTATTAAGAAGAAACATCATAAAGCAATCAAGGTATTACAGAAAGCTCTTGAGAATGAGCCTGATATCAAGATGCACCTGATGGCTGATATCTACCCGATGGGTGAGGAACGTGCAGTAGTAAGAGAGTGTCTTGGGGTATTACTCACAACTACACAGCTTCCATCAGCAGCTAGATCTGTTGTTATCAATGTGGAAACTGTCTGTAAGATTGCTGAAGCGGTTGATGAAAAGAAACCTTGTATCAGCAAGAACATGACAGTCCGTGGTAAATTAAACGGTGGAAATGAAGCACACGTATTCTTCGACGTACCAGTTGGTGTAAGCGTTGGAGAGATGATCGAAAAAGCCGGCGGAATCGACGGAAAATATGGCGAGATCATCATGGGTGGAGCTTTCACAGGAAAGTCTACTACATTAGATGCACCAACAACCAAGACGACAGGAGCAATCCTTGTAACAGTCGAGTTCCCGGATCTCCACGGAGCAACAATGGGAATTCTTGTATGTGCCTGCGGCGGAAGCGAAGAGCGTATGCGTGAGATCGCTTCTAAGATGAATGCCAAAGTAGTATCTATGTGCAAATGTAAACAGGCAATTGAAAACAAACCGGGAGCACCACTGAAGTGCTTAAGACCTGGTAACTGTCCTGGACAGGTTAAGAACAATATGCAGTTCAAGAAAGACAAATGTGAATACATTCTGATCGGTAACTGCTCAGACTGTTCAAACACTGTAATGGCATCCGGACCGAAGATGGGACTGAAGGTATTCCATCAGACAGACCATGTTATGAGAACAGTTGGACATCCACTGTACAGAAGCCTGAAGGTTTCTAAAGAAGTAAGTCAGGAAATTGATTTTTAATTATAACCTGAATGAAACATAATATTATCGGTATTACCGTTGCGTGCAATGAGGTAGGAGACCCCCGATTCTTTTGCCTGACAGAAGTAATTGAGAGGTTCTTCTGGAAGTTGGACGCAGCTGTATATATATTTTTTAACTACAATATTCCGCAAGGAAAATGTATGAAACAAAAACAAGGAGGGAAACAATATGTCAATCACAGCTGAAACAGCAAAAGCACATGCTCATGATCCTGCAGTACTGTGCTGTAGAGCAGAAGCTGGTATCACAATTGAACCGGCGAACCTCGAAGATCCAGCAATCTTTGATGATCTGGTAGATTCAGGATTATTAAACCTGGACGGATGCCTTACAATCGAAGAAGTACTGGGTGCAAAACTTACAAAAACTTGTGATTCTCTTTGCCCGTTAACAAATGATGTTCTGGATGGTGTAAAAGCACCTACAACTCCAGCAGAAGAAAAGGCAGAGGAAGAAGCTCCAGCAGAGGAAGCTGCACCGGCAGCACCAGTTGCAACAGCAGCAACAGTAGCTGGAGGAACACTCAAGATCCACATCGGAGAAGGAAAAGATATCAATCTTGAAATTCCGGTTGGAGCTCTTGGAGCAACAGGAGAAGCAGTAGCAGAAGTACCTGCAGCAGCAGTAGCAGCTACAGCAACAGCAGAAGCACCTGTTGAAGAAACAAAAGTAGTAGGAACATTAACAAGAAGACACATTAAGATCACAGAGGTTAAGAGAGGACCAGAGACAAAGATTGAAGGAACAACTCTTTACATCCGTGAAGGAATTGAAGCAGAAGTAATTGCTAATCAGGAACTGGTTAAAGATTTCCATCTTGAAATCATCACTCCTGACCAATACCACACATACTCAGAGACAATCATGGATGTTCAGCCAATCGCTACAAAAGAAGGCGATGCAATCCTTGGTGAAGGCGCAACAAGAGTACTTGACGGCGTTGTTATGATGCTGACAGGAACAGATGAAGGCGGAGTTCAGATCGGTGAGTTCGGTTCTTCAGAAGGATACCTTGACGAGAACATCATGTGGGGACGTCCTGGATGCCCGGATAAGGGAGAAATCTTTATCAAAGGTAACATCGTAGTTCAGGAAAAGACTAACATGGAACGTCGTGGACCTATGGCTGCACATACAGCATTCGATATCATTACTCAGGAAATCCGTGAAGTAATGAAAGAATTAGATGACAGCTTCATCGTTGAAGACGAAGAACTGAAATCAATCCGTCGTCCAGGTAAGAAGAAAGTCGTAATCGTAAAAGAGATCATGGGACAGGGAGCTATGCATGATAACTTCATCCTTCCTGTAGAACCAGTTGGTATCCTTGGCGCAAGAGCTAACGTAGACTTAGGAAACGTACCTGTATGCGTATCTCCACTTGAGGTACTTGATGGATGTATCCATGCATTAACATGTATCGGACCTGCATCTAAAGAGATGTCAAGACATTACTGGAGAGAGCCACTTGTACTTGAAGCTTTACATGATGAAGAAGTTGACCTTTGCGGAGTTATATTCGTAGGATCACCTCAGATCAATGCAGAGAAGTACTATGTATCTCGTCGTGTAGGACATACAGTAGAAATGATGGATGTTGACGGAGCTTTCGTTACAACAGAAGGATTCGGAAATAACCACATCGACTTCGCAAGCCACATCGAGCAGATCGGTATGAGAGGAATTCCTGTAGTAGGACTTTCATTCTGCGCTGTTCAGGGTGCACTTGTTGTTGGTAACAAGTACATGCAGTACATGGTTGACAATAACAAATCAGAGTCTGGTATCGAGAATGAGGTACTTGGATGTAATACACTTTGCCAGGAAGAGGGTATCCGTGCTCTTGCTATGCTGAAAGCAGCTATGGCTGGTGAAGAAGTAAAAGCCGCTGAGAAGAAGTGGAATCCAAACGTTAAAGCTACTAACGTTGAGCTGATCGAAGCAGCTTGCGGTAAGAAGATTGAACTCGTAGACAACGAGCAGTCTCTGCCAATGAGCCAGAAACGTAAAGAAAAATACGACTAAGATCAGGTGTTATCATAATGGATAATCAACGTTTACACTATGGCGATAAGATCATTTATATGGAAGGTGTGATCGTAGATGTTGATGACTGTAGCATCAGCATCGACTTGAAAGGACGTCTGGGGTTCTTTAAAGCTCCGAAGAGAATGTTCATCTGCGATACAGAACCGAAAGTAGGTCAGGAAGTTGGCTGGAACATGAGTTTTCCGGAACAGCTCGGACCGGAAGTAAATGAGAAATACGTCAGCAATATTGAAAAAGAACGTCGCAAACAACAAGAAATGCAAGCACGTTTGGATGCTAATAAGGAGGATTAAAAATGAGTTTAACGGTTGTTAAAGGCTTACAGTCTGAAATATTCGTTCCTATTACTCCACCGTCAGTATGGGCTCCTGTAACAAAAGAGCTGAAAGATATGTCTATCGCTCTTGCAACAGCAGCAGGTGTTCACAAGAAGAGCCAGGAGAGATTTAACCTTGCTGGTGACTGGACATGGAGAAAGATCGAAAACACTACACCATCTAGTGATCTGATGGTATCACACGGTGGATATGATAACAGTGATGTTAACAAGGACATCAACTGTATGTTCCCAATTGACAGAATTCATGAATTAGCTGCAGAAGGATTTATCAGAGCTTGTGCTCCTGTACATGCTGGATTCATGGGTGGTGGTGGAAACCAGGAGAAATTCAAACATGAAACTGGTCCTGCTATCGCTGAAATGTTCAAAAATGAGGATGTTGACGCAGTAATCCTCACCGCTGGCTGAGGTACCTGCCACCGCTCTGCAGTATTGGTGCAGAGAGCGATTGAAGAAGCTGGAATTCCTACAATTATTATTGCAGCTCTTCCACCAGTTGTTCGTCAGACTGGTACTCCTCGTGCGGTAGCTCCGTTGGTACCTATGGGTGCTAATGCGGGTGGTCCTCACAACGTAGAACAGCAGACACAGATCGTAAAGGCAACTCTGGAGCAGTTAGAGAAAATCGAAACTCCAGGAAAGATTGTTCCGTTGCCATTCGAGTATGTTGCTAAGATCTAATTCTATTTAAAGAATATTGTTGATCTTAAGAAGGGCAGATGTATTTTGCATCTGCCCTTTTTTAAAAAAAGAATGAGACAATATATTGGAATTTCTTGCAGTATATTGTATACTAGAGACATGGAGAAGGCATAGAAAGGGGCAGAGATATGCTTAATTTCCTGAACGGTACAGGAAAGAGATATGCCTTAAGAATATAGGAGGTGACATGATGGCTGAGAAAGAGATAGACTTAAGACGCCTTGTGATCAAAGCATTTCATATGACAGATGTGGAATGGGGTGAACACAATAATATCACAACGGATGGACATATGACAGTCAGTAAAGAGATGATCGATCAGCTTGTTGCACAGGATGATTGTATTGAGAAGATTGATATTCAGATCATAAAACCGGGAGACCACGACAGATGGACGAACACGATCATGGATATCATTCCAATCTCAACAAAAGTGCTTGGTAAATTGGGAGAAGGAATTACTCACACCATAACCGGTGTATATGTAATGCTGACAGGCGTTGATGTGAATGGAAAGCAGTGTCACGAATTTGGTTCATCAGAAGGCAATCTGAAGGAACAGTTGTGCTTAAACCGTGCAGGTACACCGGGAGATGATGATTATATCATTTCTTTTGATGTTACATTTGCGGCCGGAATGGGACAGGAGAGACATGGACCATTTACTGCGCACAGATTGTGTGATGAATTTATTCAGACATACAGGGATAAACTGAAAAAGTTCAAAGGGGACAAGTGTACGGAACGGCATGAATATCATGATAAGGTGAGACCTGGAAAGAAGAAGGTTGTCATTATCCGTCAGGTTGCAGGTCAGGGAGCTATGTATGATACGTGGATGTTCCCGGATGA
>ERZ506887.2091-NODE-2091-length-9926-cov-3.657785_pt1 | contig 9926 bp, 7 predicted proteins | sample MGYA00512905_ERZ506887 | MGnify/ENA metagenome assembly ERZ506887 | reverse complement strand
ATAAAAGTACTGATACCATAAAGACTCCGAGCGTACATATTACAAAGAGAGGAAAAATGTATGAAGTTACTAATCTTAATCGCTTATTTTATTGTACTTATTACAATCGGTTTTGTCTGTCGGCAGAAGGCAACCGATGTAAATGGCTTTGTTCTTGGAGGACGTTCTGTTGGACCATGGCTTACTGCCTTTGCTTACGGAACTTCTTATTTTTCTGCTGTTGTTTTTGTCGGTTATGCCGGACAGTTTGGCTGGCGTTTCGGAATCGCAGCAACATGGGCCGGTATCGGTAATGCTCTTATAGGCTCCCTCCTTGCATGGGTGATTCTCGGACGACGTACCCGAATCATGACACAGCATCTTGACTCCGCAACAATGCCGCAGTTCTTTGGAGAACGTTTCCAAAGTAATTCTCTGAAAATAGCCGCATCAATCATCATTTTTATTTTCCTGATTCCGTATACCGCTTCCCTTTATAACGGTCTTTCCCGTTTATTTGGAATGGCATTTCATATTGATTATTCTGTATGTATTGTCCTCATGGCAATTCTTACTGCGATTTATGTTATCGCAGGTGGATATATGGCAACAGCAATCAACGACTTTATTCAGGGAATTATCATGCTTGCCGGAATTGCAGCTATTATCATTGCTGTACTTAACAGCAAAGGTGGATTTATGGCAGCTTTAGATGGTCTTGGACATATAAGTGATCCGGCTGTATCCTCCACTCCTGGAATTTTTGGATCTTTCTTCGGACCTGATCCACTTAGTCTGCTTTCTGTTGTAATCCTCACTTCTCTTGGTACATGGGGACTTCCACAGATGGTTCAGAAATTTTATGCAATTGATAATGAAGATTCCATCAAAAAAGGAACCATCATCTCTACCATTTTTGCATTAGTTGTTTCCGGAGGTTGTTACTTTTTAGGTGGCTTTGGCCGTCTTTTCTCTGATAAAATCGATATTGCTGCTAACGGATATGACTCTATCATTCCGACAATGCTTGAAAATTTACATCCCTTATTGATTGCTCTTGTTGTTATTCTTGTATTGTCCGCCTCAATGTCTACCTTATCTTCTTTGGTCATTGCCTCAAGTTCCACACTGACAATCGACCTGATCAAAGATAATATCGTAAAAGAAATGAGTGATAAAAAACAGGTATTTTGTATCCGCGTACTTATTGTCATCTTTATTGCAATTTCTGCAATCATCGCGATCATCCAGTACAAGAGCGCCGTTACATTTATCGCACAGTTAATGGGAATCTCCTGGGGTGCACTTGCAGGCTCTTTCCTTGCACCGTTCCTCTACTCCCTCTACTGGAAGAAAACAACAAAGGCAGCTTGCTGGACATCTTTCATATTCGGGTGTATAATCATGGTTCTGAATCTCGTTGCAGGATCTCATTTCCCAGCATTATTGCAGTCCCCGATTAACTGTGGTGCATTTGCAATGCTCGCTGGATTAATCATTGTACCAGTTGTCAGTCTTTTTACAAAGAAACCAGACACTGCACTAATTGAAAATACCTTTGCCTGCTACGACAAGACCAATACAGTAACACAAAAAACCGCACTTGGAAAATAACCATACGGGAGGATAGAATCTTATGGCAGGTAAAAACATAAATATTGTATCTAAAACTTTAGCGGAGTCTTATATCCGCAAACAGATAAAAGCATTAAAACAAGATCCGGCACAGACCATCCATACTTTAACAAAACAGCTTTTAGAAAAACCAGACAGTCCTTTGGAAAAGTATCTTCTACATATCACGCCTGAAAAACTTCAGGATACACAAAGCGGATATTACCAGCTTTTCCATGATATCCTTCCCAAAATAAATACGGAACATCTGGTTACTTTCGCAATGAATATTGGATATAATGGTCTTTTTACCGCCTCAAAAAATATACAGCTACACTCCCCAGAGAGCATTTTTAATGCTCTCTGGGCTTTTAAGTTGTCAATTGATGGAATCAATTACGAAAAAAATGTAGCACAATATAAAGCACAGATTACCAGCGCAAAAAAGAACGGAACCCACTGTTTTATACTTTTTATCGAAAAAAATGCATGGAAACTACTTCCATTCATAAAAAAAGAAAAAGACTGTGCATTCTTCTTGTTTTGCCCCGCTTCCTGCTTAACAGAAAAATTCCTCGATGCCGCAAAGCTGACAAAAAATCTTTTTATTTCTGTTGCTTATAATAAAAATAATCATAAACACCCGGCACCTTCCACCGATGTATTTAAGCAGCTTAGAATCCGAAAACTCCCCTATGCCGTACATTATTATTATTCTGCATCTGATATAGAGAACTTTAAATCTGGAGAAATCTTTAAGGAATTAAGTAAAGAAAAACCTCTGTTCTCCTTCTTTCTTTCAAAAAAATCTGACTCTGTTCAGGATACTGTAACAGAAGAAGAGAAAAAAGCTGTTTATGAAATAATCATAAAAGAAAGATATTGGTTAGCATATCCTTCAATTCCATTTGCTATTTGATTCATTGGGAGGAGAACAGACGAAAATAAAAAGAATAGCCCATTGCAACTGTAAAGATATCACTGCGTAGAAAATGCCTGTCCGGCATTTTTACTTGCTCTCACATTACAGTTGCAATGGGCTATTCTTTTTATTTTCTGTTTGTTGGCTCCACGTGAATGTATTCAATAGTTTTTGAGAGGCCTGAGGATGAGAGTCTTGGTTTTGTCTGACCTCACGTTCCCTTTCTCTATTTTTCGGGGTTTTTAGCGATTTCGCTAATTTCTTCACCCCTTGATTCACCCCAAAACCAGGGACCTATTCCGTCTTTAATAACTCGAGTTGTCTCTATTCAAATGCTCCTTTGCTTCTCTTAAGCATTCAGTTAAACAATCCCATTTAAGTCCCAGGATTTCTTCTCGTCTAAGCCCTGCATATAATCCAAGCATCACAAACACATGAGGTCCTGACTTCATGTGTCAGAGCCTCTGTATTATTTCTGTATTTATTCATTTTTCCAGAAAGACATCAATCGCCTACTCACTAAAAGGCAGATTGCAGTTCTTTGCAAAATCATTGAATGCATCTCTAACCTCATCAACCTTCTCTGGAATGTTTTCTTTCACGAGTTCAACTGTATCCTTTGCCAGTGTTTCTGCTTTTTCTGCCAGGCACTCTGCTCCTTCAGTTCCTAGTTCGACTGCTGTCGCATAAGCTTCAGAAGCAACAACGGTTCCTACAACTCCTCCAACAACACCACCTGCAACTGCACCAACTGCAGTTCCGACTCCAGGAGCAACTACCGTACCTATCGCAGCACCAACCTTTGCTCCTGTAGCACCTCCTGCAAAACCTCCAGCAACAGAAGCAGCACTGTCTCCAAATTCATAAGCCAGTTCACCACCATCAATTTCACCTGTTGCAAAATCAATTACAGCATCAGCAGAATCCACTGCAAACACGACTGCCGCAGCTGGTAAACAACTATTACCAACTCGTTGCAATAACACCTTTGAAGATCCCTTCATTGTTTCTGCTACTGCTGTGCTAACAAATACAGTTCCATGTGCAGCACCACCTGCCATTGCAGTGTCTTTTACAATTTCTACTGCAGCTTCTTCTCCAGAGATTTCACCATTCATGCAAGCAGAAATATTATCTACACTTGAGATTGCACATGTAATACCAGCCGCTATAGCTCCCGATTTTAATCCTACTTCGTTTGCAGTACCAAATCTTTCCTTGGCTTCTAATACCACTTTCTGTACAGTAGTTTCTTCAGCGATATTATATATTTTCTTCAAATTCTCTGGTAGAGCATATTCCTCTCCATCAACTGTGATATGCGGCTCAAAAGATGTTGGTCTACCATTCTTTGTCCCACTGTAGTTTGCTCTCATTTCATAATCTACAGTATGGCCTTCCTGTTTCAGCTGAGCCGCAATATTTTCAACCTGACGAACTTTACTACCAGTTCCTCGGTTTACCTCCATCACCTGTGCAAATGTATTCTCTTTACTTGCAGGACCTCCAAACTGATCAGGAACACCATGACCAACCTCATCACCCTTTAAGTAAAATCTGTCTCTTAATTTAGAAACAGGATGATATCCTCCATCCTTCAAAGTAATATCCGTTACCTTTGTTGATATTGTTCTTCCATATACATCAGTTGTCGCCACAAAATTTCCTTTTGTGATTGTCGCATTTGAAGTTAATTCATAATTTACACTCTTCCCTGCTTCAGTTATTGTTCTCAGATATGCAGTACCCTTGTCATCATAACTTGTTTTCATCAGTTGATGATTACCAAGACTTTCTCTTCTCATTGTAAGCTTTCCGTCTTGATAGTATTCCATAAACGGATGTCCAGATGGCGTCTTTCCTCTAAATGCCTCTAACCCGTTCCCTTTATCTATTCTTGTAATACCATAACTACCATTTTCTGGTGCTACTGCACTTGTAAAATTCTTACGAAAACCAGAAAGTTTTTCACTGATGTTGACACCTTCTGTCATAAACGCATTTTGTTCCAACACATCCATGTCTATTCACCATCCTTTCCTGTTTCCATTGTAAGAACACAGCATACTTCTTCTGTTTCCTGATAACTTAACCCTGCTGTTTTTTGATTGATTGATGCCCTGAGTTCATCCGGATTTCCGGTAATAACAATATTCTCAAACTCAACGTCTGAGATACCAAGCAACTCTTTAACCAACTCCTGCAGAAAGGCAATCTCTTCTGTTTTCCATATCATATTTCCCTGGAAGAACAAGTATTGATCAATACATGTTGAAATACGATCTTTAATTTTCTTTGAAAGGTCTAGAGCTTTCAAATCGTTTCTTAACGCTTTTCCTCGATATTGCTCTCTATTAATCCAAGGCTGTAACAGCATACAAAGCAATTCTGTTCTTGCTTCTCTTGCAGTTTTTATTACTACAGGATTATCGTACTGATATGCTACTTCTTTTACTTTTGCCTTATCCACCAATGTAAGCACCGGGCTGATCCAGTTATTCTGATAAACAACTGCTACGCCACTTGGTAACTTCGCTATTTCATTTACCTGTGCAGTTGAAAGTCCCATTGATCTACCAACCGCCTCACGATCATTGGATTCCGGTGTTCTGAGGACGATCTTTGTGTTCGTATTCTTAATAGCTGCAATATCAACAGAAGACGGGGACTGATCAACAATAACGAATCCCTCACCATATGTACGGATTTCAGCAATTGCATTCGTAATCATCTCAACAGATTTTCCGATTAACTCAGACTCTCCGCCTGATGTATTCTTCAATAAGTTATGTGCTTCTTCCAAAACAGTTACATGACGTAAATCATTGTTATTTTCTGTTTTTCGATCCACTCGATATTCATTGAGGATGTACACCATCAATCCCATGAGAAGCGCCTTAGTTTCTGATGATTTAACTCTACTGATATCTAAAATACAGTTTTCATCAAACAGTTTCTCATAAGGAGTCTGTTCTTCTGTGAAAATGTATTTATTCAATCCTACTGCTAAAGATTTTACTCTGGTAAGCAAGGCTCCTCTGTAATTTGACTTGATTTCTGCCGCATAATCAGAATTTGTAATCAACTTATCTAACTGCTCGGCAAGCACTTCAAAGTCAGGATATGCCACATCTTCACCTTCAAAGGTTGATGATCCCAAATCCCATCCTACAGCTTCGTAGGATTTCAGAATCGCATCTTTGAAAAACGCTGGCATTGCATCATACATAGGCCAACATACACTGAAGATTTCTACTAAACCATCAATGTGTTCTAACACATGAATGGAGCGTGGAAATTTGAACGGATTGATATTAATCAGCTGCGCAATTCCCGGATTGGTAGAAAACACATTTACATCAGGCAAATGACCAAACACATCCTTGTACTCTCCCTTGGCCGGCTCAATTACAAGAAATGGCACTCGGTCCTGTCTTAATTCCATCAGTATTTGATACACCGTATTACTTTTTCCTGATCCTGTAGAACCCGTAATAAAAGTATGCATATTGAGGCTCTTATTGTTCAGTTCTACAATTTTATCTGTGATTAAGCCCATATCAAATACTCGTCCTAATGTAATTCTATCCTCCGGACGATTGCTTGTTTCTTTTTCAAACAACTGATAAGTATTTACTTCCTTACCAAACTCTGCATGCTCAATTACAGGAAGCCCTGGAACCGTTGAACGTGGCAGTCCCAAATGAAGTCCTAACTCTTTACCGCTTATATTTGTAGATGGAGTAACGATAAGATTACCGCCATAATTAAACACCGGATGAACAAATCTGGATAAGTAAGTTGTCAGGTCTCTATATTCTCCAACTATACCCTGATCCTTACTTCTCCACGAATTGATTGCAGATACTTCTCGTCCATAATTGTCACCATTCATCAGAGAACGATAATTGCTGGCTGCGATTTCAGAAGCAGACATATCGTCAGATAAGAAATATCCTGCAACATTCCACAATCCGTAGCTATCATACTCGTTCATCTTTTTCAAAGCTTCATCCAACATAACCAGCATATCTATTACAGCCTTATTTTCCTCTGTCGTTGTAACGCTGGTTGTTGTTGATTTACTGATCTGTTTTGCCGGAGCAAGGGACGAAATAAAACTGCTGATCTGGCCTCCTGCCTGACCACCTATCTGTCCACCCAACATAGCAGCTGTTCCTGCCATTGCACCGCCTACCTGTGTACCTAAAGCAACACCTGCAGCCGTTCCCGCGATAGAAATAACTGCATTTGTAATCATAGCCGCCTTCTGCTTTCCATCCATCTCAGAAAACGATTGACTTCTCGACTCAGTTTCACTGGTGGAATCAGAAAACTGCACTTTCTGTAATGGAGATAAAGCAGTGTACAATGATTGATACTGTTTTCTCATTTGCTGCACATCCCAGGCGTTCTTATTATCAGCAATGATTACAGCTGTATAAGGACGTCCGCTCATTGCCAAACATAGTTTTTCCATGCCCTGCGCAAATTCATTCTGTTGCTGATCCTTATCTCGTCTGCCACTTCCTACTACGCTAACAGATGCAACATTGTTTAAGGACTTTATTTTTTCCGAAAGTTCCGCAATTTTCTTTCGATCTTCATTTTCAATCTTTACCCCAGGGAAATGACCTATCAAAGTCTGTTTCAAAGTATCCCCCAGTGTTACTGTTGATCTTTTTCTCGGAGAATCATTTGCTTCATTGTTTCTTACTCCAAGATAGTAATTTACCTGCTTTCCATCTGAATCAATCAGGAAGAACACAGATGCATTATAAGTTGACAGTGTATTAAACACTGTAGTGAACTTGTCCATCACAGATTCGTCTTTCTGATAGACCATCTCTGTAATTCGATACAGTCTGACATTATTGATTAAGTCTTCTTCCAATGGAGTGATTTCTCCCAATGGCATAATCTGCATGTCAGAAAGACGTGTAAGGTATTTCTTTCTTACATATTCATCTATAATTTCTAATCGGTCTTCTAGTGCGATAACAGGTTCTGCTATCATAGTTTGTCCCGACTTTATCAGATCTGTTGTCATATAAAACTAACCCCTTTCAATTCTTGCCAACTGATCTTTAATCACAACTAACCAATCATTATCTGCTTGCAGCATCCTTTCATCCTCTGACAATTGAGATGCAATTCCGTTTTTTTCATTCACCTTTAGCTCATGTAATTCAGACAACTTTGCATGGTATTTTCTGGCAAGTTCATCATAGTATCCTTTAAGATTTTCCTGGCTTTCAGAAATGTACTGTTCTACAACAGGAATCACTAATTCAATAGCCTTTTCTCTCCATTTTTCCAAATAGCAGGTCACGACCCTTACAAGCTCTTTTGGTTCAGTTGAAGATTTTGCCTTGAAGAAATCTAAGAAGTCTGTCTTCTCTTCATAGCGTTCTTCCTGCAACTCCAGTAATACTGACTTAATTCCATTCACTTCTACATTATCTGGAATAGTTACCTCGAGCCCTTCTGGCTTGTACTCTGAATCCAGTGGTTGTCTCAGATATATCTCACTAAATTCTCTTTCAATTCTTTCCTTTTCAAATCCAAAATGTTCGATTGCTTTTCTGTAGAATTCACCAAGATATCTAGCTAGTTCCTGCTCATACTCTGTTGAATTACGATCTATCTCAACGTCCCCAACAACCTTTGTCTTACGGCTTTTCCATTTCCTAATCATTTCTTCCAGCTCAGTCTTTAGATCATTGAAGCGATTTCCTCCCGAATAATTATCAAGATCTACAAAACGCATATCTGATACCTTAACCTTTTCAATTACATGTTCTAATTCAGAAATCTGCTCGTATACTTCCGCATTTTCGATAGCACTCTGCTCATTTTTTGCTTTCAAATGATCATCCAATGTATTTACTTCGTCCTCGAACACACGAATAACTTCGCCAACATAAGCCACCATGGGATAATTTTTAATATATGTAGCCACATTTCCATCGTCTATTTGGGAAATAATCTGTGGTTCCTCTATTCCAAGATCACTTATAAAGCGAACTACATATTCTTTATCCATTGCCGGGGAAATACAGAAAAACAATTGGTTTTGCTCAACATCTTTTCTTCCCAGTAATGCAAGCAGATCATTTCTAAAAAGCTGAATTGTTTCTGCTTCTATTACAAACACAACCGGAACGTAAGTAAGATTTGTGCCTGCTATTTCATCTACGCTCTTCACATTCTCAAGGGTAAATGTCAAATCTTCTGGCACTTCATCTTTTCCTCTAATAACGATGCATGAAAATGTTTCTTCGAGCAGACTCCTGTTTGCATCACAAAAGTCATCAAAATCAAACTGTCTGTTCCTGTTCTTTCTTAACCATTCAATCAAATCCCTGATTTCATTACTCTTTATTTCTGCGTCTTCCAACTCATTACGCATAATTAGCCTTACTTGATCAGGTGTGACTCCAAGAGAAATAAAAGTCTGTTGAAGCTTTTGAAAATCATATTCTGTTCCTGAAAAGAACAGATCAAAATCGTATCCGTTCATTTCATCGTAAAACATTCTAGGAACATCTCTTACCCAGTCAGCCAACAATTTATTTTCGAATTTCTCTATCTGGCTATTAATCTTTGGCTCCTGACCATTAAACTTCACTTCTGTCTCTAACAGATAAGGATTATGCTGCAATTCCGCATTTACCATATATATTTCAACTCCTTTGAAAAGCAAATTCTCAAAATAACAAAAAGACACCAGAACCAAGAACTCCATGATGTCTTTTATAACCCTGCTTCTGGACGTCACTATTAGCTCAGTACGTCAATATCTTATTTTTATTATAAACCGCAATCATAACAATAGCAATGAGAGAATCATAGTATTGTCGTCTCTACGCGACACCTTTAAGCAAAAAAATCCCAACCCGAGACACCAACACCACCATCGATACTGGCATCTCGAGCCGGGTTCTCTTAACTTAATTCAGCTTCTCGTTTCTTAGCTACTTCTTTTGGCTTTGGAGCATTGTTCTCTGCCACCGCAGCCTCTTTCTTTTTCTTCTGGATCTTATCCATCACTGAGTGTTTCTTCTCGTCATCATCCTTACGGCAATCAACATTGTTGATGTTACCGTCAATCATTCCATAATCGTCTTCCAACATTTTCTCTACCTTCTTTAAAGGATTGTCATTTTCCCAAAAATTAAAGAACTCGCCTTTATATTTATCGTATACAATGATCGCTGGCGATGGCATCTTGACAGCATCGCGGAGACAGTATCAGAATAAGCCACGACCTTCTGACCTCTCCCCCTTTCTCTCCCCAAAGACTATTTCATTCATTCCACGTGGAGCCAAAACACAGAAAAAAAGAAACAATGTCATATCCCAGATGCGGCTTCGGAGCGTGTTTAAGATGCGGATGAGCATCTTAAAC
>ERZ506887.2085-NODE-2085-length-9943-cov-8.673038_pt1 | contig 9943 bp, 12 predicted proteins | sample MGYA00512905_ERZ506887 | MGnify/ENA metagenome assembly ERZ506887 | reverse complement strand
TTGTTAACCTGTCAACTTGTTAACCCGTTAACCTGAAATTCCGCCAACGGGTTAATGTAGTAAACTTTTCTCTCCCCTCTTTAGTACGCCACTTCCACCTCAATGCCAGCCTGTTTTACCAATGAGGCAATGCGGTCAAGTTCTTCATGCGTAGCTTTGCGTAAATCGGGGTCAGGGGTTTCACGATCTATGGTGTACACCATTACTTGTTGCGGCTGTATGCTTTTAATAGCTTCTAACCAGGGTAACACATACTCATCAGTAGTGTTGTCAACACTCACCCCATTGCTTTGCCCTTTCATGAACATGCTTTGCACTATTACGTGACCATTGAATGATTTTAAAGCCTTTATGATAGCCATAACATCATAATGTCCCGTAGGCCTATCAACACGCTCAATGTAATCAGGCGAAATGGTGTCTAGTTTTAAAATATTGTTATCCACCTTCATGAGTGCAGCATGCACCTCTTGACGTACTGACATGGTAGCATTACTCAGCACACTCACCTTGGCTTGTGGAAAATATTGGTTGCGCAAGCGAATGGTGTCGTCAATAATACCTGCAAAATCAGGGTGTGCTGTGGGTTCACCATTACCAGCAAAGGTGAGCACATCAGGTTGTGGACCCTCGGCTTGCATTTTTTGCAATTGAACCTCAAGCGCGGTAGCTACTTGCTGACGTGTAGGACGCTGCAAGTGTGGGCGATGGTCTTTATTAAATCCGCACTCACAATAAATGCAGTCAAAAGTACACACCTTGCCATCGGCAGGCATCAAGTTTATGCCCAAAGATACACCTAACCTACGACTGTGTATAGGACCAAATATGGGCGATGGGTATACTATTCCTTTGTGCCCTTTGTTCTCAGGATATCCGTTTGACATAATGTCGTATCTTTTTTTAGTTAAGTAGGTACTCATTTTGATGTTGAGTACCTACCTTTTTTGTTACTTTTCTAACAATTGTTTGGCTTTCATCACATTAGGAATGCCATAGCCAAAAATGTTGTCGGGGTGTTGTGCATTATTGCCTGATAGTTGCAACGCACGAATAATTTCAGCAGGACGCTTTTGCGGAAAAGCTTGCACCAAACAAGCTACCGCTCCACACATGGTAGGACACGAAAAAGAAGTACCATTTACCCCCACCACAGTGCCATCGTCATCATAAACCATCGACATTTCGCCTTGTGCCATCACATCAGGCTTAATGCGTCCATCAGCACTATTGCCTATTGATGAAAAGGTCGTGTTCAACCCTACACTATCCACCGCGCCCACTGTTATCATGTCACAAGCATCAGCGGGGAAACCAATTTTTTTCCACGTGCCACGTCCACTATTACCAGCACTATTCAACACCAATAAGCCACGGCTGGCTGCCAACGATGCACTTTTGCTATTAAGGGCAGTGCGGCCATCAAGGTCTGCATAGCTATGGTTCATGTACGAATGGTCAAAGTGATAGTAACCCAATGAACTTGTTACCACGTCACATCCAATGCTATCAGCATACTCAAGGGCAGCACACCAATTATCTTCTTCAATGAGTTGTTCACTCTCTCCATCCTCGCTCTGTAGCAAGTAGTAATTGGCCTCGGGAGCCGTACCCACCAAATAATGAGGTTCATTGGCAGCCATGCACGACAGCACCATCATGCCATGGTCAAGTTCTTCATAAACACTCTTATCGGGACGAACAAAATTGCGCGTTCCCAATATGTGTTTTTGGTCAATACCTTTCATTAAGTCGGCATTGTAAAAGCCACCATCAATTACTCCCACTGTTACCCCTTTTCCCTTGTAGCCTGCTTGGTGCAATTGGTCAACTTTCAACATAGCTACTTGGTTCTGCCCATAGCCATAATAAGGGGCGAGCAAGGTATCGCGCAAGTTACTCACCTCGTCAGCACGTTTTGAGTTATCTACCACCTCAACACTATCAGGACTTTGCCATACACAACAAACGGATTTCACAAACGGCAACTGCTTTACTTGATTCATTTTTAATGTATCAGCCGTTTCAACCACTATGGTATTGTTCCATTTGCTCATGTTGTGCAAACGCAGGCCACCCAAATTAACTATTTGTTTCACATATTGGGGCGACACTGGCAAGTCATAAGCATCTACCTTGAGTCCATAACGATTACGTCGAGCTATAGCTTTGGCTGACAAAAAAGCCTCGGGATGTTTGATGCTATATCCACAATTCTTTTTATCAGTTAAACTAACGCGGTAACGATAAGCACGTGCATCTTTGCGAAAAGTGCGCTGTTGTTGTTCTTCTTTTATGGCATTAACAATGAGAGTTTCCATTTCATCGGCCGTCAAAGAATCGGTTGAAGACTGCGCTTGCATTTGTACGTTACACATCACAACGCCTGTTAAAAACATTGCCACCCCAAACATATATGCTTTGCTAAATGCTTGAATATTCATTATTATCGTATCGCAGGTTTTTCTTTTTCTATTCTGTTCTCTACTTTATCCGGCAATTGACTGAAGAAATCCATATTCGTGAGTTTTTCTACCTCGTCAACCGTCAGTTGGTAATAACTTAGCGCACGGCTACCAGCCTCGTTTTTAAACACAAAGCCATAAGCCTTAGGGCTACGCGGATACCCCACTAACAGCACTTTAAAGAAAGCATCGGGCACCGCCACTTGGTTAGCACCAATGCGCAGTTTTGCCTTACCTTGATAGTAAATAGGCCCAGCAGCTATGCTCACTGTTCCATAGCGCAAAGCCCAGTCACGTTCAAGTTCCTCTAACTCCTTCCAATCGCCACGATTCAAGTTACGATTTTGCGGACACACATTGGTCATATAGAATGACTCCACCATAGCTTGCCTACTCCACTTCATATCAGCAGCAGGAGCCATATGTCCCCTATCATAACCGCTCTTGGTGTAGTCTTTAGGATAAGCCTTAGCACCACGCACCATGGGGTCTGGCTGAAATTTGTCATAACGAGGTTCATTACCTTGCGCTTTACCCGATGTCAAAGTCCATGCCACCCATTGTGGAGTTTTAAAGTCTGCATCGTAGCTCACCGTGTATCCCGTGTGTCGAATCAGCTGTCCACCACGACTACTGTTGTACACAGGTATTTCAACACCCGCACCAGCCGTGTTTTCAACATCGTCATCTAAAGTCTCTTGCGCAGTCTCAGCATTTCCCCACCCATTACGCTCATCATGGGCCTGTTCTTCATTATTACTTTGCCAACGCTGTTCAGCAGCCTCAGCTTCAGCAGCACGCTTAGGAGCAAGCGCCCGTGTCATGCCTATAGCCACCACAACGGCAGCTACCAACATAGCAATCGTCTTTTTCATTTAAATTTTAGTCAGTCAAGGCCACCTCTATGTTATTCTTCAGCACCTCACTACCTGGGTAACCACCTTGTTCAAGGTTATCATATACCTTCTCGCCCTTTTTATTAAGGAGCAAATAAGCAGGAATGCCTGGTATGTTTAAGCTATTACACATTTCGCCCCACTGTTTGTCTGTCAAGCGATAATGTTCACCAGCAATATTTTTTATCATGCCTTGCCAGTCGGCATAAGGTGAAGTTTCACCCGTTACGTAAACAAACACGCATCCCTTTTTCATCAAATCGGACTTAATGTCGTCTATTTGCTTCATGGCCATGCGACAAGGTCCACACCACGTGGCCCAAAAATCAATCAGCACCACCTTGCCTTTGTAATTGGCAGCAATGGCACTTACCACATCTTTACCTGCCAAGGTCGTAGGAATTGTCTTTACGTTATAGGCAGCTTTTGACTGATTCTGCGCAGCCTTTTCACTACTTTGAACTGTAGCATTTTGAACTACTGTAGGCTTTTTTGCACAACTGCTTGCTACCATCATTGTGGCAAGCGCAAAGAGTAAGAGTGTTTTCTTCATCGCGAGTATCTTTTTTTAATTATAACCCGTTGGCGGAATTTCAGGTTAACGGGTTAACAAGTTGACAGATTAACAAGTAAGTATGCTTTACACCACTTATTATGTTAAAGCCAGAATGACAAGAAACTTAAAAAGCTTGGCAAACTTACCTGTTAACCCGTTAACTTGTCAACTTGTTTACTAATTCCGCCAACGCGTAATTATAGAGCAAAAGTACTATTTTTTACGGCCCGAGCCAAACAATTTATGAATATACAAGTCAATATACAAAATATTATCCTACTTTTGCAAGTGTATTCACAAAATATCCCCATTAACCGACAAATACAAATAAATATACAATGAAGACATTTCTACACGTACAAGACATCGGCCCATTAAACGTAGCATTGGCCGAGGCTGCTGAAATAAAAGCCGATCGTTACAAATACGAGCATTTTGGACATCATAAAACAGCCCTGCTCATTTTCTTCAACAATTCACTCCGCACGCGTCTTTCTACTCAAAAGGCTGCACGCAATTTAGGACTGGATGTAATGGTGCTGGATGTGAATCAAGGTGCTTGGAAACTTGAAACGGAACGTGGCGTAGTGATGGATGGTGATAAAAGTGAACATTTGCTCGAAGCCATTCCCGTTATGGCATCATTTTGCGATTTAATTGGCGTGCGAACATTTGCTGGCCTAACTAATCGCGAGGCCGATTATGCTGAAAACATTCTATCTCAATTCATCAAATATAGTGGACGCCCTGTGTTTTCAATGGAGAGTGCCACAGCACACCCTCTGCAAGCCTTTGCCGACCTCATTACCATTGAGGAACATAAAGAGAAGGCACGTCCCAAAGTAGTGCTCACTTGGGCTCCCCACCCCCGTGCTTTGCCTCAAGCCGTGCCCAATAGTTTTGCTGAATGGATGCGAGCTGCCGATGTCGACTTTGTGGTAACTCACCCTCATGGCTACGAACTTGACCCTCTGTTTGTGGGTGACGCTAAAGTTGAATATGACCAAATGAAGGCGCTTGAAGGGGCTGACTTTGTGTATGCCAAAAACTGGAGTTGCCCTGGTGTGGAAAACGCTGCTAACTATGGCCAAATTTTGTCAAAGGACATGTCATGGACCATTGACGAGCAACACATGGCTATTACTAACAATGCGCAGTTTATGCATTGCCTTCCAGTACGTCGTAACATGATTGTTACTGACGATGTGATTGAATCACCCCGTTCTCTTGTCATTCCCGAAGCCGCCAATCGCGAAATCTCTGCAACAGTGGTACTTAAGCATTTGTTAGAGGAAATAAAGTAAAGGATTCATGTAGTTTTTTACAGTTTTTTTCTACCTCTACAAGTCGCTATTTACAGAACATAAAAAATTTTTACGTAACGAAAAAATCCCTACTCTTAACCCATCATAATGCATGAGTTGTAGAGTAGGGATTTCTTTGTTCACTTAATGGTTCTTTTAAAACGTCTTATTCCTCATCGGCAGCCATTTAGGAGCATCCCAATCGTTTTTGTCTGTCGAGAGTTGATCTTCACCTCCTAATTCATCTTTCAAGCCAAGCGATGCAGCCAGCATACTTTCAGCAAGAAAGTGCAAAACTCGGGTGGAGGGTGATATACATGTCTTTTTCATTGTTGAGTCCACTTTAAAAAGTCAGCAGAGCCGACCTAATTAATATTAACGCGAGTTCGGGATAAGAAGCGCAAAAAAATAAATAAGGTAAACGAGTAAAAAAGTTCGTTTACCTTTTACTAATTCGTTGATTATTAGTAATTTTATGGTGAATTAAAAAAATAAATTATTAATGATTAGCAAGGACAAAGTTATAGAAATTTTCTATATTGCAGATGACTTTTGCAGAGAGTTTGAGAAAGAAGTGGCTAAAAAAGCACTTTCAGATAATGGTAGCACACAAAAAAGACGACGAATGCGTATGATGTCTGATGCAGAAGTCATCACCATACTGATTTGTTTTCACTTTAATTCTTATCGCAATTTTAAGCACTATTATCTTTCATGCGTACAAACTTTGTGAAAGGATTTATTTCCACAAACCTTTTCGTATAATTGTTTTATTGAAGTCATGTCTCGTTGTTTTGTTGCAATGACCATGTTTTTGAAATTAGCACTATTTGGTAAATGTACATGCATTAGCTTTGTTGATAGTACATGCATTCCAGTCATACACAACAAACGTTTTTTAGCATGATAGTTTTCAAGGATATTGCCACTAGAGGGAAAAGTACTATGGGGTGGTACATCGGTTTTAAACTGCATCTGCTATGCAATGAAAAAGGTGAGATAATAAACTTTAACCTAACGAGAGCCTGTGTAGATGATCGCGATGTAGATGTTATGAACGCATTGACTACAAAGCATTCGGCAAATTATATGCAGATAAAAGGTACATATCTCAAACTCTTTTTGGTAGGCTTTGGGATAAGGGTTTCATATTATTACAGGGCTTCGTTCAAACATGAAACAGAAGCTTATGCCACTTTATGATAAGATTATGCTACGCAAAAGTAGTGTAATCGAATCTGTAAATAATATAATATGCTCAAAAATGTAGCTCAAATTGTACACACTCGTCATCGGAGTTTGCATAATTTTATTATGAATATTTTGGCTACAATGGGAGCGTATTGTTTCTTCTCAACGAAGCCTCATGTCAACTTTGACTATGAGATTCCCCATTCTGACGGGCAGCTTGTAATTTGGCAATAAAATAACTTTTTGGACTTTTCTTATCGGTAATCATTTTATGGTCACCCTTTGGAGGTTGGAAACGCATATGCTTCATTGTTTATGGAAATATTATCCCGAACTCACGTTACAAGGAATATGATGACTGCTATCTCGGTCACTATGCCCAGTGGCTCTTCTAGTTCTTCTTTACAATTGGAATTTTTGTGGTAGCAGGTGGAATAGGCGTAATAATTATGGCACACTACAGCCATTAAATCGTATATCAAAACAAACAATTAGTGATTATGGGAAACCAAATATTCATTATTTTGTGCTAATTGATATTTAAACGGTCTTAATCATTGGGAAAGATTTTGCGGTAAGGTGTAATTTTACTAAATTTGTAAGCTAAAAAAGTAAGAACAGCTAGATATGTTGAACATCCTTGACTGACTGAGTATCAGAATTAGCACTTCACATACACTTCAGTTCAGCCAATCTGTTGGGTGTTCACGCTCCAAATTAGGGCGTGAACAGACTGGTTATTGTCTGAAGTAGGCTGTGCTAAGCCTTGATACCGATAGCCACTTTCACGCCTTTCCTTTTGGAGAGGCGAATGCCTTTCTATTGACAAAAATCAATGTATTATGTCACAAGAATTGGAAGAAATTGAAAAGTTGCGCTCAAATCTGGAAGAAAGCCTAACCAAACTTATCAAGAAAATTGGTAAGGTTCAGATAGGTAAGAAAGAACAATTTCCATTTGGCTGGAGAAAATCAGCCAAAGGAAGAACTGTTTGGAGAATTATCGAGGAGATTATAACCCAAAATATAGAACTTAACCATAAAGACTTTGGAATCGCCAAAGTTTCTCCCTCTGACTCCGAGGTTTCTGTCTATGATATGCAGTGTGAATATACAGGGCATGCGCCTCTATATATAAATATCAAGTCCGCTGTTGAGGGAGGTAAGAAATCAAAGGATGATATTTCTAAGGCTCAAGGATTGTCTGATTTTTACAATGAAGATGCCGCTCATATATTTATGATAGCAACTTTCCTTATAAGATTCAACGCAGATATGAGCGTTGAACTAACAAAGGCTATTGTTATGCCTATTGCATGGATTCCTGATATATATGTCAATCCTAGCAATAACGGTAATCTTCAATCATCTTACGCAAAAGATTTGGACAAGGCAGTCAAGCGCACTAATGCAGAATTTATTGTGGAGTTGTCAAAAGCTATTGAAATTGCAAATAAGAAGAAGAAGAAGAACAAGAACAAGAATAAGAATAAACAGTAGCAATAAACAATTCAGGGGGGGCTTATACAGCCTTCCCTAAATTGTTTACAAAATTGCAGATATTTTTTTTACAATCGTCAGAAAGTCCCGATTGTTCAAATACAATATTATCTATCATTTTTATCGATTCTTTTTCGGACAAGTCTCCATGAATTGCCATTTTGGTAATAATATCGAGTTCATGTTTCACTTGCTCCGAAAGATTCAATACTGGAATTTTTGAGACATAACCAGAAGTGACCATATTGGATCTTATTAAGACACCCCGAATAAAATAAGTAACCAAACTGCTATTTAAATATGCTATTAGCCAATAAATATCATTCTTTTTGGGAAATATAGTTGCATTAACTCCCGTAACAGCATCTTGAGGTTTATAGGCCGCACTAAAAGGCAAACCCATTGAAGAACAAGCAATACCTTCATCTTTGAGAATCGCCTTATTTCTTACCATAAAATCTTTTACTCTTTCCGACTCTTCCATATATTCGTCTATTAAAAAAGCATCAGGTTCTGTCTTAAATTTTCGTTTTGCAGGATTCTTGTAAAAAGGAACTGTAAAGCCAGGTTTTATCTCTTTTGATAAGTATTTCTTGTCATTTCCAGTTGATATACAAGTTACACATTTGTATAATGTTCCCAAAGAAGGTAATGTCTTGAAAAGAGTTACCACGTCCTCATCTATGTCTATTATAAACTGATTAATAGACTTGTTGGTTCCTAATAAAATAGACTGTAAAGGAACGGATTTAAAATCTTTTTTATGCAGAATTGCATGGAAGTCTTCTGTATTATTGGGTCTATTTGAAATCAAGACATTTTTTTGAAATCTCTTGCCCTTTTGTAATATTAAAATACATGTTCTAACATCTGCATTCTGAGACCAAAACAAGTCATTAGGACACAATATCAACTCATGAATTGAGCATTCTTTAAGTATTTGCTCTCGCAATTTTGCATGTAGCGTGGCAGTTAAGAATGAATCAGATATGATAACACCTATTAAACAACCTTCTTTTGCAATGCTAATCATTGCGGATAAAAACATAGAATACATGTTGTATGCTCCTATTGGGAAAGCTGCGCTTAGTCGTTTTTTGTTATCTTTTATGTACGATACTTCATGGCAATTGTATGGTGGGTTGGCAATCATATAGTCATATTCTTGACATTGCATTGGAAGGCACGACATACGCTCTATGTAAAATTCTATAAAATCTTTACATTGAAAATTCGAATACTTGTGAATTCCATGATCTATAATATCAAAAGAATCAATGTACTTGTTGGCCTCGTAGAAAGATGCCAACAATTCCTCTTTACCTGTTGCTGGGTCTAATACTCCATCTCCTTGAGGATTTATGGCGAGCATTTCTTGCGTCAGATAATCAGCTACAAATCTTGGAGTAGAATAATATCCTACTTCTCTTCGGTCAAGTCCTTCGTTGTCTGTTAAGATTTTTATTTTTCTAGCCATATAATTACTTCTTAGTTGAAACTATTAAGTCTTTGACATCAACATCCAACAATGATGCTATTTTTACAAGTGTCGCCAAATCAGGTTGCGACGTATTAGAACACCAACGACTTGTTGTCACCGTACTTACATTAAGTTTTTGGGCAAGCCATTTCCCTGTAACCTGTTTCTCTACCAATACTACTTTGATTCGGTTTAGAACATTCATTGTTATACTATTAAAGTTTAATGCAAATGTATCAACATTTATTGAAATAAACGAGTTTTTTTCAAAATATTGCCTTTTAGACTAAAAAATAATCGCTCTACCAATTACTTTTCTATGTATAGAAACACATATATTAGGGCTATTCAGAAAATATATAACTAATTGATTTTCAATGTAAAAATTATTTCGTAACTTTACCCCCCGATGAGCCCATCACGGGTTAATTCGGGGGTAAAACTTAAAAAACATCCGTAAAGCTACAAAAAAATATCTGAATTACAACCATCGTTGACATTTACTGAATTCGATTTTCAGCAAAAATATTTGGAGAGTTTCAAACAGAGTGA
>ERZ506887.2075-NODE-2075-length-9975-cov-6.683065_pt1 | contig 9975 bp, 6 predicted proteins | sample MGYA00512905_ERZ506887 | MGnify/ENA metagenome assembly ERZ506887 | reverse complement strand
AGAACAGAAAACGGAGCAACAGGCAGGACTTGGCATGAGTTTCTGCGAGGAAGAGGGACGAATCACGGTCTTCAGAAAAACGCTGGAAGCGTTAGAATGGCCGTCACACTATCGGTTTCTGCATAATCGTAAAATGAAACAGATAGCTGTACAGGCGTGTGGAGCAGAAGAATCAGGAGCGCATCGTGTGGGAAAACCAGACGAATCTAATAGCGGCGAAATCAAGTGTATGGCATTGGTTCGCATGATTTACGGGGATTCTGGGTGGGACAAGAAAATGTCCTATCGGCTGATCGGAAGAGCTTTTCCACAGCAGCGACTTGTTTCGTTTAAGATAACGGATGCGATGCAGATAGAAAACGGGAGAGTACTGACTGAAATGTGAATCTCACATTAGTGGGTTCTGAAATAATTAGTTGCCTATGATATAACAGTGGCGAAGAATGCAATAATATGGACAACTCCGTGCAAGGAAAGTTTACAGTTGGTTGCTTGATATGGGCGGTGAATTATGGTAAGATGGAAGTACGATAGGAGAGTTTACGCTCTTGTTGAATCTACTGCGAGAAAGTGAATGCCGATGGAAAAGCAAGGCACAGTGGAAAATTAGCTTGCCCACACGATAGATCAGACAGAGTATGATTCGAGATATGACAGAACAGCGAAAAAGCTGTTGGCAAACAAACAGATTCTGGCACAGATCATGAAAGGCTGTGTGAATGAATACAGCGATTGTACCGTAGATGATATTGTTGAGAAATACATCGAGGGAACCCCGGAGGTTGGTTCTGTTGGTGTTCATGGAAGCGCGAAGCAAAAACAGAAGGGGTCATACTTTCTTTTCTCTCTTGTGGGAAAACCTTTTTCGCTGAAATGGCTAAAGAATAGAAGAAACAAATTAATCTGTAAATATAATAACAGAATAACAGAATATTGTTTTACAAGCGATTATCCTAAAAATCATTTGCGGACAAAATGGCTTGATAATAGAAAACAGTATTCTTTTGAAAATCTTGCTTTTTATGGACTGAAAGATTACGATTCATTTCTTCGGACTCTTTATGGAAATTATATGCAGCTTCCGCCACCTGAGCAACGAATTGTTCATAGTAATTATAAAATTGATTTTGGACCATATTAAGATGGCTTATTGTGGTAGAGAGTTGTGGCTTTTTTTAGAAAGGTTTAAATTGTAATAAGTATAAGATAGTCATGCTACCGATATGTTGTGAGAGGATAGCATTGACTGCAAGTAGATGTTCACGAAATATGAAGGATGAATGTATATGAACAAACAAGAAAGCGATATTCTGAACACGCTTTTGCTGGAACCGTTTATTAATCAAAGAATTCTAGCAGAAGTATCCGGCCACTCATTGGGAGTGGTAAATCGTTCACTCAAGGAACTCATTAAAACGGATTATCTGGACGATTCGATTCGCCCTACAGCGAAAGCTATAACTGAGTTTAAGCAGAAAACCCCACAGCGAGCCATTATCTTGGCAGCAGGCTTTGGCATGCGAATGGTTCCCATCAATACAGAGATGCCAAAAGGTCTTCTGGAAGTCAACGGGGAACCATTGATCGAGCGTATTATCAAACAGCTTCATGAAGTGGAAATTAAAGAAATCTATGTGGTTGTAGGTTTCATGAAAGAAAAATACGAGTATTTGATTGATGAGTATGGTGTAGAACTCGTAGTTAATGCCGATTATGCTTCAAAGAATAATTTGCATTCGGTCAAACTTATAAAAGAACATCTGGAAAATGCTTACATTATTCCTTGTGATATTTGGTGTGACAGAAATCCATTCCATCGACATGAACTGTATTCCTGGTATATGGTCAGCGATCTTGTAGACAACGACAGTACGGTTCGAGTTAATCGTAAAATGGAACTGGTAACTGTACCAGAAAGTTCTGGTGGTAATGCAATGATAGGTATCTGCTACCTGGTAAAAGAGGATGCCGACATAGTTGCAAAACGTATTGAAGAACTATGCAAAAATCAGAGGTACGATGGAGCATTCTGGGAGGAGGCCCTTTATAATAAGGATCGGATGATAGTAGCAGCTCGTGTGGTTCATTCAGCGGATGTAGTGGAAATCAATACTTATGAGCAACTCCGGGAAATTGACAGCGATTCTAACCAGTTGAAAACAGATGCAATTCAGGTGATTTGTGAAGCTCTGGATGCAAGGCCAGAAGCAGTTACAGATATTACGGTTCTTAAAAAAGGCATGACGAATCGGTCTTTCCTGTTTACCTGCAAAGGAAAGAAATATATCATGCGAATTCCGGGCGAAGGAACTGACCAGCTTATTAACCGTCGTCAAGAGGCGGCAGTTTATCAGGCCATTGATGGGAAATACATTTGTGATGATATTGCATATATCAATCCGGAAAATGGCTATAAGATTACAGAATTTCTGGAAGGCGCAAGAGTATGTGATCCATTGAACTACGAAGATGTCAAGAAGTGTATGAAGCGGCTACATGCGTTCCATGACTTGAAATTAAAAATAAATCATGAGTTTGATATTTTTGGACAAATGGAATTCTATGAAACGCTGTGGGAGGGAACACCTTCTGTTTATAAGGATTATGAAAAAACAAAAGCAAATGTTCTGTCACTAAAGCCTTATATCGATGCACATATTGGAGAAAAAGTCCTGACACATATTGATGCAGTGCCGGATAATTTCCTGTTTGTGGAGAAAGATGGAAAAGAAGAAATCCGACTGATTGACTGGGAGTATGCAGGAATGCAAGATCCTCATGTGGATGTGGCAATGTTCTGTATTTATTCTCTTTATAATAAACGTCAGGTCGATCGCCTGATTGCAGCCTATTTTACGGAAGGCTACAGTGATGAAACTAGGATCAAGATTTATTGCTACATTGCTGCTTGTGGTCTGTTGTGGAGTAACTGGTGCGAGTATAAGAGAAACCTCGGCGTAGAGTTTGGTGAGTATTCGCTTCGGCAGTATCGATATGCAAAAGACTATTATCGAATTGTTCAAGAAGAATTGAAAAAGCAAGGGGAGAAAGAATAAATGCCAAAAGTAGAAAGAGCCATTATTATGGCGGCAGGCTTAGGAAATCGAATGCACCCGGTGACGCTGACAACACCGAAACCGCTGGTTAAAGTGAATGGGGTGCGGATGATTGACACAGTCATTGATGGTCTGCATAAAAACGGAATCTGTGAAATTTATGTTGTTGTCGGCTATCTGAAAGAACAGTTTGTGACACTTGAAGAGGAGTATCCTGGGGTTAAGCTGATTGAAAATCCATACTATGATACTTGCAACAACATCTCTTCACTTTATGTGGCACGAGAGCATATTGAAAATGCGATTATTCTGGATGGTGATCAGATTATTTATAATCCGGAAATCCTTGCACCGGAATTTGAACGCTCTGGTTATAACAGTGTTTGGACAGATGGTGAAACGGATGAGTGGCTTCAGACTGTCGAAAATGGCATTGTCACAGCCTGCAGCCGGACAGGGGGAAAAGGAGGATGGCAGCTGTACAGTATTTCCCGCTGGACTGCAGAGGATGGGAAAAAACTGAAAGAACATCTCGAAATTGAGTTTGAACAAAAAAAGAACCGACAGATCTACTGGGATGATGTGGCGATGTTTTGTTATCCGGAGGAGTATCAATTGGGTATCCGTCCTATGAATAAGGACGATATTATAGAGGTAGATAATCTGAGCGAACTAATTGCTCTGGATGCCAGTTACAAAAAATATGTGGAGGATAAGTAAATGAATACGAAAAAAGAACATGGGAAAATAGACTGGATGATAACACTGGTGCCTTTGGCAATCGTAGTTGCATTATGTGTTCTATTCTTTTTTGCACCGGAGCAATCGAATGCCGTACTGAGCCAGATCCGTTTTTTCTTTGGTGATACCTTTGGTACCTATTACTTAGTAATTGGATTGGGAATTTTTATCCTTTCTCTGTATATTGCCGGTTCTAAGTACGGTAACATCGTCCTTGGCGAGCAGAATGAGAAGCCGAAGTATTCCTTCTTTGCATGGGGTTCGATGATGTTCACCTGTGGTCTCGCAGCAGATATTTTGTTCTATTCGTTCTCGGAATGGGTTCTGTATGCAACTGATCCACATCTGGCTGAGATGGGTAGTATTCAGGATTGGGCAGGCGTATATCCACTGTTCCATTGGAGCTTTATTCCGTGGGGATTCTATCTGGTATTGGCTGTTGCCTTTGGGTTTATGCTTCATGTAAGAAAAAGAAATCGTCAGAAGTATTCAGAGGCTTGCCGTCCGATCCTTGGAAAACATACCGATGGCTGGGCAGGTCGCATTATTGACCTGTTAGCTGTGTTTGCACTCCTTGCTGGCACTGCTACTACTTTTAGTGTGGCGACACCGCTTATGGCAACCATTATCAGCGAACTGTTCCATGTTGCCGTTAGTCGTACTGTGATCAACATTATTATTCTTTTGATTACCTGCGTTGTATATACATATTCCTTGCTGCATGGATTTAAGGGAATCAGCAAGTTGGCAAATATTTGTATCTATATGTTCTTTGGACTGATTGCCTTTGTACTGCTGTTTGGTGGAGAAACACGGTATATTATTGAAGCTGGTTTTTCTTCTCTCGGCCGAATGGTACAGAATTTCGTTGATTTGTCCACATTTACTGACCCGCTTCGTACATCGAATTTCCCGCAGAACTGGACGATTTATTATTGGGCTTACTGGATGGTCTGGTGTGTGGCTGCTCCGTTTTTTATCGGCAGCATTTCTCGTGGCAGAACAGTATGTCAGACAATCCTTGGTGGCTATGTATTTGGTGTTGGCTCTACGTTGACGAGTTTTATCGTACTTGGTAACTATTCTATGGGAATGCAGGTCACTGGAAAGGCCGACTTTATTGCAGAGTATCTGGAAAGCGGAGATCTGTATGGTATGATTGTGTCTATCATCAAAACGCTGCCGGGCGTGCCTGTGATTATGGTTGTTGTTCTGTTGACGATGATTGCTTTCTATGCGACTTCTTTTGATTCGATTGCTTTGACAGCATCCTGCTATAGCTATCACACACTGGAGGATGGTGAGCAACCGAATAAAGGCATTCAGTTGATGTGGTGTATTCTGCTTATTTTGCTTCCGATTGCTTTGCTGTTTGCAGAAAGCTCCATGAACAATCTTCAGTCGGTGAGTATTGTTGCAGCATTCCCGATTGGTGCGGTAATTGTGATGATTGCTGTCAGCTTTATGAAGGATGCTAAAAAATATATGGAAGAACTTAATAACAAAAAATGATTTATTAATTTGTAATTTCAGACGAAAGAGAAAGAGAGAAAGTACGGCCAGCGTGTTTTCAGGAGTTAATGGCTTCTGGTTGCGCTCTATCTCTGATTTTCCGCAAACATCCGGCCAAGCTGCGGCAGGATATCATGCGGCAGCATCCCGTACTCCCCGCAAAGCGCAGCAGCACGGTCAGCTGCGGCACCATGCAGGTATACCGCACAGGAAGCAGCTTCAAACGCAGGCAGACGGCAGGCCAGCAGGGCCGCCGTCATACCGGCCAGTACATCCCCGCTGCCGCCCCGGGCAAGGCCCGGGTTTCCGGTGGGATTCACGCATGCACGGCCATCCGGCGCAGCCACAACGGTGCGGGAACCCTTGAGCACCACCACGACGTTCCATTTTTTCGCATACTGCCGGGCAATTTTCTCACGGTCGGCGCTGATCTCTGCCACGGAAAGGCCGGTGAGCCGGGCCATTTCACCGGGATGCGGCGTAAGGATCAACTCGCCCGTCGGATGGGGCAGCGCCTTCCCCTCAGCCAAAAGCTGCGCGGCGGCATTCAGGCCGTCAGCGTCCAGCACTGCACTGCCCGCAAAGTCCGGCAGAAGCCTTTGTACCAGTACGCGTGTCTCTGCTGCGCGGGCTGCACTCTGGGCCGTACCGCCAAGGCCCGGGCCCAGCAGCAGCACTGTGGCCTTCTGTCGCTGAATAAACGGGATACTTTCCGGTGAGATGCCGCCTTCGGCCCCTGCGGCGCACGGGCACAGACAGCACTCCGGCAGGCGGGCTGCAGCAGCAGCGAGCACCGGCTCCACACTGGCAAGGGTCACGATGCCCACACCGGTGCGCAGAGCTCCCTCGGCGGCAAGCAGGGCTGCACCACGGTAAGACGCACTGCCCGCAACGGCCAGAACAGTGCCAAAGGTGCCCTTGTGGCTTTCACGCGGGCGCGGCGGGATGACCTGCCAGACAAAATCTTCGGTTATTTCCACAGCCATAAAGGCGCCTCCAGAAAACGATTTAAAATCTGCTGTTTCTCAAAGCTCACGCCTGCCCCTGCACAAGGGCGCGGATCTGCTTTTCCACGTTCTGCACCTCCTCGTGGAACATGCGGGCCGAGACGCGCAGCGCACCGTGCCCCAGAATGATGATCTGTTCCATACCGTCGGAAGTGGCCACGCGCACGCGGCGTCCTTTGCCGATCTCATGGGTGACATGCTCAATGAACATATCTGCCGTTTCCGCTTCCTTCGTGTAGACCACATGGATGTTGTGGTACTGCTCGATGGAGCCCGGACTGCCCGGCACCCGGTAGGCGTCGAACACAAGGATGAGGTTGCACTTCTGGTAGCCCTGATAGTTGCACAGAATGTCCATCAGCTTGTGCCGGGCGGCTTCCAGACTATCCTTTGCAAGGGCGTTCAGCTCGTCCCATGCGAAGATGATGTTATAGCCGTCCACCAGCAGATATTCCGGCAGGATCTCCCACTGCTGAGCGTCGAAATCCGGACGTTCCCGCTTTTGCGTCGGGCGGAATGCGGCCAGCGGGTCCCGCTTGATGGGCCCATAAGTGCGCTCAAAAATTTTGAGCAGTTCGGCATCCTCTTCCAGAGTGGCGCGGTAGGCCATGGCCCGGCGCTGCGGCACAGTCTGCACCTCCGGTTCCGGGCGCGCGGCTTTTCCCCAGCCGCTGTCCACATGCATGTGACTGCGCACCTGATCCCATGGCACCACAAAGCCTGCTCCATGGGCACAGAACACCGAATCTGCGGGATTTTCAAGGTCATGTTCCGGTTTATAGCCTGCAGCTTCGATGACCTGCGCCGCGTTGTGGCAGGGCCGGCAGCCATCCGGCGTCAGGGTCAGCCGTCCACGACCGCGGGTATAGCTGACCACTTCCATGGGGTAGCTGCGCATGGCAGCTACCGGCGCAAAACCGGTGAGCACAGCAGTTTCTTCTCCGCTTTCCGGCGGGTCAAAGCTGCCTTCCATGCGCTGGATATCGGTCATGGCACGACCAAGGCTTTCCACCGGCACTTCCAGCCGGAAGGCATACCACGGCTCCAGCAGCTGGCTTTTGGCCATCATCAGGCCCTGCCGCACAGCGCGGTAGGTCGCCTGCCGGAAATCGCCGCCCTCTGTGTGCTTCAGGTGGGCACGGCCTGCAATGAGGGTGATCTTCACGTCCGTCAACGGCGCTCCGATCAGCACGCCAAGGTGCTGTTTCTCTTCCAGATGGGTCAGCACAAGGCGCTGCCAGTTTTTGTCCAGCACTTCTTCCCGACAGTCGGTGGCAAACTGCATTCCGCTGCCGCGCGGCAGCGGTTCCAGCTTGACATGCACTTCTGCGTAGTGGCGCAGCGGCTCATAATGACCTACACCCTCTATGGGCTCCGTGATGGTCTCTTTATAAAGGATGCCGCCGGGACCGAACTCCACGTTCAGACCAAACCGCTCTGCCAGCAGGCTGCGCAGCACTTCCAGCTGGATCTCGCCCATGAGCTGGACATGAATCTCGCCCAGCGTTTCGTTCCATACCACATGGAGCTGAGGCTCCTCTTCCTCCAGCCGGTGCAGCTTGCCCAGCGCAGCATGCACGTCTGCGTCCTTCGGCAGCAGCACCTGATAGCTGAGCACCGGTTCCAGCACCGGCAGGTCGCTGTCGCGTTCTGCGCCAAGGCCTTCGCCCTGACGGGCTTTGGTCAGGCCGGTGACAGCACACACCTGCCCGGGATGGATGGTCTCTGCCAGTGTATACTTTGTACCGGAGTACAGCCGCAGCTGGTTGGCCTTTTCGGCCCAAGGTTCGCCGTCCGCTTCGCCCGAGAGCTGTGCTTTCACCTTCAGCTCCCCGCCGGTAACGCGCAGCCAGGTCAGGCGGGCACCCTGTTCATCCTGCGAGACCTTGAACACCTTGGCTCCAAAGACGTCCAGTGCAGGAGCCGGGCGTGTAAAGCGGTCCAGCCCGCCGAGAAGCTCCTCCACACCGTCCAGCTTGAGCGCCGAGCCGAACCAGCACGGGAAAACATGCCGCCGGGCAATGGCCGGGATGATCTCGGCATCTGTCAGCTGTCCGGCCTCCAGCATCCGATTCATCAGGTTCTCATCGCAAAGAGCCAACGCATCATCCCGGTCTGCCTGCGGCATGCCAAAATCCACAAACCCTTCGCCGAGGCGATGATTCAGCTGGGCCAGCAGCTCTTCCTTGCTCTTGCCGGGCAGGTCGGTCTTGTTTACAAACACAAAGGTGGGCACATGGTAGCGCCGCAGCAGCCGCCAGAGCGTTTCGGTGTGGCTCTGCACGCCATCGGTACCGCTGACCACCAGCACGGCATAATCCAAAACCTGCAGAGTGCGCTCGGTCTCGGTGGAAAAATCCACATGGCCGGGAGTGTCCAGCAGGGTGATATCCGTGCGGCCTGCCGTCAGCAGTGCCTGCTTGGAAAAAATAGTGATCCCACGGGCTTTTTCCAGCGCGTCTGTGTCCAGAAAGGCGTCCTTGTGATCCACGCGCCCCAGTTTGCGGATCGCGCCGGAACGGTAGAGCATGGCTTCCGAAAGGGTGGTCTTGCCAGAGTCCACATGGGCCAGAATGCCCAGAACGATATGCTTGTGAATAGTTTCCATCCGCTTCTCCTACAATTCAAAATTCATGTTTATTGTAGCACGGATGGGGAAAAAAGAAAAGTTTTGATTGAAAATGGCCTCCGCTGCGCTCTGGCAATCTTCAGCGGAAAGTTTATTTTCATTTTGAGTTTGTTGCGGCCTGCGGGCCGCTCCAAACGCCTTTTCACGAATGGGGCCAAAACCGGAAAATTCAGTTTCTATCATCGACTTTTCTCGTAAAAAAAAAACAGCTCTGGAAAATCCGCAGATTTTCCAGAGCTGTAAATATAAGAGTTATAATTCCGCTATTGATGCAACAACGATGAGCGCCGTTTAAGGCGCGAAATGGATGCTGGGAGCCACAACTCGTCCCAAAGCGAACGCGTCGGCCATTTTAACGGTCAATTACTCCACAATGATGCTCTTGCCGGTCATTTCAGCCGGGACGGGCAGGCCGATATAGGGCAGCATGGTGGGTGCGATGTCGGCCAGGCAGCCGCCCTCGCGCAGCTTCACATCGCCGCAGCCGATGACCACGAAAGGCACGACGTTGGTGGTGTGGGCGGTGAAAGGAGTGCCGTCGGGGTTCTTCATCTTCTCGGCGTTGCCGTGGTCAGCGGTCAGGAAAGCGCAGCCGCCAGCGTTCAGCACAGCGGTGACGACCTTCTCGACAGCAGCGTCCACAGCCTCAACGGCCTTGACAGCGGCTTCAAAGACGCCGGTGTGGCCGACCATATCGCAGTTTGCGAAGTTCAGGATGACCACGTCGTACTTGCCGCTCTCGATGCGCTTGACGCACTCGTCAGCGACCTCGGGGGCGCTCATCTCAGGCTTGAGGTCGTAGGTGGCGACCTTCGGGCTGGGGATGACACAGCGATCCTCGCCATCGTAGGGAGCCTCAACACCGCCATTGAAGAAGAAGGTGACATGAGCGTACTTCTCGGTCTCGGCGATGCGCAGCTGGGTCTTGCCGTTCTCAGACAGGTACTGGCCCAGGACGTTCTTCAGCTCAACAGGAGGATAAGCGACCTCGCAGTTGGGCATGGTGGCGTCATACTCGGCCATGCAGACG
>ERZ506887.2073-NODE-2073-length-9977-cov-13.408990_pt1 | contig 9977 bp, 5 predicted proteins | sample MGYA00512905_ERZ506887 | MGnify/ENA metagenome assembly ERZ506887 | reverse complement strand
ACGCTGACCTTCTGCCCCGTGTGCGGGCAGGCAGAAAACGCCGCGCAGCTGGAAAAGATCGACGCCGCAACGGCGTGGACTATCAGCGGCAGTCTTTCTGCGGAGGATGTGACCGCACGGACGAACGGGGAATACCTGAGTGTGGCATTTGAGACTGCCGGCAGCCTGACGCAGCCCACCGGCCTGGTAAGGCTTGCGCTGCCCGCCGGACTGCTGGAAGGCAAAAAGCTTGTGCGCATTGCCCCGGACGGCACACAGACGGAGATGCCTTTTGAAACAGAGCGCGGAAAGATCATCCTTACGCTGGATTTTGTAAACAGCGAGCTTCCTGTAATGCTCTTCCGGCTGGTACCCCCAGACCGCCGCCCTCTGAATGCTTTTACAGCGGCACGAACAATAAAACGCAAAATGCCCGCCCACCGTGGTTTTCCACAGCTGGGCGGGCATTCTTTTGTGCCTTTTTGGCATGGGGGCAGTATATCAAGCGCTGCGCGGCAGCTCCCGGAAGCGGACACGGTATTGCTGAAAAAAGCACTTGCTTAGTGCCGCTCCTCCGGCGGGCAGCAGCTCTCCCGGGGGATGAGCTTATGCGGCACGATGATCTTGGTTGCGGAGTGCCCCTTGGCAAACCTGCCGTGATTGCGCTATAATGGAGCCGTAACAGTTCCACAAAGGTATGGTAAGGGAGGTGCGGTCATGATCCGGGTGGCGATCGTAGAGGATGACGCGGAGGTACAGGGGGTATTGCAGGAGTATGTCCGGCGGTATACCCGGCAGTACGGGACAGAATTTGAAGTGTCGGTCTTTGCGGACGGGGTGGACATTCTGGAGGATTACCGCGCGGTCTACGACATTATTTTTCTGGATGTGGAGATGAAGCATCTGGACGGCATGACCACGGCAGAGCGCATCCGGCAGAGGGATGCAGATGTCATCCTGATCTTCATCACCAATATGGCGCAGTATGCCATCCGGGGCTACTCGGTGGGAGCGCTGGACTATGTGCTGAAGCCGGTGCCCTACTTTGCCTTTTCACAGCAGCTGCTCAAGGCCGTTGCCCGGCTGGAAAAGCGGGCAAAGCGCTACCTGACCGTGCCGGTGGAGGGCGGACTGCGGCGGCTGGACACCGCCAGCATCTATTACTTGGAAAGCGAGGGGCATCGGGTGCACTTTTACACCGACGAGGGCGATTTTTCTGCCCCCGGCGCCCTCAAGACCTTTGAGGAAAAGCTGGCAGACTGCCCCTTTGCCCGGTGCAACAGCGGCTATCTTGTCAATCTGGCACAGGTGCGGGAGCTGCGGCAGAGCACCGTACAGGTGGGCCCCTGCGAGCTGCAGGTCAGCCGCCCCAAGCGCAAGGCCTTTCTTGCCGCCCTGACCGATTACATCGGAGGTGAGGGCTCATGACCGCGCTGCCGGATATCCCCCGGCTGTACACCGCCCTTGCCGAGTGTCTGGCGGTGCTGCTGGTCACACCGGCGCTTGCACCCCGCTTTTCCAAGGCAGTTACCGTGGGTGTCACCCTGCTGTGGGCGGCGGTGCTGTCGGCCTTTCTGGGGCTGACCGGCAACGTGCCCGGCGGGTTCTGGATCCCCTGCATGGTGACGGCCATCGGGCTTTCTTACTTATATTTATGGGGTGTATGGAGCATCACCCTGCTGGAGGCCGGGTATCACTGCGCCCGGGCGTTTATTCTGGCAGAGCTTGCCGCCAGCGTGGAATGGCAGCTGCACTGCGCCCTCTGGCCCACCCGCAGCCCATGGGAGCTCCTTTCTTTGCTGCTGCTGGCGCTGGTGTACGGAGCGCTGTTCGGGGGGATGAGCTATCTGCTGCACATCAGACCCCAACCTGCCGGGCATCTGGAGATCAGCGGCAGCGCCGCCCTGACGGCGGTCATGCTGGCGCTGACCGCCTTTGCGGTGAGCAATATGGGCTTTTTGCCGGGCAGCGAGATCAATATGAGTATCTTTTCCATCCGCACATTGGTGGATTTTTCCGGCGTGTTGATCCTGACCGTGCAGCACGAGCAGCTGCGGGAGAACGCTTTGCACGGCGAGCTTGCCGCCATGGACGAGGTGCTGCACCGCCAGTACGAGCAGTACAAGCGCAGCAAGGAGGGCATCAACCTCATCAACCGGCGGTACCATGAACTGAAAGTCCAGCTTGCCCGCATCCGGGAGGAGCAGGACCAGACCAAGCAGAACGCCGCCATTGCCGCCATGGAGCAGAACATCCGCCAGTACGAGGCCGAGAACAAGACCGGCAACCCGGTGCTGGATACCATCCTTACCGCCAAGACCATGGAATGCCAGCAGGAGAACATTACCATCACCAGCGTGGCGGACGGCAGGATGCTGGGCTTTCTCACCATCCGGGAGCTGTGCACCATTGTGGGCGTGGCGCTGGACAACGCCATTGCCGCCGTGCGCGCCGAGCCGGACCCCGAAAAACGGCTCATCAAGGTGGCGGTGTACAGTCAGGGCGGCTTTGCCATGCTGCGGTTCGAGCATTATACAGAGGCCGCCCCCGCACTGGATGCGGACGGCCTGCCGCAGCAGGGGTCGGACCTGAAAAGCGTCCGCACCACCGCCCAGCAGCACGGCGGCAGCATGACGCTGCACTGGGAAAACAACTGGTGCACCCTGCGGATCTTATTCCCGCTGCCCCAAAAGCAATAATATTTTTACGGCAGGTATCCCCTGCCGTTTTTTGTTGTCTGGCAGGGTGCACAAATGCAATGCGGTGATATTTGTGTATTAGCACAATAAAATTTGAAACATTATTGTAACTTTTGCAAACTGTGTATCCAAAACGACAGATTGTGCAAAAGATGATAACGATGCGCAAATATTCGTTATAATGGGGTCACAGTTGGGTACGGCCCAAAAAATATAAAAGAATATGGAGGAGACAACACAATGAAGCGCGATCCGAACAACAAAAAGCCCACAAAGTTGCTGACAGCTGTTACAGCACTCTTACTGGCAGTTGGAATAGTGGCAGATGTAGCAATGTTTGGTGTGTTTCCTAGTTCTCTGGACAAGGCATTCCCTGGCCAGAATGGAGACCCGGAATTGCAAAAAACATCTTATGCAAATGGTTTGTCAGTGGCTCAGAAAATCGAGGAGGAAGGCGCAGTCCTTCTGAAAAATGACGGCGCTCTGCCGTTGGCAGGAACAAACCGAAAAATCAATCTTCTGGGCTATGCTTCCGCAAATCCGGTTTATGGCGGTACGGGTTCCGGTGGCAGCAGCTACACTGCAAACCGGACAGATTTTGTAAAAGCCTTTACGGATGCAGGTTTTGAAGTGAATCAAAATCTGGTCAATCTCTACAGCCCCAAAAACGACGAAGGCGGAAATACATTCTCTGTTGATTTTTCCATCCCGGAACTGCCTGCAACCGAGGAATTGGCTAAGGACATGGGTGTGGAGTACCAGTATACTGGAGACTGCTCATTTGAAGCAATGAAGGATTTTTCGGATACTGCTGTGGTCGTGTTCTCCCGCAAGGGCGGTGAAGGCAATGATTTGCCTACTTCGATGGCTGAAAATACCTCGTATGCACCGGATCAGAGCAAGCATTATCTGGAACTGAACAGCGCGGAACAGTCTTTGCTGGAACAGGCAGAAGCGACATTTGATAATGTTATCGTTCTGATCAATTCGGGCAATGCTATGGAACTGGGCTTCCTGAATGATGAAGGCGTTGATGCAGCCCTCTGGATCGGTGATCCCGGTGATGTGGGCACGATTGGAATTGTCAACATTCTGACGGGCGCAGTCAACCCCTCTGGCCGTCTGCCGGATATCTACCCTTATGCAGTAGAAACGACCCCTTCTTACTACAACTTTGATACCTTTGAGTATACCAACTCTAATGACTGCTTCAAAAACTTCGAAAGTCATCCTGCCTACCTTGTAGAGTATCAGGAAGGCATTTATGTGGGATATCGTTATTACGAAACCCGTGAAAGCTACGATTACACTACCCGTGAAGGAGAAAATCTGACGGGACTTTCCTACAATGATGTAGTGCAGTTCCCCTTTGGCTATGGCTTGAGCTACACAAGCTTTGACTGGGAACTGGAAAACACGATTCCGACTACCGTTACCGCACAGGATACGCTGGAGTGGAATGTCAAAGTTACCAATACTGGCAATGTGGCTGGCAAAGATGTCGTGGAACTGTATTACAGTGCGCCCTATTACAGTGCAGCTGAAGGCGGCAGCGGCTTGCAGAAGGCTGGCGAAGTACTGGGCGGCTTTGCAAAGACGAAGGAATTGCAGCCGGGCGAAACGGAAACGGTTACGATTTCTATGCCGGTAGAGCAGATGGCTTCTTATGATGCACAGAAGTACTACACTTCTACCGGTTCCTACGTGCTGGAAGCTGGCGAGTATCAGATTTCTCTGCGTACGGATTCTCATACGGTGAAAGATAATCTGACCATGACCTGCAATGTTGCTGAGAATGAAGTGTTCCAGGACAGTGCGTTTGGCAGTGGTGTGGAAAACTGCAAGTATGTCGGCAAGCGCTCTTCGGACGAAGTGGTAGCAACAAATCAGTTTGATGATGCAGCTGGTGATGTGGCTTACCTCAACCGTGACACTTGGCAGATCGTTCCCGGTACCAGCAAGAAAGCAACTGCTGAACAGCTGGAAGCCTTCAACAATGCGCTGTTAGTGGATGATAGCTATGTGAATGCAGATGACACTGCGCCGACCTTTGGTGCAAAGAATGGCCTTACTCTGAAAGACATGGAAGGCCTTGCCTATGATGATGCACAGTGGGATAAGCTGCTGGATCAGCTGACCCTTGATGATATGTACAAACTGCTGGGCGCAGATGGCTGGGGAAGTGCAGCAGTTGATAATATCGGTAAGGGACAGACTTATGAAATGGACGGACCTGCCGCTCTGAGTTATGTGTTCGATGCCTTTATGGGTACCTGCACATATAAGACGGTTACTTATCCGGCAGAAGTTCTGCTGGCGGCTACTTGGAATGTAGATCTGGCTTCTGAATTTGGTGATGCAATCTCGCAGGAAGGAAAGGCGTGGAATATTTCCGGCTGGTATGCACCTGGTGCTAATACCCACCGCAATGCATTTGCTGGCCGTAACTTTGAGTACTATTCTGAGGATGGCTTCCTTTCTGGTTCCATGTCCGCTGCTACGGTTGGTGCGGCAGAGAAAAATGGTATGTACTGCTACATTAAGCATTTTGCACTGAATGAGCGTGAAACCTGGCGTCATTATGGTCTGTGCACCTGGGCCGATGAGCAGGCAATGCGTGAAATTTACTTCGTGCCGTTTGAAAAGGCTGTGAAGGAAGGCGGCAGCACGGCTGTGATGTCTTCCTACAATAATATTGGTACTACTTGGGCCGGTGCAAGTACTGCACTACTGACCAATGTTCTGCGTAATGAATGGGGCTTTATTGGCACTGTGATTACGGATAACAACGAGGAGCATGGCTTTATGGATATTGAAAAAGCTGTCTTGGCAGGTGGTACCAGTCTGCTGTTTGGCTGGGGCACTAAGACCTTCGATAACCTGAGCCAGACTGCTACCGGTCAGCTGAAGATGCGCGAAGCTGCACATCAGTATCTGTATACGCTGGCGAATAGCTACGGTGTAGATGTAGATGCGCCTGTGCCTATGTGGCGCACGCCTGCACTGGTAGGCAGTGTGATTGTCTATGTGTTGGTTCTGGCAGGTGTTGTGGTGATTCTTCGCCGCCGCAAGTATAATAAAATGCTGGCTAATACCAATGCAGGTGCGGATGTGAGTAAGGCATAAGCACTGACCCGTAATCAAAACTGTCTTTCTTCTAATCCCGGAACACGGCTGCACGGCAGTTACGACCCGCAGCCGTGTTCCCTTTTGGAAACAGAATCACGCTTCTTCTCCTTATGCGTGGTCCTGTTTCCAAAGGCAATACCGTTTCTACTGAAAGGAGATTTCCCCGTGAAACATCAGGATATTATTGCAAAACTGAGCCTGGAACAAAAATGCGCCCTGCTGAGCGGCGGCACGGTGTTCACCACCCGGGCGCTGCCGGGCAAGGGCATCCCGGCCATTACCCTGTCGGACGGCCCCAACGGCGTGCGCAAGCAGGCGGGCGCTGCCGACCATCTTGGGCTGAACCCCAGTGTGCCCGCCACCTGCTTCCCCACCTCGGCCACCGTTGCCAACAGCTGGGACCCGGAGCTTGGCGAGGCTGTGGGCGCAGCCATGGGCGAAGAAGCAGCGGTACAGGGCGTGTCGGTGCTGCTGGGCCCCGGCCTGAACATCAAGCGCAGCCCGCTGTGCGGCCGCAACTTCGAGTATTTCTCGGAGGACCCCTACCTTGCCGGTAAGATGGCGGCAGCCTACGTCCGCGGCATCCAGAAAAACGGCATTGCCGCCTGCCCCAAGCACTTTGCCGTGAACAGTCAGGAGCTGCGCCGCATGGCCGCGGATTCCATCGTGGACGAGCGCACCCTGCGGGAAATCTACCTGACCGGCTTCGAGATGGTGGTCAAGGAGGCGCAGCCCAAGACCATCATGTCCGCCTATAACCTTGTCAACGGCACCTACGCCAACGAGAACGCCCACCTGCTCATGGATATCCTGCGCAGGGACTGGGGCTTTGACGGCGCAGTGGTCACCGACTGGGGCGGCAGCAACGACCACGCCCTCGGCGTAAAGAACGGTTCTACGCTGGAAATGCCCGCTCCCGGCGGGGACGCCATCCGGGAGCTGATGAAGGCGGTGCAGACCGGCAAGATCACCGAAGCGGACGTGGATGCCCGGCTGGAGGAACTGCTGGAACTGGTGTTCACCACCAAGGCGGCGGTGGACGCCGCACCCGGCAAGTTCGATGCCGACGCCCACCACGCACTGGCACGCCGGGCTGCTGCCCAGAGCATCGTGCTGCTGAAGAACGAAAACAGCCTGCTGCCCCTTGCAAAGGGGGAAAAGGTGGCGGTCATCGGCGACTTTGCCCAGACGCCCCGCTATCAGGGTGCAGGCTCCAGCGCCGTTAACTCCATCAAGGTGGATTCCTTCTTGGATTGCCTTGCCGAAAGCGGCCTGAACAGCGTCGGCTACGCCAAGGGCTTTGACCGGCAGGGCAAGCCCGACGAGGCGCTGCAGGCCGAGGCGGTGCTGCTGGCAAAGAACGCCAATGTGGTGCTGCTGTGCATGGGTCTGGACGAGATCAAGGAGAGCGAGGGCATCGACCGCGCCGACATGAAGCTGGCAGAGAACCAGCTGGAGCTGCTGGCCGCTGTGGCGGCGGCAAACCCCAACGTGGTGGTGCTGCTGAGTGCAGGCTCCTCGCTGGAAAGCGATTGGCTCAAGGACTGCAAGGCGCTGGTCTACGGCTGTCTGGGCGGTCAGGCCGGTGCGGGCGCACTGGTCGAGGTGCTCACCGGCGCGCAGAACCCCTGCGGTAAGCTGGCTGAGACTTGGGCGCGCAGCTATGCCGACACCCCTGCAAAAGCGCATTTCGGCGGCGACGGCCCCACTGTGGAGTACCGCGAGGGTCTGTATGTGGGCTACCGCTACTACGACACCGCCGGTGTGCCCACCGCCTTCCCCTTCGGCTACGGCCTGAGCTACACCAGCTTTGCGTACAGTGACCTGAAAGCAGACGAAACCGGCGTGACCCTGACTGTTACCAACACCGGCAGCTGTGCCGGTGCCGAGGTGGTGCAGCTGTATGTGGCAAAGCCGGATGCAAAGGTTTTCCGCCCCGTCAAGGAGCTGAAGGGCTTTACCAAGGTGCAGCTGGAAGCCGGAGAGAGCAAGACCGTCACCATCCCGCTGGACGATAAGGCGTTCCGCTACTGGAACGTCAAGACCGACCGCTGGGAGGTAGAGGGCGGCAGCTATCAGCTGCTGGTGGGCGCTTCCAGCGCCGATATCCGCTTGACTGCCGCTGTCACGGTGGCGGGCACCGGCGCACCCGACCCCTATGCCGGCAAAAATCTGGAGCATTACCGCACTGCGCAGGTGCAGAACGTGCCGGACGCGGAGTTTGAGGCGCTGCTGGGCCGTCCCATCCCGGAAAACAAAGTACGCATCGACCGCAACATGACGCTGGGCGAGATGGGGCACGGACGCAGCCCCATCGGCTGGCTGGCAGCAGCGGTACTGGGTGCCCTGCTGCGCCGCAGCATCAAAAAGGGCAAGCCCGACCTGAATATCCTGTTCCAGTACAATATGCCTCTGCGTGCGCTGGCCAAAATGACCAACGGCGCTATCAGCATGGGCATGGTGGACGGCATCGTGATGGAGCTGCAGGGCTTCTGGATCATCGGTCTTGTGCGGGTGATCGTGGAGGCTGTGAAGAACCTCGTGCTGAACAGCCGCATGGAAGAGCGTCTGAAAAACAGCTGAAAGGAAGCAGGCTATGAATTTCTGGAATAACTTTGCGGCAAAGCACCCCGCCGCTGCCAAGTGGGTGCGCGAGGGCGGCCTGTTCGTCATCGTGTCCAACCTCATCACGGTGTTCAAGTACCTGCTGCTGCAATTTCTGCCCAAGGCCTTTGCAAGCCTGCCGGTGGTGGATTTCGGCTGGCCGGGCATTGATATCACCCTGTTCGGCGAGACCTTCAAGTGGAATATCCTCGGCTACGACGCCGCCCACGGCGGTCTGCCCTACTTCTGCGCTTACATGATCGCCATGGTCATCGGCGAGTGCATCAACTTCCCCATTCAGCGCAATTTTGTGTTCCGCAGCAAGGGCAATCTGGCAAAGCAGATCGGCTGGTATGTGCTGGCCTTCTGCATCATCACCTGCATCGTCAACTCCATCAACTGCATCTGGGTGGCGGTGGCAGGCCTGCTGGTACCGGACTTCATCTATAACATCGGCACCACCGTCCTCAACGGCGGCATCTCCATGGTCATCTTCTTCTTTGTGAATAAGATCATCTTCCCGGAGGGCGAAAAAGCCGCCAAATAATAAGCTATTCTCCTTCATTTTCTTCTCTTCATCATAAGCCGAAAGGGCTGCTCCGTTCTCTGGGGCAGCCCTTTTGGTTTGGGGGGAGACCCTCTCAGTCACGCCTGACGGCGTGCCAGCTCCCCCGAAGGGGGAGCTTTTCGGTACTGCCGGAAGCTTTCTCATTATGACTAATACTTTAGAGACAGGGCTAACGGCGTGTGCCCTCTCAGTCAAGCCCTGTCGGGCTTGCCAGCTCTCCCAAAGGGAGAGCCAAGAGCACCGCCGGAAGCTTTCTCATTACACTTAAAACTTTAGCAACGAACGTAATGGCTTGGCTCCCCCTTCGGGGGAGCTGGCGCGGGAGCGCCTGAGAGGGTTCGTTCTTATTTTTGTTTTTCTGCACAAAATGTTCTGCGGGCAGGGTTTTCCTCTTGACAAGCGGGCAAATGTTTCGTACTATATTTAGTAGTATGGAATCAAAGACGCTGTACGCAGGTTTCAGTGTGACCCTGTACCCGTTTCAGGCAAAGTGTGCCTGTTTGATATAAAATGGAACCGTAGAGAGAAAAGCCGTATGCTTTTGCCCGTACCGCCGGTTTTGGGCGGTGCGTATGCTTTTGGTGTCACTTTTTGGATTGAAAGCTCTTTCTATATCATTGCCCGTGTCCTGCTGCGCAGCGTCTCCTGCTTTTAATTTTGCATTGAATTGAAACAAAGGAGAGTGAACGCAATGACCGCGATCGGAGTGATCGTGGCCTTGATCGTTGCTGCTGTCGGCGTGGCTGCGGGCTATTTTATTGGTTACAACAACCGTAAAAAGACCGCCGAAGCCCAGATCGGCAGCGCCGAGGCCGAGGCTACCCGGCTGGTGAATGAGGCGATCAAGACCGCCGACCAGAAGCGCAAGGAAGCGGTTCTGGAAGCAAAGGACGAGGCTTTCCGTCTGAAAGCCGAGGTCGATGCCCAGAAGGCAGAGGCCGACAAGGAGATCAAGCAGCGCCGTGCGGAGATCAGCCGTCAGGAGAACCGCATCGACC
>ERZ506887.2072-NODE-2072-length-9982-cov-3.694470_pt1 | contig 9982 bp, 8 predicted proteins | sample MGYA00512905_ERZ506887 | MGnify/ENA metagenome assembly ERZ506887 | reverse complement strand
GCCGTGATCCTCCATGATCTTCTTGACGATCGACAGTCCGATACCGCTTCCGCCGTATTCCCTGGTTCTCGCTTTATCAACTTTATAAAATTTATTCCAGAGATTCGGTACATCTGCCTCAGGGATCGGAGTCCCTGTGTTAAACACACTGATCTTCACACGGTTACCCTCATCCTGCAGCTTGATCTCGATTTCTTTCTCTCCCTCCAGATGGTTCAGGGCATTGCTTACATAGTTTGTCACAACCTCTTCGATCTTAAACTCATCGGCCCATACATAAACCGGCTTCTCCGCCTCAAAGATCACTTTTGCATTCTTCTGCCCGATCATGATATTCATGGTCTGAAGCACACCGCGGATCAGGGATACGATATCAAACCGCTCCATTACAACTGCATCTTTGCCGGATTCCAGCTGATTCAGTGTGAGAAGATTTTTTACCAGTTTATTCATCTTGGAGGCTTCATCCATAATGACATCGCAATAGAACTCTCTGCTCTCAGGATCATCAGAAATATTTTCTTTTAAGCCTTCTGCATAGCCTTGAATCAGGGCAATCGGTGTTTTTAGTTCATGACTGACGTGCGAGAGGAATTCCTTTCTCATATCATCAATCTTTTCTTTTTTCTCAATATCCTTCTTCAATTCCAGGTTTGCCGATTTTAAATCTGCGATTGTCGATTCCAGCTTTTCCGATAACTGATTCATTGAATTACCCAGTTCTCCTAGTTCATCATCCTGCGTGACTTCAACTTTCGCATCAAAATCCAGATTAGCCATTCGATTGGCAACAGATGCCATATTTTTAATCGGCTTTGTAAAACTGGATGCAAAAATAAAGATAATCAGACTTCCCAGTATGATACCGATCATTCCGATATATATCATAAAGCGGCTGCTGATATCTGCACTGGCCCGTATTCCTTCAATTGACACACGCATGGCGATCAAATAATCGTTATCTGTAAATCCAAAGAGATAAATGCCATTCTGCCCACTGGCCTGATCTTTTAACTGTGTTACGAAATATCCTTTATTTATCAGTGTAGAAAAGTTATTCTCCTCTGCCCTTTCCCATGGCAGGATATGCTTTTTATTATCTCCCCAGAAATAGTTGCCCTTATTGCCAAGAATGACCTGGCTTCGAATCTGATCAAGGTAACCAAGAATCTCTTCGTATGTTTTACTTCCGTCTATCAGATTACTAAATATTACATTTTGACTATAATAATAGTTACTGGACTGCGCAATCATCATCTTTATATTTGTCTTATTAGAAATCTGTTCCATTTCCTCATCAATGGTATCCTGATCCTCTTCATTCTTTAAGATATTCTTGACTTTATTAAAAGTCTCCACGATGGATTCTTTTTCAGATGACACATAATATTTTTCTGAAAATGTATTATTCAAAAACCACGTAAATACAATGACCCATCCTACGATCAGGATTAATATTGATGTCATCTTAAATCGTATTGAATTTCTCATACTGTACTCCTAACCATTCAAGAATGCCCCGACATTCCTGCTGCAAGATGCCACCTTATTTAATCTACCTCAAACTTATAGCCCATTCCCCAGATTGTCTTGATATACTCTCCCTTTTCGCCCAGCTTACTACGCAGCTTTTTGACATGGGTGTCAATCGTTCTGGCATCCCCAAAATAATCATAATTCCATACGTTATTAAGAATCTTTTCTCTTGAAAGTGCCACTCCCTGATTCATTACGAAATAGTTCAGTAATTCAAATTCTTTAAAACTTAATGTAATCTCCTTTCCATCAATTCTGACTTCGTGTGCTGCGATATCAAGTTCAATACCGCCCGCTTTCCGTATTTCTCCTGTAGAAAGGTTATTACTTCTTCTTAAAATTGCCTCAACTCTGGCAACAAGGATCTTTGGGCTGAATGGTTTGGAAATATATTCATCTACTCCAAGATCAAATCCATTAAGCTCATCGCTCTCCTCGCCTTTTGCAGTCAGCATGATAATCGGAACCTGTGAATACTGGCGAATTTCTTTTACTACATCAAATCCATTAATTTTAGGCATCATTACATCACAGATGATTAAACTGATGCTTTTATCCTTAAAGAAAATATCCAGGGCTTCTTCGCCATCTGCGGCTTCTACAACTTCAAAGTTCTTCTTTTTTAGGAAATCCTTTACCAGTTTTCTCATTCTGCTCTCATCATCTACGATCATTATTTTTAATTTATCCATGAAAAAGCCTCCCTCATTCTTGCTTAATTTTCTTTTCTTCTATATCATACACTAATTTTCTGAAAATTGTATGAAAAAAATACAGAAAAAATATGAACAGAAAAAAAGAATCCCTTTTACAGGATTCTTAATCTGTTGCTCACCACCTACAGAGGTGGGAGTCATCTCACATCTGATATATCTAATGTCTTCCTAACTTTCGTAAAAGATTAACGATAGCAAGAATAATTTCTCGAATGACTGCAAATATAGCAAACATTAGTAAAAATCCTGCAAGTCCAAATACAATATCTGCGAAATCCATTGTTCCGGTACCGGAAAGCTTCTGTCCGATCTCAATAGCAAAGGTTATAACAACAATAACTGTGAATACATAAATAAATGCAATCGCAAGGATATGATTTTCACTTAAAATCTTAAATAGCGGATAGATTATTGCTAAAATCAGCATACCTATAATCCCGATTACAAGGAAATGCAGTTGTTTATCTGTAAAGTTCTTCTCGTAGGCATCATTCAATGACAAAATATAATTATGTATTCTGGCAATAAAGATGACCATTCCTTCTAACATTCGTTCCATAATTAATCTCCCCTTATAAATAGTAACCTGCTTTGATAAAATTCAAAATATCAAAAATTCAAAAAAGCAGGCCGAAACCTGCTTTTACTATAATACACTTTCTCTATAGGGTCAAATACTGTCTTTATAAATATTTACTTATTTATCCCATTTGGTAAGATGATATGTACGAATCACTCTGCACAGATCATTCACATAAGAACCAGATGTAGCGTATCCTCCCTTTTTAATTATCTGAAGCTGCTTTTTATAACTCTTTGTCTTCGTCAATCCTGCATATCTTTTTCTGCTTCCGCTCTTCGCCCCTAAAAGATAGGCAGAGTGATCTTCAATAGAGTCTTCCACACAGGAATACTTACGGAACTTTGCTTTGATAGAATATCTGCCGCTGCCTCCGTATTCATATGTAGACTTCTTATAATAGTTGATTCCATCCCATGCAGAACCAACCCAGTTATTACCGGATAAACTGATCTTCATTCCAAAAAGATTATTCCCATTCTCTGCTAATGTAGACTGACCCCATCCGCTTTCCAAAATAGCCTGTGCCATTGTTACAGAAGCAAGAATTCCTGTACGTTTGTAGTTAGCCCTTGCAAGCGGTCCGATCGTATCAATAAACTCATTCTTATCCACACTTCTTGTCTGTGTCACAGATTGTTCAATTCCATTACGAAGTCCCAGTGTTACCAGACGCGCATCGCTGCGATAACTATATTTTAATCCAAGGAAAGAAGCTGCCTGCTTTGCAGGAACAAGAAGATCTCTTACATTACTCCGCTTATATGTAACAAAATATGGCTTAACTTTTAAGCTCATCTTCTTTCCATTCACCTTTGCATACTTTTTATTCGCATAAAAAATAACCTTTCGTCTTCCATGTCTTAATGTCACTTTATTTCCATCTGCTGCATAAGCTGCATGGATTCCATTATCAGAAAAAAGCGTTTTGCATGGTACAAAAATATCAGAACCAATCTTAATAGATGGTGCTGTTGCATTATCCGCCATTGTCACTGCTGTTCCTCTGTACTTCACATTAATGATGGTTCCTTTTAAATTCGTTGACTTGCCTGCACGAATTACCGGTACTTTCGCTGCGGATACCGGCTTACTAAGAACGAATAACCCACACAGAAGTAAGAATGTAAATAGTGTCTTTTTATGTTTCAATTGTAAACTCCTCTCGCAATAATTGTTGTGTAAATATATATTATTTGTTAACAACTTGTTACAAAAGGCATTATACATTTAAAATGTGTGCAAAATAAGACTTCTTTACTTTTTCTTTTTCCTGTTTGTCCCTATTACAAAAAAGCTGTAGTGGGTATTGCATCTTTATGTAAGTGCTTTCATACCCCTACAGCTTTCTATATCCAAATATTAAATACGCTCTAATGCCTGGGAAAGATCTGCAATTAAATCTTCTGCATTCTCTAAACCACAGGAATAACGAATTAAATCTGGTTTTACGCCACATGCTTCTAACTCTTCATCATTCATCTGGCGGTGTGTTGCACTTGCAGGATGCAGACAACAGGTTCTCGCATCTGCAACATGTGTTTCAATTGCCGCGATTTTTAAATGTTTCATAAAATTCTCTGCTGCTTTTCTTCCACCTTTTACACCAAAGCTTACTACACCACAAGAACCATTTGGAAGATACTTTTCTGCCAGTTCATGATAAGCATCTCCTTCAAGACCACAGTAATTTACATAGGTAACTTTTTCATGCTGCTGTAAGAACTTTGCAACTGCCAGTCCATTTTCACAATGACGTTTCATACGGACATGAAGACTTTCTAATCCAAGATTTAAAATAAATGCATTCTGTGGGGACTGCATTGCTCCGAAATCTCTCATAAGCTGTGCCGTTGCTTTGGTAATATATGCTCCTTCAAGGCCAAAACGCTCTGTATAGGTTACCCCATGATAGCTGTCATCTGGTGTACAAAGTCCTGGATATTTATCTGGATATTTCGTCCAGTCAAACTTTCCGCTGTCCACAATACATCCGCCTAAACCTGCAGCATGTCCATCCATATATTTTGTTGTAGAATGTGTGATAATGTCCGCTCCCCATTCAAATGGACGACAGTTTACCGGCGTTGCAAAGGTGTTATCTACAATTAAAGGTACCCCATGTGCATGGGCTGCGCTGGCAAACTTCTCAATATCTAATACCGTAAGTGCCGGATTTGCAATGGTCTCTCCAAAAACTGCCTTTGTATTTGGCTGAAAGGCTGCATTCAGCTCTTCTTCTGTACAATCTGGGGAAACAAATGTAAAATCAATTCCCATTCTTTTCATTGTTACTGCAAAAAGATTATATGTTCCACCATAAATAGAAGATGAGGATACAATGTGGTCTCCGCACGAAGCAATGTTAAACACCGCATAAAAGGATGCCGCCTGACCGGAAGAAGTAAGCATTGCCGCACTTCCGCCTTCTAATTCACAAATCTTTCTTGCAACCGTATCATTCGTAGGATTCTGTAATCTGGAATAAAAATATCCTTCTTCTTCTAAATCAAAAAGACGGCCCATTGCCTCACTTGTCTCATATTTAAATGTTGTGCTCTGTATAATCGGAATCTGTCTTGGCTCACCATTACCAGGTGTATAACCTCCCTGTACGCACTTTGTTCCTAATGAATATTCCTTCATTCGTTTTTCCTCCATAAAATATTAAATGCTATTAAATTGAAATTATATGTGAAACAGGCACCGACTTTTCCACATCATAATAAACAAAGAAATCCTGCGGTCCCCGTCCAGCTTTATAAACTCTCTGATAGATCGGATAAAACAATACATCTTCGTATTGTTCTACCTGCTGCCTGTAAAACAGGTCATGTTCTGTATGTCCTTCATCACCATAAACAGTAAATGCATGGGGAAATTCTTTCCTGAAAGCTTCAAGGCCTTCAAAATCTCCCTTTTTTTTCAACACCTTTGCATAATTATATAAAAGAAACAGTTTTGATACCGGTTTATAAATCGTCCCATCCTGTGTCATGATCACTTTTGGTGCTTTTCCATCATATTGAAAATTCTCTGTTCCAATCTTTCTAAGCTGCTCTATTCCTTCTTCTAACTTACCTGCCAGCAGCAACACAACAGACTGATACGCCCGGCAAATATTAATATAAGGCACATCATGCGGCAAATGATACAGACATTTCTCTATTAATTGTTCATTCCAGTGAATATATTCTTCCATCAGTCCCACACGATCTTCCATCCCTCGTTCTTCCACAATATAAGGGAAAAGGAAATGGAGCATTTTCTCATACATGACCGCATCCCGGTCATCATAATGAATGCGACGGATATAGGTATCATACTGCTCCCGGTCAAATACTTTTTCTTCTAAAAAATCCATTTTAAAAATCTCCTTCACAGGCATAGCTTCCAAGAATCTTTAAATATTCTGTTTCCTGGGAAAGCTGGTATAGTAATGCACGTATTTCTTTTGTATCAATATTGGCATTCAGCTCAGCAAAAAACTTATAGTTCCAGCTATTATCCTTCCAAAACGGACGGGAATGAATCTCCGTCAGATTGACTCCATAATCAGAAATCATAGATAAAATACTGCTGATACTTCCGCTGTGATTCGGACATTCAAACATAATCTTTACACGATTATGCGTTGGCAATACAACAAGCGTATCTACAAAAGTAACGACTTTACGGCGCACGCCCCCGTCTTCCTGCACTTTACAATGCGTGATATACAGCTCTTTCTCTGCAAGCAGATTATGAAGTTCATCTGATACTCCGATTCCAACTTCCTCAATAATACCGATTCCCGCATCTGCCTTGCCTTCTTTAATATAATCCGCCACTTCTTCATAAGAGGCTACCGTAATCACTTTATCTTTTGAATAGTCTTCACAGGTATATAATTCTTCTCTTACCATTGCCGGTTTTAAGATTACCGCAGGCACCTTCGTATATTCAAATGGAAAACACTGACGAAGCTCTAATGTTCTTCCATATTGATACTTACGGCTTACTTCCATAATTCTCTTGATCAATGCTGTATATTCTCTTACTAACTCCGGCTTCATTCCTTCTGTCTGTTTCTTAATAATGACTTCTTCCCTGTCCGGTTTATAAATTTTATCTTCTGTTTTCGCTTTAATACAGGCAACCTGATCTGCCAGAGTCATACGTTCTACGAAAAGTCTGCGAATCTCTCCATCTACGCGGTCAATATTCTTTCTTACATCTGATAAATCCATATCTGTTTTCGTTCCTTTCTTTTACAACTGCTTAATCATCCTCTGTCACTTCTCCTGTAAAACTCAAACGCAATACAGTTATTAATCACCACTTAGAAAAGTGGAAGTCCTCTCAACTGAGATAAACAAAAACAAGGAATCTGTTTTGCAACCGACTCCCTGTTAGTATATCATAATTCTTCTTATTTGGTTATGTATAATTCCCGCTTTCTCATAAATTCAAGAATGTCCCGACATTCTTGCTGTCTGATATAGCAAAAAATCATAACACATTTTACTACGATACTCCGTTCATTTACAAAATCAATTCATACGATAAAGCGTTTCTACTGCCTTATCTTTAATAAGTAACTTTGCATGTTCTGACAGATAATATCCCTCAAGCCTCTGGTTTGAACATTCTGCTCCATATTCTTCTGCTGTAATCATAAAAGTGATTATCTTTGAATTATCCATCTCTATCGGAAATTCTACTAACAAAATATATTCCTCTGAATCTTTATAGAGACTTGACGGAATAAAGTAATCTTTATTCAAAAGAGAACAAAAATCAATCAGATTACGGAACTCTTTAAAAATCAGCTTCTGGGCCGGAATATGTGGTCTTACCGCCTGTTCTGACCTGCCCTGTTCCGCCGCTTTAGAAGATACCATATCTTTAGCAGAGTCTTTAGGCATTTCTGAAGATACATTCCCTGCCCCTGTCTTCTCTGCTCCCTTTTCTTCTTGTTCTTCTTTTTCTGTTGTATTTCCCATACATACATCATGGAGATCTTTTGCTAAAGCTTCAAACTCCCGTTCCTTTTCTTCTCCGCTCATAGAATAAATACTGTCAATCCGGTCATCAGAAATCCTCTCTCTTAATGCCGTCGTCATCTTCTTGATCTGATCTAAATCCCGGTCAATCGCTACATCCTGAAAGGTACAACTGATCGTAATGAGAAACTGTTCCGAAGGTAATGCTCTTGCAATATAATTCTGCACACCATTATCCGTATTCCAGTTAATATAATTCTTAGAATTCGCAATAATCGCATTAAGAAATTCTTCCATTAAATCATTATCCGAACTCAATTCATTTAAATCAAAACCCATCTGCCCAATCTCTTCTTTATTAATAAGGCACCTTATCGTCTCATCATCTATTTTCCAAAAAAACATAATATCCCTTCTTTCAAGGCCATTTGCTTTGCCTAACTTTATTATACAGATATTATTAGCCATGTCAATAGTCGAGTGCCAATCTAAAAAGAAATCCTATCATAAAACGCTTCTGCTAACTTCTTATGTGCCTCCGGCATCAGATGTAAAGAATCTACTCTTGATGACTCCACTACCTTTGCTGCATCAAAGAAAATACAACCATACTTTTTAGCAATTCTCTCATATAAAACAGAAAGCTCCCTTGAACGAATAATCGCATCTTCATCAAATGAACGTGCAAACTCTGATGCCGCAATATCTTTTCCAATCTCCGGTGGAGACACCAGAACTACTTTTGAAATATATCCCTGCTTTTCTTTTGTAAATTCCTTTATGACCTTGACCAGTTCTTCTGCCCCATCCGCAATTTCCTGTGCAGATGCATGAAACATCCTTTTTAAATCATTACTTCCAAGCATCATGATCACAAAATCAATCGGTTTATGCGTATTAAGACAAGGCCTTAAATATCCAAGACCTGCCTTCCATGGCTCCTTTGCATCCTCAAAAACTGTTGTCCTTCCGTTGCAGCCCTCTTCTATCACCTCATACTCCTCTCCGAGCATTTTCTGTAATACACCTGTCCAACGTACATCTTTTGGATAACGCAAACCATTTACCGGATTATAACCATATGTGTTTGAATCTCCATAGCATAAAATTGTTGTCATTTTAGCACCTCAGCCACCTCTTTATTCGGAATTCTAACGGATTCTTTTTCTACATCATAAGTAAGATATCCCAAATGCACAAGCAGCGTCAAAATATCATCTCTCGTTGCAAATGTCGTCATATCATTATGAAAGGTACCCATATTAATTCTTACGCTATTACCCGCAAGCATTTCAATGATTGCATCTTTTAATCCATCCATATTCATCTGAATGTATATCTTTAAAGCTTCGTAGGTTTCCGTCTGATTCCAGTAGTTACCAAATCTGTGACGTAACATTGCCTCTACAACTGACTTTGGATTGTAAATAGAATATAAAATATCCTCCTGTTTGTTATGGTCATAAAGACCATACCCATTATACCATGCTTTTGTTTCCTCTATACTCATTCCATATTCTATGCAAAGATTCTCTACTTCCTTTTCTGTGAAACCAAAATATTCTGCCATATTTCCAGGATCTGTCATCGAATATTCCATAAACATATTTAATGCAGAATGCGTTCCGTACTTTTTAACTGGAAGAATTCCTGTCATATAGGCAAGAGCGATGTATGCTTTATCCTTTAGCCATACCCTTAAAAAATCCAGATATTTTCTCTGTGCCTCTTCATCCTGTTTATATTCACGAAACAAGCAATCCCATTCATCAATCAAAACAATAAAGGATTGTCCCGTATAAGAGAAAATATCCTGCATGGCAAACACCAGATTGTCACAATCTACATATTCCGGATAGTTATATTTTAATTCTTTAAGCAGTCTTTTCTGAAGTACTTTAAGCATCTCATCTACATTCTGTGTCATGCTTAAAAATTCCTGCATATTTATCTTAAAAACATTATATTTATTTAAATGTGTGGAAAATGTCTCACAATGACTAATTTTTAATCCATCGAACAGTGCCGCCGAATCATAATCCTTTCCGTAATACGCCGCAAGCATATCTGCCGCCATCGACTTTCCAAATCTTCTCGGCCGGCTGATACACATATACTTTTGTTTTGTTCTAAGAGCTGCATTTGTTCTCTCAATAAGCATTGTC
>ERZ506887.2071-NODE-2071-length-9989-cov-6.556171_pt1 | contig 9989 bp, 6 predicted proteins | sample MGYA00512905_ERZ506887 | MGnify/ENA metagenome assembly ERZ506887 | reverse complement strand
CGGGAATCTCGTAGAAGGTGTCATCTACATAAATCAGAGAACCCTCGCTGCCCAGGGTGACGATTACCTCGGTAACACCCCACGAATGGATGAGCTTGGCTGCCTCCCGGGGTTCCTTCAGTCCCGTGATGGTCTCCATCTCCGTCTCGTTCACCTTTAAATAATAGGTGTGCTTCAGCACCTCCAGCTTCTCTTTCCAGTCGATGGGATAAACCTTTTCGTCTCTCACCTCGCGCAGATAACCCTGCACGTCGATGGAAACCCTGCCGCTGCGGGAGAGGAACTCCACTACCTCTGGCGAGAAATCATCGCTCAGCAAACTGCCCAGGTGGTAAACCTTTGCCTCCACCTTCTCCAGCTGCTTGATGGTAAAAGGGTCTGCCTTGGCAAGCACGCGCTGCTTGCGCTTGTTCTGGTCTTCCTCGTAGATGTTCTCGAAGAACACCGTGTTGCGCGATGGGTTCAGGGTGACGTCGATGCCAGCCTGGCGCATCTTCTCTATCGGTTCAGTTTCTGTAGGATCCATTGCCGTAACCAGCGAGAAACTTACGTCCTTGGGCAACTGGTTGATGGCGTAGGCAAAATAAAAAGAAGTGCCGCCTGCCATGTAAACCGTGCGGTGGGGAGTAACAATCTTATCCTTCGTTACGTGTCCAATACAACAAATATCTTTCATCATTTTTATTTTAAAACGCCTGCAAAGTTACAAAAAATCTTCGATTCAGGGCAACGTCTCTTCTTTTATTTCTACTTTTGTTGGAATTATTGGGAAGAAAAGAACATTTTTCTTTTGTAGAATACTTATTTTAATGTACCTTTGCAGCCGAAATAGAATAAACGAACATTATTTCGGGAATAGAAATTTAAACAACACTATGTGGTTTGATAATTTAATCAACGTGCATTCGGCGGTGCAAGGCATCGTCATTCTTTCATTGATCTGTACTTTGGGACTTGCCCTCGGCAAGCTCCATGTAAAAGGTATCTCCCTCGGCATCGCCTTCGTCTTCTTCGTGGGAATCGTGGCGGGCCATCTCGGACTCTCCATCGACCCTGACATGCTGGAGTTTGCCGAGAGCTTCGGACTTACCATGTTTGTATACGTGCTGGGACTCTATGTGGGTCCTAACTTCTTCGGCTCCATGCGCCACGAAGGCATCGCGCTCAATCTCTGGAGCCTGGCAGTCATCGTGGTGGGAACTCTGTTTTCCCTCCTCCTCTGCCTGGTGCTGCCTGTAAGTCTGCCCGATATGGTGGGCATCCTCTGCGGTGCCACCACCAATACGCCAGCCCTGGGTGCTGCCCAGCAGGCTTTGCAGCAGTTGGGCTTGCCTAGCGGCGGAGCGGCACTTGGCTGTGCCGTCACCTATCCGCTGGGTGTGGTGGGCGTCATCCTGGCGATGATGTTCCTGCGCAAGCTCTTCGTCAAGCCGGCTGACCTGGAAATCCGACGTGCCGATGAAGACGACCATACAGCCATCGGACAGTACGTCATCGTGAACCCGGCACTCAATGGCAGTACCATCGCCGAAATCTCGATGATGACCCATCGCAAGTTCATCATCTCAAGAGTATGGAGAGGCGAACAGGTCATCGTGCCGGAAGCTGATACCGTGCTCCATACCAACGACAATGTGCTCGTGGTTACCAACAAGGATGAGGTATCTGCCATGCAGATTCTCTTCGGAAAGAAGGTGGATAAGGAGTGGAATAATGATAAGGTAGACTGGAATGCCATCGATGCCAAACTGGAAAGCCGAATTATCGTGATGACCCGTCCGGGACTCAACGGAAAGCGACTGGGAAGCCTCCAGATGCGCAACACCTATGGCGTGAACGTGAGCCGAGTGCTGCGTGGTGATATCCGACTGCTTGCCACCGACGACCTCCGTCTGCAATACGGCGACCGCCTTACCGTGGTGGGTGACCCAACGAGCATCGACCACGTGGAGCAGTTTCTGGGTAATGCCGTGAAGACGCTCAACGAGCCTAATCTGGGTGCCATCTTCCTGGGAATCATCCTCGGTCTTGCCGTAGGAACCATTCCGCTTCATATTCCGGGCATGACGGCGCCTGTGCGTCTGGGCATTGCCGGCGGTCCTATCGTGATGGGTATTCTCATTGGTGCCCTCGGTCCTCGTGTGCAGTTCATCTCTTATATGACGCGAAGTGCGGGTTTGATGCTGCGCGAACTGGGTCTTGCTCTCTATCTGGGCTGCTTGGGCTTGTCGGCTGGTGGACAGTTTTTCGAGACGGTGATTCGTCCCGAGGGTTTGATGTGGGTAGGCATCGGTTTCCTCATCACGGTGGTTCCTGTGGTCATCGTGGGCTTCATCATCCTGAAGACCAAGAAGTATGATTTCGGAAGCATCTGTGGAATCCTCTGTGGAAGCATGGCGAATCCGATGGCACTCACCTATGCCAACGAGACGCTGGATGGCGACACCCCTAGCATCAGTTACGCCACGGTGTATCCGCTGGGAATGTTTATCCGAGTCATCATCGCCCAGGTTATTATCATGTTCTTTGTATAATAGACTTTATATAATAGACTTTGTATAGTAGACTTTTTTATAGCACAAAATTTTCCCTTAAGGCTAAATATTATTACCCTTAAGGGAAAATATTTTTTGCCTTAAGGGTAAATAAAATCAGCCTCTCGCTTGATGTTGATTTCCTTCCCCGTAAGAGGATGCTCGAAGGTAATCTCCTCGGCATGGAGATGAAGGCGGCTTGCCTTCTCGTTGCCATAGAGCGGGTCGCCAAGGATGGGGGCATTCAAGCCTTCGTGGTGGGCACAATGCACACGGAGCTGATGGGTCCTGCCCGTCTTGGGATAGAGTGCCAGACGGAGATGGGTGGCATCGATGCGATCCAGAACCTCATACTCCGTAATCGCCTCCTTGCCCTGTTCATGATTCACAATCTGGCGGGGACGATCCAGATAATCGGGCATCAACGGAAGGGAAATCTTCTGCTTTTCTGCGGAAATAGAAGATTTTCCTTCTTCCTTCAATTCTTCTTTCTTTGCTTTTTCCCAGATTTTATCGCAGGCTTCCTGATCCTTACATCCAATGATGGCGATGTATTTCTTCTGAACCCGATGGTGAAGAAACTCCTTCTGCAGACGATGGTAGGCGAAATCCGTCTTGGCAATAATCATCAGACCGCTCGTTGCCATGTCGAGACGATGGACTATCAGCGGACTGCCTGCTGCTGGATATTTCTTCCGCATGATGGAATAGACGGATGGCTGGGATGAATCCTTGCCCGGCACAGACAGCAATCCCGAAGGCTTGTAGATGACAGCCAACTGGTCGTCTTCGTATAAGGTTTCCAAAGCCTGCTTTTCGGCAATTTTAGAATCAAATACCCTGTCCGGCAGCATCCAATGCAATATCGGCTTGCATTTGCCATTGCAGGCAGGATAGAACTGCAGATGATGGCGAATCTCCTCCTTCGGACTTTCGCCCCACCAGAACATCGCCATCTGCAAAGGCCTGTAACCATGCAGGTAAGCATATTGCAGCAGTTTCGGTTCGCAGCACTCGCCACTTCCGGCTGGCGGCACCATCTTCAGGGCTGCTATTCTGCTCGTTGCAAGGGTGGCTTGCGGATAATCCCTGAGGGCTGCATCCCTGAAAATCTCCAGCAGGTCCTTCATCTTGCCTTCATGATTCTGCATGCGGAACTGCGAGAACAACCATTGCTGCAAGGCATCAGATAATGTCTTGCGCAGTTGCTTCAGGCGAAGAATATCCGCTTGAAAGACTTCATATTCCGTTTCCAGGGTGGTCTTTTCGGAAAGCGATTTCTTGAGTCGGCGCAGTTCAGCCTTCATAAACTGGCTTTCCTTCACCATCTCAGCCTCTTCCTCCGGGGTAAGATTTCCTGTCTTTCTCCGGGCATCACGCTTTGCCTTCGCCTCTTTCATCTTTTCCTGAAAGGCAGCGATGGTCTGCTTCCGCTCTTCCTGCAGTTGCAGGATGAGGCTCTTGGCTTCCTTTATATGCTCATTGCCATCCAATTGCTTGATTCTCTGGTTAATATCGGATATTTCAGCCTCATGGGTCTTGAAATATCCGTCGGGCTGCAGATAGTCGAATACGGCTGGCACAAAGTCATCCCAGTCGCTTCTTCCGCCTATCTGTCCGCTATAAGCAGCAAGATAGCCTATTTCTGCGGCACCAGGTACCGGTTGGGCATTCTCAACGATGAGTATGCCAAACATTTTTCCTTTATCTATCTCCTCTCGCCAGTCTTCACGCTTAGATAGATAGGTTTGCAGCTCCTTGCATACGGCGATGCAAAGAGGATGAGGCTGATAATCGAGCGGATTGTTCATGCGCTCGGGGATGTCGATGCCTGATAACAGGACTTGGTCTATGGAATGCAAAATCATACTGCAAAGTTACAAAAAAAAGTGCAGAAGTCTTGGTTTATCCACGGAAAAATCTTACTTTTGCATAATAAAACGAAAAATTAGTAATGAATGACAAGAAATAGCAATATATTCTATCACCTCGTCGCCTTCCTCACGGTAGCGATATGGGGTACCACCTTTGTAGCTACCAAGGTGTTGATGCTCAATGGGCTTTCGCCAGCCCAGATCTTCACCTTGCGCTTTTCCATCGCATACGTGCTGATGCTCTGCTTCAACCACCGCCGCTTTCTTGCCGATTCATGGAAGGATGAGGCTAAGATGGCGCTGCTGGGCATTACGGGTGGCTCGCTCTATTTCTACAGCGAGAACGAGGCGATGAACTTCACCACCACCACGAATACTTCGCTCATTGTGTGCTCCTGTCCGCTCTTCGCCACCCTGCTGGTGCGTATGGTCTATAAGGATTCCTCCCGCATCCACATCGTGCAGCTGCTCGGTTCGCTGCTGGCTTTTGTGGGAATGATCATCGTGGTGCTGAACGGCAGATTCGTGCTCCATCTCTCTCCGGTGGGCGATGCCCTGGCGTTTACGGCTTGCATGTGCTGGGCGATTTATTCGCTGCTGATGAAGTCGGTGAGCAACCATTATGGGGCAGCATTCATCACCCGGAAGGTGTTCTTCTATGGTGTACTGACCATTCTGCCGTATTATCTCTTCATTCCGGGATTCCCGCCGATAGAGGTCTTCAGCCGTCCGCAGGTCTTCGGCAACCTCATCTTCCTGGGCTGTCTCGCCTCCATGATCTGCTTCCTCACCTGGAACTGGTGCATCTCGAAACTGGGAACGGTGAAGGCTACCAACTGGGTGTACTTCAACCCCATCACCACCATGATATTTGCTTCGTGGGTGCTCAACGAGAAAATCACCCCCTATTTCCTGGTGGGCGCCACCTGCATCCTGCTGGGCATGTATGTGGCAGACAAGAAAACCAGGGGAGAATCATAATCTTCCCGAAAAACCAACCTAAAAGCAAACAGACTTATGACAAAACTGAAAAAATATACCTGGCTATGGCTGATGGGATGCATGATGCTGCTGGCAGCCTGCTCCTCAGAGAAAAAGGAGGACGACTCCTGGTACAAACCCATAGATGAGTTTGTAACCCAGCATCAGCAGATGATGCAAAGCCAGCCCGACTCGATGATTCAGCAAATCAGAAACCTGAAATGCGGAGGCAAGCCGGAACTGGTAGAGCAATGGAAAAGACTGATTGTGGCAAAATGCTGCTATCTGAAAGGCGCCGATCCGGAATGCCAGGCGCTTATCGACTCGGTAAACGGCTTTTGCCGCCAGCATCCCGACCAGGAAACCACCTTCAAGATACAGTCGTATGCTGATAATCTGCAGGGTGTGCTGCTGCAGGCTGTGGGCAAGCGGGAACCTGCCCGCACTTATTACATCAAGGCTTACCGGGAATTGATGAAACTGGATCATCACAATGATGCCATCGACATCTGCATCAATATTGCCGATGCTTCCAGGCAGTTGGGTAAGCTGGCGGATGCATCCTCGTGGTATCGCCGTGCCAATTTCCTGGCAGATTCCCTGAATCTGCATGAGGCTCAGAACAGTATTCTGGCAGGATTGGGACAGGTGTATAACGACCTGCGCAACTATCAGTTGGCGCATTTCTATTTCCGCAAGGCAGAACGCCAGTATCCGCCCCGGAATCCGAAGGATGCCCATTTCTTCTTCAACAGTTGGGGAAATGTGTATAGCAGTCAGGAAAAGCCGGCTGAGGCTCTGAAGTGCTTCCTGAAGGCACAGAAGGCAACCCTGCAGATGGGACAGCCTTTCATGACGGCTGTGGTGGATGCCAACCTGGGACAGACCTATCTGGAACTCAACCGTCTGGATTCTGCCCAGAAATATCTGGCTAATACCACGAAGTTCTTCTTCGTGCAACCCAACATGCAGAACGACCTGCAATTCTATATTGATGGCTTGAATGCCGCTCTGGCACTGAAGCAGAACCGTCTGGACAAGGCTTCGGCGATATTGAGCAAGCCATACGACCTCTCGAAGATGTCGCCCAACTACCTTTATCTCTACCACAAGGGATGGGCTGATCTTTATGAGCGAAAGGGACAGTTTGCCAAGGCTTTGCAATATCAGAAACTGATGAAGCAATACGATGACTCGCTGCGCAACGCCACGATGGTATCGAATGTGCAGGAGAACGAGCTGCGATTCAAGCAGGATACTGCCATCGTGCGCCGCGACCTGATTCTTCAAAGTACGCAGGCAGAGGCAAAGTCTTCCCGATTAATCCTGCTCCTGGTCATCGGTTTGCTGGTGGTGGGCGTGTTGGCACTGGTGGTGTTCTATCGCTACAAGTCGTTGCGCCACAAGCATCAGCATCGGGAGGAGATGAACCGCATGATGGCGCTGAAGATGGAGAACGTGCGCAATCGCTTCTCGCCCCATTTCGTGTTCAACGTGCTCAACATCTTTATCTCTAATCTGCCAAAGGGTGTCAACGTGAAGCCGCTGCGCCTCCTGATACAGGTGCTCCGAGCCAATCTGCTTACCTGCGATCAGGTGGCTGTGAGTCTGGAGGATGAGTTGCAGATGGTGATGAGTTATTCGTCTCTTCGCCACGAAACCAATCCGTTGCTTCCGATGCCCCGTTTTGACATAGCCAAGGAGGTTAACATGTCGCTGATGCTGCCTTCCATGATTCTCCAGATTCCTGTGGAGAATGCCCTGAAGCATGCTTTCGTGGGAATGGAGGAATCGGGAGAGAAGCCGCTGCTCGATGTGAAAGTCTGGATAGAAGACGGCATGCTCCGCATCGATGTCATCGACAATGGCTGTGGTGGCGTGGGTGCCGTGGCTGGCATGGGCACAAAGAAGACTAATGCTGCGGCAAGTACGGGCACGGGATTGAGAATCCTGAACAGTACCATCGAGATGCTCAATGCCGGAAATGCACGCAAGATGTATTTCAAGATGCAGAGTCGTGCGGGTACTGCTGATGACGGAAGTGACCGGCAGAAAGGAACGTGTGTAAGTATCGGAGTACCATGCGAATACGATTATAGCGTATGCCAGTAGGGTGGGGAGACTCCTTTCGTAAATATGTAAAAAAAGAATGTTATGCAAACGGATCAAGATAAAATCAAGGTAGTAATAGTGGATGATGAGCCACAGAGCATCCTGAGGTTGGAGAACGATCTGGCTGCCCAGGATGATTTCGAGGTGATAGCCACTTCCTCTTCGGCGATGTCGGCAAAGACCTTGGTGATGAGCATGCAGCCCGATGTGCTGTTCATCGATGTAGAGATGCCTGGACAGACGGGTTTCGAGGTGTTGCAATCCTTGAGAGATGAGATGCCGATGGACCTCATCGTGGTGTTCTATAGTGCCTTCAACAAGTATATGATTGATGCGCTGCGTGCTTCCGCCTTCGATTTCCTGCTGAAACCCTATCAGCAGGAGGAGCTGGAACTGGTGGTGGGACGCATCCGCCAGAAAATGGAAGGGGGAGATGGTTCTTCTTCCTCTTCATTCTCTTCATCCTCCTCTTCTGAATCCCATCAGGATCCTCAGAATTTATTGGGGGTGAATGGCTTGTTGGGAACATCGGGCAAGCGCCTTGCCATTCAGTCCATTTCGGGCTTGCTTATGGTGAAGCCCGACGAGGTGTTCTGCTGTACATTTGATGAGGATACCCGCCTATGGCATCTGAGGTTGGCTAACGGTCAGATTCATAAGTTGAAGAAGCAGACCACGGCGAAGGCAATTCTCTCCCTGTCTCCATCGCTGGCTCAGGTCCGTCAGGATTGCATCATCAATCTCGACTACCTCATCAGCATCGAGAACTACACCCTTCGCTGCATCTTCTCTCCTCCCTTCGACCAGGAGAACATCACCGTTTCCCGCCGCTGCTACAAGGCGGTGAAGGAGAAGCTGGAGATATTGTAGGGATATAGAAAATTAAAGATAATATAGAAAAAGGTGGAATGATGTCCTCACCACCTATGTTCATTTAACCGCTTGTTCCTGAGGATAGACAAGCATTGAACTAACTGGTATGAAAAAGAATAATTTCTTATTGGTATCTTTTTTGGCTATGGCAATGACCTTTTCCATGGTGTCTTGCAGTAGCAGTGATGATTCTGATGTCCCAGGTACAGAGAATCCGGGTGGTGGCACAGAGAACCCTGGCGGAGGAAGTGATAATCCTGGCGGTGGCAGCGGAACGGCAGATATGACCGCCGCACAAGCCAAGCAGAGTCTGGAAGCTACAGCCCAGGAATTGTTGGGCAAGATGAACGTGAGTGATCTGCAGGAGTTCAAGAACATGGTTGATGGCGTTGATTACGAAGATGACGATGCCGTGTCTCGTTGGTTCGAGGCATGTGGAGATGCTTCTGTGGTTTCAAGCAGCGACTATGGTACCAAATACCTGATCATTGCATCTAACTTTGTAGGTGAGTTTACGCTTCAGAACGGAGTGTGGAAACAGACTCAGAAGGGTGGCGATCATCTTTCTTTCATCTTCAACGACAAGCAGGGCAACAAATGCGTGCTTACCTTGAAGGCCAGCAAAGAGGGTACAGAAATTCATCACGATTGCTTCGACGATGAGGATGCCTATTGGGATGGCTACAAGTGGCAGGAGTATAAAGACGAATATCGCCTTTTCTTGCCTAAGAAGATGGAACTTACTCTAACTAGAAATGGCGAGGTAAGAGCCATGACCACGGTTGAAACCCAGGTGAAGACCAGTGGTGAGATTGACCTGACCAAGGATGAGGTAGAGATTACTTCCACAACTCAGGTTGGTGCTTATAAGGTAGTGGTTAACAAGGCGGCTTTCAAGGCAGGAAAGTCGGCTGAGGCTAAGGCAACTGTCTCTAAGGGTAACGAAACGCTGATTACGGTTGCTGCCAGTGCTACGGGTTCTATCGGCAATGATTTGCAGGGATCTTACGGCAAGGTTTCTGTGTCGGTTGACATCTTGGGCAAGGCTAAGGTGATTGCTACGCTTTCGGATGTTGATCTGCTGATTCAAAACCTTGATAAGGCGGGCAGTAATGATGAAAACGAGGCGCAGTTTAAGCAGTATCTTGAGAATGCCAACAAGTTGATTGATGCCAAGTTATACCTCAACAACAGCTCAAAGAGCTGCTCTAAGGTTTATCTCGCACCTGTAGACGATGGCTATGGCAACTACCACTATTGGTATGCTGAGCCATGGTTGGAATTCTCTGACGGTTCCAAGTATTCTTACTACGATTACTTCAACGAGAAGTCATTCAAGAGTGTCGTGGATAAGGTGCAGAGCATCGTGGACGATTTCATCAGAATGTATAATTAAGAGAATTCATTATTTCTATTGTTGAATTATCAGGGAATTATTTGATAGTGAAAAGAGTTTTCTGCATATTTATTTATGTAGCATTCTGCATATTTAAGGGCGTGTCGGCTGAATTGACCGACACGCTCAATCATTATGGACTTCAGGATGTGGAGATTCGGGGCAAGCGCCTTCGCTCTCAGTTGAGGGAGATAGAGGGTGCCAGCATCATCAACATGC
>ERZ506887.2063-NODE-2063-length-10012-cov-8.171337_pt1 | contig 10012 bp, 8 predicted proteins | sample MGYA00512905_ERZ506887 | MGnify/ENA metagenome assembly ERZ506887 | reverse complement strand
CAAGCATCTGCTGCCCAAGCAGCTCAAGGCCTGCGGCCTGACCGGCAAGGTCACCCTGAGCCAGAGCGCGCTCTATGGCATCATTGATGGCTACACCCGCGAGGCCGGTGTGCGCAATCTGGAACGCACCATCACCAGTGTGCTGCGCAAGTGCGCCCGCAAGATCGCATCCGGCGAGGTGGAGAACGTGTCTGTCACCGGCACCATGCTGGAAGATCTGCTGGGCCCCCGCTTTGTCAAGCCCGAATTCCTCAACCGTACCAACATGGTGGGCGTTGCCAACGGTCTGGCATGGACCAGCGTGGGCGGCGAGACCCTGCCCATTGAGGTGCAGGTCATTCCGGAGGGCAGCGGCAAGATCACCGTTACCGGTTCGCTGGGCGACGTGATGAAGGAGAGTGCCCAGCTGGCCATCACATGGGTGCGCGTGCACGCCGCCGAGTACGGCATCGACCCGGAAAAGCTCAAAAAGTGCGACCTGCACATCCACGCCCCGGAGGGTGCAGTGCCCAAGGACGGCCCTTCTGCCGGTGTCACCTTGACCACGGCGCTGGTGTCCTGCCTGTCCGGCATCCCGGTGCGCGGTGATGTTGCCATGACCGGCGAGATCACCTTGCACGGCAACGTGCTGCCCATCGGCGGCCTGCGGGAAAAGAGCATGGCGGCCTACCGCGAGGGCATGAAAACGGTGCTCATCCCCAAGGACAACGAACCCGACCTGTATGAGGTGGACGACGAGGTGAAGAAGAACCTCACCTTCCTGCCCATGCAGAGCCTGACGCAGGTGCTGAACGCAGCCCTGCTCAAGCCCCAGAATGCAAAGAAGACCAAGGCTCCCAGCCGCACCCATGCAAAGAAAAAGGCGGCAGACGCCGCCATTGTGCCGCCCACCGCAGAAAAGCCCCAGCCCGGCGCGGTGTGCTGAGAATAGGGCAGGCCGGCAGATGGATTTCTCCGCGAACAGCAACGGGTTGCAGAACCCACGGTTCCGCCCCAATACTTCGTATCGGGGCCCCACTTCCCGGTCATTCGCCGGAGAAACTATCTGCCGTCCCGCCGGACAAGCTGCATTTGACCGGGGCTGCCGACACATAGTCCCTTGAACGCAGAACAGAAAGGAAAGCTCCATGAATTACAACAAAGCTGATTTCATTGCCAGCTACGGCATTTCCAGCCAGCTGCCCGAGAGCGACCGCCCGGAACTGAGCTTTTCGGGGCGGTCCAATGTGGGCAAATCCAGCCTGATCAATAAGCTGTGCAGCCGTAAAAACCTCGCCCGCGTGTCCAGTACACCGGGCAAAACGGCCACCATCAATTTCTATTCGGTGGACGACTGCTATTTTGTGGATCTGCCCGGCTACGGCTACGCCAAGGTGAGCAACGCCGACCGTGAGCGCTGGGACGACCTGATCAACAGCTATTTTGAGGCCCCGCGCCACCACACCCTGCTGGTGCAGCTGCTGGACTGCCGCCATGCACCCAGCGCTGACGATGAGCAGATGCTGCGCTACCTGCACTATCACCAGATCCCCTATGTGGTGGCCCTGACCAAGGCTGATAAGCTCAAAAAGAGCCAGCTGGCCAAGACGCAGGAGGACTTTGAAAACCTCTGCCGCCCCTATGGCTGCCAGAAGGTGGTGCTGACCAGCGGCGAGAACGGCTACGGCATCCCGGAGCTGCAGGCGGTGCTCAATGCTGCGGTTGCTGCCGGGGAACAGGAAGCGGAGTAAACCATGGCCTACAACGAATTTGCCTATTTCTACGATGAATTCAACGGCGAGGCCGATTATGACGCGCTGTATGCGCACATCCGTGCCGAACTGCAAGCCCATGGCATCCAGGACGGCATCCTTGCCGACCTTGGCTGCGGCACCGGTGAGCTGACCCTGATGCTCACGCAGGCAGGCTATGATATGATCGGCATTGACCAGTCCGAGGAAATGCTCTGCGTTGTGCGGGACAAGGCCGAACAGCTGGGCCTTTCCGGCAGGCTGCTGCTTTTGCGGCAGGATCTGCTCAAGCTGGATCTGTATGGCACCATCCGGGGCGCAGTGTCCACCTTTGACACCTTCAACCACATCCCGGATCTGGACACGGCCATTGCCAACGCAGGCTTCTTTATGGAAAAAGGCGGCGTGTTCCTCTTTGATATGAACACGCCCTACAAGCACCGGAACGTGCTGGGCGACAACGAATTCACCTTTGAGGAAGAGGATGCCGCCTGTGTGTGGCGCAACCACTACGATGCCGTGAACCGCCGTGTGGAGATCACCGTGGACATCGACTACCACGAGACCGGTGAGCACTTCCACGAGCAGTTCTACGAGTACACCTACGACCTTGACACCATCCGCACCGCGCTGGAAAAGCACGGCTTTGCGCTGGAAAGCGTCTGCGACGGCGAGACCTTTGGCCCGCTGACCGAGGACAGCCAGCGCTATTTCTTCTGCGCAGTCAAGCAGTATACACAATTGGAGGAATAACCTATGGCAAATCTGATCCGCGGCCTGTCGGAGAACGGCGGCGTCGTGTTCTGCGGCGTGGACTCCACCCAGATCGTCCGCAAGGCCGAAAAGCTGCACACCACCAGCGCCACCTGTAGCGCGGCACTGGGCCGTCTGCTCACCGGCGCAGCCCTGATGGGCTCCATGCTCAAGGATGACCGCGATAAGATCACCCTGCGTGTGTCAGGCGGCGGCCCCGCCGGCGTGGTCATTGCCTGCACCGACGGTACCGGCAACGTGAAAGGCTGCATCGATAACCCGCTGGTGGAGCTGCCTGCAAAGCCGAACGGCCATCTGGATGTGGGCGGCGCTGTGGGCAAAGACGGTGTGCTCACCGTCATCCGGGACAACAGCCTGCAAAAGGAGCCTACCGTGGGGCAGGTGCCGCTGGTCTCCGGCGAGATCGCCGAGGATCTGACCGCCTACTACGCCTACAGCGAGCAGGTGCCCACCGTCATGGCACTGGGCGTACTGGTGGACAAGGATCTGTCCATCCTGTGCGCAGGCGGCTTTATGGTGCAGCTGCTGCCCGGTGCCACCGATGCAGAGATCGATCAGCTGGAAAAAAATATCGCAGCCATGCCTTCCGTCACCACCATGCTGCACGAGGGCAAGACCCCCGAGGATATGATGCAGCTGGCGCTGGCGGGTTTTGAACCCAACGTGCTGGACGAGCGCGACGTGCACTACCAGTGCGACTGCAGTGCGGAACGCACAAAGGAAATGCTGTTCAGCCTTGGCCGCAAGGAGCTGGTGAAGATGCGCGACGAGGACCCGAACTGCGAGGTGGTGTGCCACTTCTGCCACAGCAAGTACCAGTACGACCTGAACGACCTGCTCGCGGAGTATGACGCGCAGGCGGCGGAAAACAAATAAGACGCAAAATGCAAAAGGGCTTTCCCGGAAATGGGAAGGCCCTTTTTGCATCTCACCCGCAGATATCCGCAACGATCGTATACGTCACGGTGTAATTCAGCCTGCCGTCGTTCACAGTGCAGTCCTCTTTGCGGGCAATGCGCTCCGAATCCGGCCATGCGGCGTACAAAGCCTGCAGGCTCTGCAGCCGGGCCAGTGCCGCCGCCTGCTCCTCGGTACGGCAGAGCGTTTCCGGCTGCTGCCCGTACCGGCAGGTCTCCCGGATGGAGCAGGGGAGCGCAAGGCCAAGCAAAGGCAGCTCCGGCTGGTAATGCCGGGCGGTGAGAACGGCGTTTTCCGGCGCAGACGCGGCAGGCAGGGCAAATGCCTGCCCGAACACCAAAAGCTCTATGCTGCGGGTACAGCCTCCGGTGTACTGAAAGACATTCTCTTCCAGCGGCACGGTGCGGGTGTCGTTCCATTCAAACTGCGCAAGCACCGTCCCGGCGGCGGGGGCAAAGATCAGCGTACCGTCGCGCTCACTGCGCGCCGTGCCAATGAGGCCCTGTCCGGCTTCCACCTGCTGCCCGGGCACCACCAGCATGGTGCCGCTGACAAGATTCGTGCGCACCACAGTGCCGCTGCATCGGGCCCGGATGCCGTGCAGCGTTCCGGCGGCAATGTCGGGCTTGGGCTTTGCGGCGGCGGCTTCCACTTCCAGCCGCCCTTTGGCAAAATTCAGGCTGGCCCATGAGAACTCACCACTGTGCAGCAGGGCGTATTCCCCGGCGGCGAGCTTTGCTTCGGTCACGGCAGAGCCGGGCTGCAGGCCCGCCTCTCGCAGAACGGCAGACGCCCGCGCAGCCTGTCCGGCGGTGAGGGCAGAGACATCGGCAAACCAGACGAACTGCTGCGTCCAGAGCAAAAGCGGCAGGAACACCGCCAGCCCGGCCCAGAGCCCGGCCCGGCGCAGCAACGGGCGCACCTGGAAGTACAGCCCCTGCTTTTTGCGTACCCGCAGCCGTACCCGGTATCTGCGGGCCAGAGCAGCAAGGCGCGGATACTGCCGGGCGGCACAGTGGCCGCAGAAGCCCCCGGGCAGAGCCGTCACGCCGTAGAGATGCAGCCCGGCCCGGGCGGCAGCGGTGAGCAGGGCCTCGGTGCTGCCGCTGCGTGCAGTGAACTCCACTGCGGCCCAAAGCCTTACCGGTTCCATGGGAGCACCTCCTATTCATCTGCGAAGTCCGTCCGCAGAAAGCGGCCCCGCAGGGTCAGGCGGGTGGCGGTGAGGGTGATGATCTTCAGCTCATCGCCGTGAACAGTGAAACGGCCATGGGGCATCTGCAGGCAAAGACAGTCCGGGCTGTAGGTCAGGATGCACCGGAAATGCTCGATCTCCATCTGTCCGCCGCTCAGGTAGACGGCGGGTGTGCGGTAAAACCCCTTGGGCGGCTGACAGAACAGTGCTGCAAGCCAGCGGTGCGGCGGCTGCGTTTTGTGCTTGGCCCACATGCCACTCCCTCCCATCCCGCAGTTCTGCCCGCGGCGCGCTGCTACATATATATGGATGCGGAGGGCTTGCTTATGAATCGAACCCACAAATTCCGGCAGGGAATGCTGCTGGCGCTGGCAATGTTCACGGCAGTTTTGGTGTTTGCAGCACCGCAGCGCTGCGCGGATGCCCTGCATGCAGGCCTTGTGCTCTGCGGCGGGCCGCTGCTGGTATCGCTGTTTCCGTTCCTCATCGTTTCGGCGCTGCTCATGGGCTGCGGGGCCGGGCCGCTGCTGGGTTTTGCGTTCCAGCCGGCAGCCCGGGTCATCGGGGTGCGGGCAAAGGCCGCAGGCAGTGTGTTGCTCATAGGTTTTCTGGGCGGGTTTGCACCGGCAGCGGCCGCAGCGGCACAGGCGGTACGCACCGGTCAGCTGACGCCCCGGCAGGCGTCGGCGCTGCTGCCTGCCTGTGTGTGCAGCGGGCCGTCCTTTGTCATCCTCACGGTAGGGGAGCAGATGCTGGGCAGCCGGGCGCTGGGGGTGCGGTTGTTTGCAGCCCAGCTGCTGGCGGGATATCTTACGGCTGCACTGCTCTGCCGGATGCAGGGCGGTGCCGGACAGTGTCTGCCCGCAAAGGCAGAGGAGATCCCGCTGCCCACTCTGGATGCCGTGGTGGCGCAGGCAGCGGTCACGTACCTGAAACTGTGCGGTTTTGTGCTGTATTTCCGGCTGCTGGCGGCGGGAGCGGAGACATTGCTGCCAAAACCGTGGTCGGTGCTGCCTGCGATGCTGCTGGAGGTTTGCTCCGGCTGCGACTGCGCATCCCGCACCGGACTGTGGGCCAGCACCCTTTGCTGTGCGGCCCTCAGCATGCAGGGAGCCTCGGTGCTTTTGCAGGTGCGTACTATCTGCCCGCCGGAGGTGTCACTGAGGCCATTGCTGGCAGCGCGGGTGCTGCATCTGCCCCTGTCACTGGCACTGTTCTGGCTGGTGATGCCGGGGACAGAGCAGGCTGTGCAGGCGTTCAGCACCCTGTCCGGGCGGGTGGCGGTCATGCACCGCGTGCCGCTGGACTGCGCCCTGCTGGCCTTTGCCGCGTGCTGCATTACTGTGGCAGAGCTGCAGAAGAGGTGCAGCGGACAGTGCGGGGCGCTCCATGACCAACACAAAAAGACCGCTGCACGTTGATGTTTCGTGCAGCGGTCTTTCGCTTGCGGTCAGGCTGTTTGGGTCACTGGATGCCGGTTACGGGATAGTCCTGATCCTCAACGGCCTTTTTCAGCACGTTATCGGCGACATCGGCGTTCAGGGTGACGATGGCGGTGCCGGTCTCGTGGCTCACCACGGCCTCGGTCACTTCGGGCAGGGCTTCCAGAGCCTTCTTTACACGGGCCTCGCAGTGGCCGCACATCATGCCTTCAACCTTCAGGGTCTTTTTCATAGCAGTGTCCTCCTTGATGGAACTCTCTTTATTCTCATCCACTGCGGGCTGCGTGAGGGCAGCAGGCAGGGAAACGGCGTTTTTGGGTGCACGGTCGTGCTTGGTGCTGTGCACATCGAACAGATTCAGACGCAGGGCATTGCTCACCACGCAGAAGCTGGAAAGGCTCATGGCGGCGGCACCGAACATCGGGTTCAGGGTCAGGCCGAAGGGGATGAACACACCGGCCGCCAGCGGGATGCCGATGATGTTGTAGATGAAGGCCCAGAACAGATTTTCGTGGATGTTGCGCAGGGCAGCGCGGCTCAGGCGGATGGCAGCAGGTACGTCCGAAAGACGGGAGTTCATCAGCACCACGTCTGCCGCGTCAATGGCAACATCGGTGCCTGCGCCGATGGCAATGCCGGTGTCGGCACGGGTCAGAGCCGGGGCGTCGTTGATGCCGTCGCCCACCATCGTCACCTTGCCGTAGGTCTGCAGCTGGCGGATGACAGCTTCCTTGCCGTCAGGCAGCACGCCTGCAATGACCTCGTCCACACCGGCCTGCCTGCCGATGGCGTCGGCAGTGCGCTGGTTGTCGCCGGTGAGCATCACCACGCGGATGCCCATGGCCTGCAGCTCCCGAATGGCACGGGGACTGTCCTCCTTGAGGGTGTCGGCCACTGCAATGATGCCCAGCAGACGGCCCGCCCCGCCGAAGAAGAGGGGCGTTTTGCCCTGTGCGGAGAGGGATGCGGCCTTCTCCTGCAGCTGTGCGGGCACGGTGACTTTGGTGCCAATAAAGGACGCGCTTCCGCCAAAGATCTCCACGCCGTCCATTTTTGCGGCAAGACCGTTGCCCGGCAGCGCGGTAAAGTCGGATACCTCGGGGGCGGCGAGCTTCTGCTCGTCGGTGCAGGCCAGCACGGCCTTGGCCAGCGGGTGCTCGCTCTTGCGTTCCAGTGCGGCGGCAAGGGTGAGCAGCTCGGTCTCGGAAACGCCCTCAGCGGGCAGAATGTCGGTGACTTTGGGTTCACCGCTGGTGATGGTGCCGGTTTTGTCCAGAGCCACGATCTGGGTACGGCCTGCAGCTTCCAGCGAAGCGGCGGTCTTGAACAGGATACCATTTTTGGCACCCAGCCCGTTGCCCACCATGATGGCAACGGGCGTAGCCAGACCCAGCGCACAGGGACAGCTGATGACCAGCACGGAAATGCCGCGGGCCAGTGCATAGCCCAGCTCACGGCCCAGCAGCAGCCACACGATGGTGGTGATCACTGCAATGGAAATGACCGCAGGCACGAAGAAACCGGACACAGTGTCGGCAATCTTTGCAATGGGGGCCTTGGTGGCAGCGGCATCGCTGACCATCTTGATGATCTGGGACAGGGTGGTGTCCTCGCCCACACGGGTGGCCTGACACCGGAGGAAGCCGGACTGGTTGGTGGTGGCGGCGCTTACCTTATCGCCCTCGGCCTTGTCCACGGGGATGCTCTCGCCGGTCAGGGCGCTCTCATTCACGGCGCTGCTGCCTTCCAGCACGATGCCGTCCACGGGCACATTCTCGCCCGGGCGCACCACGAAGATGTCTCCCTTCTGCACCTGCTCGATGGGTACCGTCATTTCGGCACCGTCCCGCAGCAGGTTGGCAGTCTTGGGGGCCAGCTTCATCAGGCTCTTGAGGGCATCGGTGGTCTTGCCCTTGGAACGGGCTTCCAGCATTTTGCCCACCGTGATGAGGGTCAAAATCATGGCAGCCGACTCGAAGTAGAACTCCATCATATAGTGCATGACCAGCTCATTGTTGCCGTCCACCTGAGCGCGGGTCATGGCGAACAGGGCGTAGGTGCTCCACACAAAGCTTGCCATGGAGCCCATGGCCACCAGCGTATCCATGTTGGGAGCGCCGTGGATGAGCCCTTTGAAGCCGCTGATGAAGAATTTCTGGTTGATGACCATTACGATGCCTGCCAGCAGGAGCTGCACAAGGCCCATGGCAATGTGGTTGCCATCAAACCAGTGAGGCAGGGGCCAGCCCCACATCATGTGCCCCATGGAAAAGTACATCAGCACCAGCAGAAAGCCCAGTGATGCAATCAGGCGGCGCTTGAGTTTAGGGGTCTCGTGGTCGGTCAGGGCGTCAAGGTCGGCACCGGTGCCGGGCGCAGCCGAAGCCGTCCCCGCCTTTTTGGGGCTGGCACCGTAGCCTGCATCCTGCACGGCCCGGATGATGGCGGCGTCGGATGCCGTGCCGTCCACACCCATGGAGTTGGTCAGCAGGCTCACCGAGCAGCTGGTAACGCCGGGCACCTTCTTCACGGCCTTTTCCACCCGGGCAGAGCAGGCTGCGCAGCTCATGCCGGTAACATTGAATTGTTCCATAAAATCTCACTCCTGCGTTCAGTATGCTTGTAAAAGGAGCTTTTTATTTCATGAGCTTTGGCAGAAGCTTTATCAGTTCGTCCAGCTTTTCCTCGCTGCCCGCGCGCAGGTCGTCAGCGACGCAGGTGGAGATGTGCTGTGCCAGCAGCTCTTTGGAAAAGCTGTTCAGCGCGGAGTTTGCTGCTGCCACCTGCACAAGGATGTCCACACAGTAGACGTCTTTTTCCAGCATTCCGCGGATGCCGCGCACCTGACCTTCGATACGGCTGAGCCGGTTCAGCAGGGCCCTGTGTTCCTCAGGGGTGCGGTCTTTGTGGCGGCAGCAGGCTGCACCTTCAGTGTCGGCTGCAGCGGGACAGCAGCTTTCGGCAGCTGCCTCGGGGACTGTTTGGGCGGGCGTGCCGCAACAGCAGCAGGATTTTTTTTCGTTATCCATAAAAGTCTCCTTTACCCTAATGGGGTATATAGCTTACAATGTGAGTATAGCACGGCATATCCGATAAATCAAGTAGGGATTTGAAATTTTCACAAATAGGGTAGCAGGGTATACAGCAAAACAAAAAAGAACCCTCTCAGTCTTGCTGACGTTGCGCAGCAATGACTGAGAGGGTTAAAATGCTATTTTACTGTTCCAGAATCCGCGGCACGAACAGGCCCAGCATCTTGCCCCACCAGTACCACTCGTGGGAGACATCGCCGCCCCAGACCTCGAGGTGGGCGGGCAGGCCCTGTGCGGCCAGCACATCGGCCAGCCGGTCCAGCGCGTCCTCTGCATCGCAGGGGCTTGTCATCGCCAGCACATTGGGGCCGCAGACCATCTCCGGCTCAAAGCCGTTTTCCCGCAAATACGCCGCGCCCGCCGCGCCGATCTGCAGCAGCAGCTTGCCGGCATCGTGCGCAAAAAAGTCCGGGTGGGGCGCGTCTGCGCCGCAGCACAGGATGCGCGTGTTCTGCAGCTTTTTCGCTGCAGCGTCAAATCGGTCCAAGCGGGCGCGCCATGCGGCAAAGGCCGCGCACCCCTGCTGCGCCAGCCAGCCGGTGCATCCGTCCAGACTGACGAGCAGCGGGTAGCTGGGTGAGCTTGTCTCAAATACATCAAGCTGGCGCTCGACCTCGGCAGGGTCCGCAAGGCTGCCGTTCAGCTGCAAAAACGCGGTCTGGGTCAGGCTGGGCAGCGTCTTGTGGTCACTCTGCACGACCACATCGGCCCCTGCGGCTACGGCCCCGCCGCGCCAGCCGTACCGGACGGCAAAGGGCAGGTAGTGCGCACCGTGGGCCTCGTCCACCAGCAGCGGCACGCCGCGAGCGTGGCAGATTTCCGCGATAGTACGTATATCGCTCAAAACGCCCTCATAAGTCG
>ERZ506887.2052-NODE-2052-length-10054-cov-9.576158_pt1 | contig 10054 bp, 10 predicted proteins | sample MGYA00512905_ERZ506887 | MGnify/ENA metagenome assembly ERZ506887 | reverse complement strand
ACCACGAACATGTTCGGCGATATCCTCTCCGCCCAGGCTTCCATGATCACCGGCTCCATCGGCATGATCCCGTCCTCCTCTCTGGGCGATGGCACCCGGGGCCTGTACGAGCCCATCCACGGCTCGGCCCCCGACATTGCGGGCAGGGATATCGTCAACCCCACCGCCTGCATCCTCTCTGCTGCCATGATGCTGCGCTACTCCTTTGGCATGGCTGAGGAAGCCGATGCCATTGAGAATGCTGTGAACAAGGTGCTGGACAAGGGCCTGCGCACGGCAGACAACATGAGCGAAGGCTGCACCTGCCTGGGCTGCACCGCCATGGGTGATGCGATCCTGGCCGAGATCTGATCTGAAATGAATAGCCCTCTCCGTCAGCGTGAACGCGCTGCCGGAGAGGGCATTTTCATTCTTCCAAAAACAAAATGCAAACTTTTTGCAAATTCCTCTTGCAATTTGCATCCGAAGCGTGTATAATCTCCCTTGCACGAAAATGCAAATTGATTGCAATTTACTGCAATAAAGCACATTACAGTTGTTTTTGGAGTATCAAATGGAATTGTTTCTGGATGTTCTGGGCGAATCTCTGGTGGACACCGCCAAGATGCTGCCCTTCCTGTTTTTGGCCTATCTGTTCATTGAATATGTGGAGAACCGCCACGGCGAGCGCATCGAAGCCATTCTGGCGGGGGGCGGGCGCTGGGGCTCTGTTCCGGCGGCGCTGCTGGGCTGTGTGCCCCAGTGCGGTTTCTCTGCCATTGCGTCCAATTTCTATGCGTCCCGGGTCATCAGCCTGGGCACGCTGATGGCCGTGTTCCTCGCCACCAGTGATGAAGCGGTTCCGCTGCTGGTCTCCATGCCTGCCTACTGGGATAAGCTGGTGCTGCTCATGGTCATCAAGGTGCTCTACGCCATTGCGGTGGGCCTGGTGCTGGATTTTGTCCTGCGGGGCGTTCTGCCCAGGAGCCTGCGGGGCGGCTATACCGGCAGCGCCGATGAGATCGACTGCCACGAGGAGCACAGCGATGAGGAGGGCAAGCCCGCCCCCATCTGGAAAGCCGCCCTTCGCCACACGCTGGAGATCTTCGTGTTCATCTTTGTGTTCAGTCTGGTGTTCGGCCTCATTGTGGAGGGCGTGGGCGAGGATGTCTTTGCCGACGCTCTGGGCCGGATGGGTTTCTTCCAGCCGGTGGTGGCCGCACTGGTGGGGCTGATCCCCAACTGTGCCGCCAGCGTCCTGCTGACCCAGCTCTATGTGGAGGGAGCCCTCCGCTTTTCCAGTCTGGTGGCAGGTCTGTGCACCGGCGCGGGCGTGGGGCTGGCCGTTCTCTGGCGGGCAAACCCCTCCTGGAAACAGAACCTCTTTATCACCGGCCTGACTTGGGCTGCCGGTGCGGCTGTGGGTGTTGGGATACAGATCGTGGTAGCCATTTTCGGTTAAAGTAAAATATTCAGTCAAAACGCCGTTTCGGGATATCCCGGAGCGGCGTTTTGTGTTATACTAGACAGTATCAAAACGATAAAATGGCTCACCCTCTCCGTCATCGCTTGCGCGATGCCACCTCCCCCAAAGTGGGAGGTCTTGACAGTCATTGGGAAGTTTCCGATTATGTCAAAAGCTCTCCCTTTGGGAGAGCTGGACGCGAAGCGGCCTGAGAGGGTGAGGATGCTGAAATAGGAGCAACGATGCAATATAAACTTCTGGCAAGCGATTTCGACAATACCCTTGTTCCCTTTGGTGAGCCCTGCCCCCGCCCGGCGGTGGTCAAGGCCGTGAAAAAGATGCAGGCCGCAGGCGGAAAATTCGTGCTGAGCACCGGCCGCGGCTACTGCGTGATCAACAAGCAGCAGCTGGGCGGCATCCGGTTCGACTACGCCATCACCAACAACGGAGCCTGCGTGGTGGACAGGGACGGCGCGATCATCGCCGAGCACCCGATGACCAATGAGGAAATGTACGCACTGGTGGATTTCTGCGAGGATTACAACTACCCCCTGCAGTTCAATTTCCGGGATGGATACTATGCCTACTGCGAATACGAGAGCCTCCGGGATTTCTACGCCCAGCTGAGCGGCAGCGGCCTGACCTGCAAGGACGGCGAGGATCAGGACCGCCATCTCATCGATATGCCCCATGCCGCCTTTGCCTGCCTGCCCGATGAGGCGCTGGAGGCGTTCAACCGGAAGTACGGCCACCTGAACCTCCGCTTTATGATGGTGGGTGCTGTGCGTGAGGGCAGCTGGCACTGCTATGATATCGTCCGGGAGGGCATTGATAAGGGGGTGGGTCTGGCTGATCTGTGTGAAACCGTGGGTCTGACGCTGGCCGATGCTGTTTCGGCGGGCGATTCCGCCAATGATGTGGGAATGCTGAAGGCGGCGGGACTGGGCTGCTGTATGGCCAACGGCTCGGACGATGCCAAGGAAGCCGCAGACCGCATCATCGGGGATGTGCGGGAGGACGGCCTTGCCGCCCTCATTGAGGAGCTGTGGTTCAACGGCCCCCGTGCGGAGCCCTCGGGCCATGAACTTGGCTCTCCCTGGGGCCAGATGGAAGCCGCGGAGGAAAAGCAGTGAGCTTTGCACCGGTCTACAATGAACACAGCCGGGCGTTGATCCTGGGCACCTGGCCCAGCCCCAAGAGCCGGGAAATGTCCTTCTACTACGGCCACCCGCAAAACCGCTTCTGGCCCATGCTGGCGGCCCTGACCGGGGAGCCTGTGCCTGCCCGGGAGGACATCGAAGCAAAAAAGCAGATCATCCTGCGCCACGGGCTGGCCCTGTGGGATACGCTGGAAAGTTGTACCATCACCGGCGCGTCGGATGCGTCCATCCGGGACGTGGTGCCCAATGATATTGCCGGTCTGCTGGCAAAAGCGCCCATTGAGGCTGTTTTTTGCAACGGGGCCACGGCATATAAGATCTATACAAAGTATCTCGAGCCGGTCAGCGGCATCCCGGCAGTCAGGCTGCCCAGCACCAGCCCCGCCAATGCCGCCTGCAGGCCGGAAAAATTACGGGAGATCTGGCAGAAAGAATTGTCGAACTGGATTCTGCCTTGAATGCCGCGCGGACTTACCCGATATGCCAGGGGCTCCCCTATGAGGGGAGCTGGCGCGCAAGCGCCTGAGAGGTTTGACATTTCGATTTCAAACCTGTAAATAATTCGTGAAACGCTTGCGCCCCGCTGGAAAAGGATTTATTATGGAAGATACAGGGGGCGCAGCTCCCGGAAAAGGAGGAACCCATGAGCAAGATCATTCGCACCCGGAAGCCCAGTGTCCTGCCGTACTACGCGGCGGCGCTGGCATTTGTGGTGCTGTGCGCTGTGCTTCCGGTTTATCGGCTGTGGGCACTGCTGGCGGCGCTGGGCGCGGCTGTGCTGGCCTTTGCCGGGGCCAAAAAGATCTGCCCGCCCCGGGTGGTGGAGACGGAAGTGCCCTTCCATACCGGTGTGGACGATGTGGATGCCATGCTGACCGAGATGCAGCAGCAGCTGGACACCCTCCACGCCCTGAACGAAGCCCTGCCGGACCCGCAGCTCTCCGCCGCCATGGCCCGGATGGAAAAGGCAGGCCGCTCCATTGTGGAAACGGTGGAAGCCACCCCCGCCAAGGCAAAGCAGGTGCGGCGGTTCGCCAATTACTATCTGCCCGATGCCGTGAACGTGCTGCAGCAGTATGCCAAGCTGGCAAAGCAGGGGGTGCAGGGCGAGAATGCCGCCTCTATCCGCGCGGAGGTGGAACACAACGCAGCCTCCATTGCCACGGCATTTGAAAATCAGCTGGATGCCCTGTATGCTGCCGAGAGCATGGACCTCTCGGCAGACCTGACCGTTTTGCAGAATATGCTGAAAGGGCAGGGCTTGAGCAAGTAAAACTGGAACATCCCCTTGGGATTTTGAAAGGAAGGAATCACTTATGGCTGACAATACCCTGAACTTTGATCTGGATGCCCCCGCAGTGCCCACCCTGACGCTGGACCCCACCCCCGCCGCTGTGCCGCAGGAGGAAAAGCCCGCCGCTGCCCCCGCCCCGGAGGCACAGGTGAACCTGACCCCAGAGGAACAGGCCATGGTGGATCAGTTTGCCCAGAAGATCGATATCACCAACAGCCAGCAGGTGCTGCAGTATGGCTCTGCCTGCCAGAAGAAGATCGGCGATTTTTCTGAAGCCGCTCTCTCCAAGGTGTCCACCAAGGATCTGGGCGAGGTGGGCGATATGATCACCGACCTCATCGGCGAGCTGAAGAGTTTTGACGCCAACGAGGAACAGCAGAAGGGCATTATGGGCTTCTTCAAAAAGAAAACCAGCCAGCTGGATGCCCTCAAGACCAAGTACGACAAGACCGAGACTAACGTGGAAAAGATCCAGTCCATGCTGGAAGCCCATCAGGTGCAGCTGCTCAAGGACATCGCCATGCTGGACAAGATGTACGAGCTGAACATGGCCTACTTCAAGGAGCTGAGCATGTATATTCTTGCCGGCAAGAAAAAGCTGGCTGACGTGCGTGCCAACGAACTGCAGCAGGCTATGGATAAGGCCAAGGCCTCCGGTCTGCCGGAGGACGCACAGGCCGCCCGCGACCTTGCCGATCAGTGCGAGCGCTTTGAGAAAAAGCTGTATGATCTGGAGCTGACCCGCAACATCAGCTTGCAGATGGGCCCCCAGATCCGTCTGCTGCAAAACAACAATACCATGATGGCGGAAAAGATCCAGTCCACCATCGTGAACACCATCCCGCTGTGGAAGAACCAGATGGTGCTGGCACTGGGTCTGGCACACAGCCAGCAGGCCATGCAGGCTGAGCGCGCTGTGACCAACATGACCAACGACCTGCTGAAGAAGAACGCCGAGGCGCTGAAGCTGGGCACTATCGAGACCGCCAAGGAGAGCCAGCGCGGCATCGTGGATATCGAGACCCTGCAGCAGACCAACAAGAGCCTGATCGAGACGCTGGACGAGCTGAACAAGATCCAGAGCGAGGGCCGTGCAAAGCGCGTTGCCGCCGAGCAGGAACTGACCCGCATCGAGGACGAGCTGAAAACCAAAATGATGGAGATCCGGAGCTGAAATGGCAAACGCTGATTTTTCTCAGAACAAACAAACCGCTCCCGGCGGCTTTGACGCGGGCAGCTACCGCGAAAAAGCAAAGCCGGAGCAGGCCGTAACGCTGACGCCCCGCCAGCAGAAGCTGGCCGCACTGGAAGCAAAGCTGCCCGCTGCGCTTTCCACCCGGGCGGCGGCGCTGGCTTTGAGCGTAGTGGTAATGCTGGCCGCCTTTTTCGGCTTTGGCAGCGCCAAGCTGCGGGGCAAATACAACACCGCCCGCCAGTGGTTCACCGCAGGGGTCGCCGCCGACAACGGCTATAACCTGAGCGAGGAGCTGACCACCCGGGAAAATACGGCGGCGAACATTATCACCACCGCCAGCAATACGCTGGGGGCAGATAATGCTGAAGTATTGACTGCACAGGATGCACTGACGGCGTTCAGCAACGACCTGGACGGCGTGAAGGCAGGCAAGACCCGGCTCCATGCCCTCTATGAGGACAACGAGACTTTGGGCACCGCCATCGACCAGCTGTATGCAAAATTGCAGGAGCAGGCCGCAGACCCCATGAAGATGGGCGCGGTGCAGGGGCAGTACGGCCAGTTCAACAGCGCAGCCACCATCATCGGCACCTTGCAGTATAATACGGCGGTGTATGAATATCAAAAGGATGTCGGCGGCTTCCCGGCCAGTGTACTGGGAGCTTTGTCCGGCGTGAAGGAGGTTGAACCCTTCGCATGAAAAACTTTGCAAAACGCATCAGCGCACTGGTGCTGGCCGTGGTGGTCAGCGCGGCGGTGCTGTGCCCGGCGGCCTTTGCCGCCCAGCTGCCCAGCCTGCCCAAAGATCAGTGCGTGGTGGATGGTGCCGGTGTGCTGAGCAGCAGCACCGTGCAGACCATCACCGAACTGAACGCCCAGCTGGAATCCAGCTGCAGCGGCGCGCAGATCGGTGTACTGACAGTAGAATACACAGGCAATGATTCTACAGAGGATTACGCAACACAGGCTTTCAACGCATGGGGCATCGGTTCGTCCTCCCAGAACAACGGCGTTCTGATCCTGCTGGTGATGGAGTCGGCGCAGTATGCGGACGGCGACTACTACCTGACCTATGGCGATGGCTTCCGCAACACCACGCTGGCAAAGCAGTCCAGCGCCATCGCCCAGACCATGGAAGAGCAGTTCGCCGCAAAGGATTATGATGGCGCGGTGACTACCTGTGCTCGCAACGTGGCAAACACCATCGCGGATATTTACGGCGTCAGCCTTTCCGGCAGCACCGGTAACGGCAGCACCGTGCAGCCCGGCTATCAGGGCGGGCAGAGCAGCGGCGGCAGTGCCCTGACCGACATCCTGACCCTTGTGGTCAGCGTTGTGCTGCTCATCGTCATTATTCGGTCGATGGCCTATGTTTTTGCCAGCCCCTGCGGCTGGCTGTGGTGCTTCGGCGGGCCGCGGCCTCCTCGCAGACGTCGCGGCCCGCCGCCGCCCCCGCCGGGCGGCTTCTACGGCGGCTCCCGTGGCCCCCGGCCTCCGCGCGGCGGCTTTGGCGGCATGGGTGGCGGCTCCTTTGGTGGCGGTGCCGGACGCGGCGGTTTCGGCGGCGGCAGCTTTGGCGGCGGCTTCGGTGGCATGGGCGGTGGTTCCAGCCACGGCGGCGGCGGTGGCCGTGGGCGGTAATGAGAATAAAAAGAGAAAGGCGGTGGCGCTTTACCACTGCCTTTCTCTTTTTTATGCCGTTTATCGTGAATGAAATTCATTTGACAAAACAATTTTTGTAACTTATACTGGAGGACATCACGAAAAATAAAGGAAGTATCTGTCATGCTGACTCTGGATAAGATCTACCACGCCGCCTTTGTGCTGAAGGACGTTGCCCGCAAGACCGACCTCATTGAAGCCCCCAAGCTGTCCAAGGACTGCCAGCTGTACCTTAAGACCGAGAATCTGCAGGCCACCGGCAGCTTTAAGGTGCGGGGCGCTTACTATAAAATCAGCCAGCTTTCCGAGGAGGAGAGCGCCAAGGGCGTGATTGCCTGCTCTGCGGGCAACCATGCGCAGGGCGTGGCGCTGGCGGCTACCCGGCGCGGCATCCGCAGCATCGTCTGTATGCCGGACGGCGCGCCCCTGATGAAGGTGGAGAACACCAAAAATCTGGGCGCAGAGGTCTGCCTTGTGCCCGGCACCTACGACGAAGCCCACGACAAGGCCGTGCAGCTGCAAAAGGAGTACGATATGACCTTTATTCACCCCTACGATGACGAGCAGGTCATCGCCGGGCAGGGCACCATCGGCTTGGAGATCCTCGACCAGCTGCCGGATGTGGACGCTGTGGTGGTGCCGGTGGGCGGCGGCGGACTGATCTCCGGCATTGCCTTTGCCATCAAGACTCTGCGGCCGGAGGTCAAGGTGTACGGCGTACAGGCCGAGGGCGCCCCCAGTATGTACCGCAGCCTGCACGAGCACAAGTACCAGACTCTGAAAGCTGCTTCTACCTTTGCGGACGGCATTCAGGTCAAGACCCCGGGCGAGCTGACCTATCAGCTGTGCGAGCAGTATGTGGACGATATCGTTACCGTGACCGAGGACGAGACGGCGGCGGCCATCCTCTCCCTGATGGAGAACCAGAAGCTGGTGGCCGAGGGTGCAGGCGCTGTGCCGGTGGCAGCAGTACTGTTCCACAAGCTGCCGGTGGAGGGCAAAAAGGTGGCCTGCGTCATCTCCGGCGGTAACATTGATGTAAACATCCTGAACCGCGTCATCACCCGTGGTCTTGTTATGAGCGGCCGCAAGGCAAACCTGACCATTGCACTGGAGGACAAGCCCGGCCAGCTGAAAAAGGTGGCCGAGGTGGTATCCCGCTGCGGCAGCAATGTGGTGTCGGTGCAGCACGATGGCTCCGACCCCAATATGCCCATCTCCAGCTGCTTCCTCAAGCTGACGCTGGAGACCCGCGATGCCGCTCAGATCGAGCAGATCCGCACCGAGCTGACCAAGGCCGGCTTCCAGCTGGTCACCGAGCGGGTGTAAACTTCATTGTTTGCCAGAGCGAAAAGAGAACTTACCTTAAACTTGAAGTAATATATAGGAGAAAATATACTATGAAAGTCGTATCTACCACCAACGCACCTGCCGCCATCGGCCCTTACAGTCAGGCACTGGATCTGGGCAATATGGTGTTTGTGTCCGGGCAGATCCCGGTAGACCCCGCCACCGGCACCATGGCCGATACCGTGGAGCAGCAGGCCGCACAGAGCCTTGCCAACCTGAAGGCGATACTGGCCGAGGCTGGGCTTTCCATGAACAACGTGGTCAAGACGGTGATCTTTCTGGCTGACATCAACGATTTTGCCGCAGTGAACGCAGAGTACGCCAAGGCCTTTGCCGAGCCGTTCCCCGCCCGCAGCTGCGTGCAGGTGGCAGCCATCCCCAAGGGTGCAAAGCTGGAGATCGAGTGCATCGCCGTGCGGGACTGAGCGAAAAATAAGACAAGAAAAGCGGGACACCGGAGCATCTGCGGATGCTTTGGTGTCCCGCTTTTTGGCATCATGTTCGGAAAACCGGTTTTTACTTCTGCACACCGGCTTCGCATTGCTCGATGAATTGCTTGGCCACCCGGGGGCTACGGCCACCGGCACGCAGGGCGAAGGCCTCGGCCTTGAGCAGCAGCTGCTCGGTGGGCATCTGGATGTTGTGCTGCTTTGCCAGCTCTTCCAGAATGGTCTCAAACCGGGCCTTCTCCGGCCGCTGGAAGGTGACCGTAAGGCCGAACCGGGCGGAAAGGCTCATCAGCTCCTGCCGGGTGTCGGCTTCATGGATGTCGTCGCCGGTGCGGTCCGAGAGGGTCTCCTTGATGAGGTGGCGGCGGTTGGAGGTGGCATACACCGCAATGTTCTGAGCGCGTCCGCCTACGCTGCCTTCCAGAATAGCCTTCAGGGCGGCAAAGTTGTCGTCGTTGGCGGTAAAGCTCAGGTCGTCGATGAACAGGATGAACTTGAGCGGGTTTGCCGCCAGCTTGTCCATCAGGTCGGGGATCTGGTACAGCTGGTTCTTTTTTACCTCTACCAGCCGCAGTCCCTCGGGCGCAAACTCGTTGGCAATGGCCTTTACCGCGCTGGATTTGCCGGTACCGGCATCGCCGTACAGCAGCACATTGTTGGCGGGCATCCCGGCCAGCAGCGCCTTTGTGTTGGCGATCACCTTTTCCCGCTCCTTCTCGTAGCCGGGCAGCTCGGAAAGGCGCTGCGGGTCGGGGTATTTTACCGGCACAAGCTGACCGTTTTCCACCGTGAATACATGGTGCTTTGCAAACATGCCGTAGCCCTTTTTGCCCACCTCGCTCATGCGCTGGGCGTAGGCGGCGGCAAGGTCAAGCTCACAGGTCTGCCACCGGGGCAGGAAAGCCAGTTCCGGCCGCTGCGCCTGCTCCGAGTAGGCGGTCTGGAACAGCTCGTCCAGCGTCAGCCCGCACAGCTGCTGCAAAAACTGTAGCTCGCTGTCCAAGGCGCTTTGCAGCAGCGCGTCCAGCTGCCCGGCAGCGGCCTGCCGCACGCAGATGGTCTCGGCCTCCAGCACAGCATTGCTCAGGTAGCTGCCCCAGTTGGTGGTGTACTCGAACAAAGCGGCCTCAAAGGCGGCTACGGCATCGCACACCGGGCCGTAGGAGGAGCAGCCCGCCTCCATGCGGTCGGTCAGGTCTAAAAGCCTTGCCACAACAGGGTCGTTCAGCAGGGCGCGGAATACAACAAGCCCATGCAGATGGGCATTCCATTCTCTCAGTTTCATAGGTCGATCCCTTTTCCTCTCCATTAGCACATACCCTACAAAACGCAGGTACGCAGATATCAAAAGTATACAGCGGTTCAGGCGGGGATGCAAGGGGTGTTAAAAATGCTTCATCTTTGGGCTGATTCAGGTTACAAATTGTCGATTGACAAAAGCCCGGTTTATAGTATAATTTACATCAACAAATGCGCAGATGGGAAAAAGTACCACACGAT
>ERZ506887.2045-NODE-2045-length-10084-cov-3.880347_pt1 | contig 10084 bp, 8 predicted proteins | sample MGYA00512905_ERZ506887 | MGnify/ENA metagenome assembly ERZ506887 | reverse complement strand
TGTACGACCATCTTACCAGAAAGTGTCGCGAAAGGCAACGGGAATATCCAGATGTTGGCATAACAAATGCGGGTGGGAGGTATAAGGGGAAGTTATGGGCCTTGGCTGGGGACGAAAAAAGACCGGCGGGGCCGGTCTTTTGTGTTCAGGCGTGGTATTGGGGTTCGTTGCCCTGGTAGATGTCCTGCATCTCCCGGTCGATCTCGCTGATGGCGTCGGAGCACAGGCGCAGGCGGGCGGCATCCTGCTGGGTGAATTTGCGGTCGGATTTATACCGCAGCTCGTGCTCCAGACTGGCCCACATATCCATGGCGATGGTGCGGAGCTGGATCTCCACCGGCAGGACCATGGTGCCCTCGCTGATGACGATGGGCACGTTGACGATCAGGTGCAGGCTGCGGTAACCGGTGTCCTTGGGCTCCTTGATATAGTCCACCTCGCGGAGGACGGTATAGGACTCGCTGCGGGTGAGCAGGGAGCGCAGGTAGTAGATATCATCCAGATAGTTGCAGATGACGCGGATGCCGGCCACGTCCTGGATGTGGGCATAGATGTTGTCGATGCTGACCTCCAGGCCCCGGCGGCGCAGCTTGTCGATGATGCTGTCCAGCGTCTTGATACGGTATTCGATGTGGTGGATGGGCGAGTGGTCATACAGACGGGCGAACTCCTCGTCCAGGATCTCCATCTGCGTTACGGCTACCTTCAGCGCACTGCGGTACAGGTACGTCACCCGCACCATGCCCGCCGCCAGCTCCTGCTCCTTCGGGGAAAGACCCGCGGCGGTGGGAATGTCCCGCAGGCGGATGGTGCCGCTTTTTTCGATCATCATGGGCAGACGCCCTCCTTTCGGCCGCAGCCCACGTCCGGGGCCGCAGTTTCATCCTACTATACGAATATGACCTGCCTGTGAACAAATCGATATTTCTTTAACAAGTATACCGACAGTTTGCGCGAAATGCAAGAGGGACGCCGTACAAAAAGCGCAAAGAAGGCGCCCACGGCTGCCGCCGTGGGCGCTGGGGTCATTTCTTGCAGCGGGCGAGGACGGCGGCGGCCACACGGTCGGCGGCCAGGCCGTCGAAATCGCGGCTCTGGGCAGCGGTGATGGCCTGACGCTGCTGTTCGTCCTCCAGAAAGGCCAGGGCCGACGCGGCCATGCTGTCCGGCGGGCAGGAGGCCGCCCAGCCGTGGGCGGTGAAGAACGCCTCGTTCCGCGTTTCGCAGCCGCCCACCATATCCGCCAGCAGCAGCGGCACGCCGCGGGTGCCGGCCTCGGTGATGCTGATGCCGCCGGGCTTGCTGACCAGCACGTCCGCGCTGTCCATGTACAGCTGCACCTGAGTGGTAAAGCCCACAGCCTCCACGCGGTACAGGCGGCGCAGCTCCAGGGCATAGCGCATCTGCTTGTTGCTGCCGCACAGCACCGTGGCAAAGTCGCCGTCGGCCATACGCATATTCAGGTCCTCCGCCACGTCGCCCATGGGGCCGCAGCCGATGCTGCCGGACATGAGGACGATGTGGCGGCCGGTCTCCGGCAGGCCCAGGGCTCTCCGTGCCGCGGCCCTGTCACCGCGCTGGCGGAAGGCGGAACGCACGGGAATGCCGGCGGGCAGGAGGGTATCGCGGGCGATGCCGCAGCTGACGAACTCGTCGGCCAGCTCCTGATGGGGAATGACGCAGATATCCGGGGTACAGGCACCCACTGTGGGGCTGCAGGTATAGTCCGTGGCCACGAAGCAGAACACCGGACAGGCGCTCCACGCCTGCTTCAGCGCCGTCATCATCATGGCGGGGATCACGTGGACGCAGACAACGGCATCGTAGCCGCCGCTTTGCAGCGTGCGGCCCAGACGGCGGGCACCGCGGGCAATGTAGCGGTACACCGGGCCGTCGCGCCGGTCCATCTCCTTGTCGCCCTCGGCGGACATATAGCCCGCCTTGTAGAGCTTGGGATACCGGCGGTAGAACCGGGTGTGCCACTTGGAAACGAATTTGGATGCCTTTTTGGAGATGAAGCCCAAGCCGTCCATCACGTCGCAGGACGCGCCGCAGCGTTGGAGGCTGTCACGCAGGGCGGCGGCTACGGCGTTGTGCCCGCCGCCGGTATTACAGGTCAGGATCAGTACGCGCATTTTGCTCTCCTTTCCGCTGCGCTCGCTTTCGCAGCAGCGCCGCCAGGCGCATGAGCCGGGGGCGGTTGTAGCGTTGTATCAGAATAAAGGGCAGATTGGCCAGCAGCACCCACACCGCCAGCACGATCGCGCCGCCCCAGCCGGGCCACAGCCACAGAAACGCCAGGCCCAGCAAACAGGAGGCCCCGTGGACCAGCTCCGCGCGGCACGTCTCCTGCACCAGCGCCGCGGCCTGATCCGCCGTCACGGCGCCGCTGCCGGGCAGCTCCTTCTTCACCATGTCCGGCAGGATGCGGCTCATGTCCGGCACCAGCTTCTTCCACTTATCGATGGCCAATTTGGTGTAGACGCGGCCGTTCTGCTCCCATTTCCGGCTGCGGAAGAGCCGCTTCTCCGGGTCAAAGGGACCGGGGATCGCCTGACCCAGCGGGTGCGCCAGCAGGGCCAGCGCCGCCGCGTACAGGACGCATTTCCAGAAACCGCTCACGCCTTCTCCACCCCGCAGCTGCACTCCAGCGCGCGGCGCAGCGTGCCCTCCGTCAGGCGGGTGACGCGCTCCACGAACTGCTCCTCATCGTGCTTCATGCCATAGTGCAGCCAGCTTTGCAGCAGGCCCACCAGCGTGGCCGTATACAGCGCCGCGATGGACTGCACATCCGTCTCCGCCACCGGCAGGTCCTCCGCCGTGCGGCGCACCAGATCCTCCACGGCACCGTAGACCACCTGGTAATACTCGCGCTCCAGCAGGTCACGCTGGCTGGACTGGTACAGGTGGTAGACCGCGCGGCGGTTGGCGCGCATGAACGCCGTCACCCGCATCATCAGCTGGTACCAGCTGGTGCAGAGGGGTGGTGCGTTGAGGACGCGGTCCAGCTCCGTCTCCAGCACCTCGCGCACCAGGGCGTAGATGTCGCAGTAGTAGTAATAAAACGTATTCCGGTTCACGCCGCAGTGATCTGCGATGTCCACCACGGAGATCTTATCCAGCGGCCGCTGCTCCAGCAGGGCCAGAAAGCCCTTGCGAATGGCGTTTTTTGTGGTCTGTGCCATGTCTATGCTCCTCTCTTTGTGCGAAAACTGCCTTACCGCCTGTATCATACCAAATTCAGACAGTTTTTGCAAGATGCCCGTACTATGCACTTTAGGCAAAATGCGCGGAAATGTATGAACATGGTGTAAAAAAGCATCCCCGCACGGTGTGCGGAGATGCTTTTGCTTCAAATGGGATCAGGCCGTCACCACGGGGCCGCCGTGCTTCTTGGCGCTGATCTTCTGGTAGGCGATGACCGCCGCCACCAGCACCAGGCCGACCGCGTCGGTGAGGGTGCCGGGGATCATCATGCCCAGGCCGCCGACGGCCAGGACGATACGCAGCACCCAGTGGACCTTCTTATACAGATGGCCGTTCAGGGACGCCGCGATGGCAAAGATGCCCAGCAGCGCGCTGATGCAGATCTGCGCCACCTCCCACCAGCCGGAGATGTTTTCAAACAGCAGGGCCGGACTGTAGGCGAAGATGTACGGCACGATAAAGGCGGCGATGGCCAGCTTGGTGGCGTTGATGCCGGTCTTCATGGGGTCGGACTTGGCGATGGCCGAGCCGGCGTAGGCCGCCAGAGCCACAGGGGGCGTGATATCCGCCACGATGCCGAAGTAGAACACGAAGAAGTGGGCGGCCACCAGCGGGAAGCCCAGCTGAATGAGGATGGGCGCGCAGGTGGAGGCCATGATGCAGTAGTTGGCCGTGGTGGGCACGCCCATGCCCAGGACGATACAGCACAGCATGGTCAGCACCAGGCCGACGATGGTGGCGTTGCCCGCCAGCTGGACGATGGCGTTGATGAGGATGGAGGCCAGGCCGGTGACGGTGATACAGCCGGCGATGATGCCCGCCATGCTGCAGGCCACGGCCACGGTGATAGCGCCGCGGGAACCGGCTTCCAGAGACTCCACCGCGGAGAAGAAGGAGCGCTTGCCGGCATTACCCAGCGCCTTGCCGGTTGTCATGGGCTGGGTGTCGCCCTCACCGCGCTTGCCCTGCAGGAAGAAATTGACGAAGCCCACGGCAATGGCGGCCAGAATGGAATAGGCCGCGGAGTGGGACATGGTCTTGCTGCCGGAGGACACCAGCCACACCAGCAGGATCAGGGGAATGATCAGGTAGCAGTCACGGACCAGCAGACGCCACGCAGGCAGCTCCTCGCGGGGAACGCCCTTCAGGCCCAGCTTCTTGGCCTCCAGATGGACGGCGATGAAGATCCCGGTGAAGTACAGCAGCGCGGGCAGGATGGCCTTGACGGCCACCTGGGCGTAGGGCAGCTTCATGTACTCGGCCATGAGGAAGGCTGCCGCACCCATGATGGGGGGCATGATCTGGCCGCCGGTGGAGGCCGCCGCCTCGACGGCGCCGGCGAACTCCGGCTTGTAGCCGGTCTTTTTCATCATCGGGATCGTGACCGAGCCCGTGGTAACGGTGTTGCCGACGGACGAGCCGGACACCATGCCGCACAGCGCGGACGAGATGACGGCGACCTTGGCCGGGCCGCCGGAGGTCCAGCCGGCGATGGCGTTGGCTGCGTCAATGAAGAAGCTGGCGATGCCGGTTCGCTCAAGGAAGCCACCGAAGATGATGAACACGGCGATGAACTTCGCGCACACCTGCACGGGCGTGCTCAGCACGCCGGACGTGCCGAAAAAGAGCGTGTAGATCACGCGGCTGAGCACCTGCTGGAACGTCTGCCCGGCGTTGAGCATGCTCACGAACGTGTACACGAGCAGCGCGCCGACGACCACGAGGATCGGCAGGCCGACGCAGCGGCGGCACAGCTCGGCCAGCACGAGGATGCCGGCCACGCCGACGGCGATGAGAAACGGCGTCATCTTGGCGGCGCTGGTGAGCGTCTTGATGAGCACGGAGTAGTTAAAGCAATAGTAGAAAAACGCAGCCGCACCGATGACCATGATGACGATGTCGTACCACGGCAGGCGGTTGGGGTGCACATGCTTCTTGCTGGCGGGATAGGTCAGGTAGCCCATGATGACGATCAGCCCGAGGAACGCGGTCAGACGGATCTCAAGCGCGGCGGTGCTGAACAGCGTCGACCAGATGCAGTAGACCGAAAACAGCGCCATGACGACGGAGATGACGATCTTGGGCTTGCCCGTCCAGACGCGGGTGGCGGATTCGCGGTCATACTTGCGCATGACGGCGTCCATTTCCTCCTGCAGCGAAGCGTTTGCCGCGGCGTCCGCGGCCTTCTTGGTGTCAGACATAGGGGGAAACCTCCGTTCCGGTTAGGATGGAAAAACTACGGCGTCAGGGGTACTGACGCCGTAGCGAACGTTTACGGGATGCAGCGCATCACCGCCTCGGGCATCAATAGGTGCCGGCCTTGATGGTGGCGGCGGTGTAGTACGGGGAAGCGGACAGCAGGGACTGCACGTGGCTGTCGTCGAGGCTGACAAGGTAGACGCTGCCGGCGGTGGCGAGGTCGGTGATGGCCGTGGTGGGCGCACCGGCGACGATGAACGCGGCGTCGATCTTGCCGTCCTTCAGGCTCTCGGCGCTGTCGCCGAAGCTCTGGTACACGGCGGAGATGTCAGACTCCTTGAGGTCGTAAGCGCTGAGCACGTCAATGGCGTTGAAGTACACGCCGGAGCCGGCTGCGCCGATGGAGACCTTCTTGCCGGCGAGGTCGGCAACGGTCTTGATGTCGGGGTTGGTGGTGACGATCTGAACCTGCTCCTGATACAGCTGGGCGACGACGGAGAAGCCGGTGACCGGGCTGTCAAACAGGCGCTGGCCGTTGTAAGCGTAGTTCATGACGTCGCTCTGCACGAAGGCGAGCTGGACGTTGCCATTGGTCAGATCCTCGACGTTGGCCTGAGAGCCGCCGGAGGTGAGGGCCGTGACCTTGCAGTCGGACTTGCCGGAGACGAAGGAAGCGAGCACGCCGCCGAAAGCGTAGTACGTGCCGGACTCGCCGCCGGTGCCGAAGCTGAGGGCGGAAGCGGTGCCGTTGCCGGCGCCTTCCTTGACCGCGTCGACCTTGAAGCCCTTCTCCTCAAAGTACTTGGCAGCGCCGGGGTGATACGGCACGCCCTTGACGGAGGCGGCAGCCTCAAGGCTCAGCTCCGCGCCCTTGGCGTGCTGGGCGGTGATGGCGTCGAGATTGTCAAAGATGGTGGACACGAACGCATAGATCTCGTCGGTCGGGACATCGTCGCGGGCGATGACGATCGCGCCGACGGAGACGGTGTTGGTATCGACCTTGGAAGCGGAACCCGTGTCGTCGGTCTTGGTGTCGGTATTGCCGCCGCCGCAGGCGCACAGCGCGAACACCATGACAAGGGCGAGCGCCAGAGCCACGATTTTGTTGAACTTCATAGTTGGTTCTCTCCTTTTTGAAATTTTCCTCTTGAAAAGATTCAATATGCGTTCATTATACCTGCCTCAAGCGCAAATATCAAGCCAAAAATGAAACTTTCCATCCGTTTCTGTGCAAAAACTTTCACACACTAACGGATTTCTGATACAAACCGCCACATCTTGCGCCGCTTGGGCAATTTTTCCCACCTTGGGCACAAGATCCCTCACACAGGAAAGCAAAAATCCGGCCCGTGCAAAAATTGCACAGGCCGGATTTTCCTTGCCGGAACGCGTTATTCGTCCTTGTCCTCGGGCGGGTCGGGCCGCACGAGCACGCGCTCGACGCGGCGGCCGTCCATGGTGAGGACCGTGACGGTGAGGTTTTCGTACCGGAAGCTGTCGCCCACCTTCGGGAACGTGCCGAAGCGCTCGAGCGTCCAGCCGCCGACGGTGGTGCTGTCGGCGTCGTCGAGGGCGTCCTCGTTCCAGTCGAGCAGCTCGAGAAAGTCCGAGAGCGTCATGGCGCCGTCGAGCTCATAGCCGCCGTCGGGCCGCGCGACGACCTCCTTTTCCACCACGTCCTTCTCGTCCCAGATGTCGCCGACGAGCTCCTCGAGCACGTCCTCCATCGTGATGACGCCGAGCGTGCCGCCGAACTCGTCCGTGACGACGGCGAGGTGCTTCTGCTCGCGGCGGAGCTTTGCCAGCACGTCGGGCAGACGCGTGGTCTTGTACACAAAGCACGGCGGGATGAGCTGCGCGCGCAGGTCATCCGGCCGGCCGTCCATCATGGCCTTGAAAAAGCGGTTGAGGTACAGGAAACCGATGATGTTGTCCACGCTGCCGGAGTAGACCGGCAGGCGGGAATACGACGAATCGTCAATGATACGTACGATATCGTCCCAGTCGTCGTCGATGTCGATGGCGACCATGTCCACGCGGGCAGTCATGGCCTCACTCGCGCTGATGTCGGAAAAGTCGAGTGCGGAGCGCAGCAGCTCGCTGCGGTCCTCGTCGAGCACGTCCTCGTCCTCGGCCGTCTCGATGATCGACTGCAGCTCCTGCGAGGCGGCCTCCTCGGGGTCACCGTCGCCGGTGTCGCCGCGCAGGGGGCGCGTGATGAGGTGCACAAGCCCGACGACGAGCCAGATGACGGGGTAGAGAATGACCGACAGCGCGCGGATGACATACGCGTTGCGCAGAGCGATGCCGTTGGCGTTCTGCTTGGCGACGATCTTCGGCATCGTCTCGCCGAAGATGATGACCAGCAGCGTCAGCACGACGGTGGACACCCACGTCCACTGCTCGCCCACGAGCAGGATGACGATCACGGAGCCGAGCGACGACGCCGCGATGTTGACGAGGTTGTTGCCGATGAGGATGGCGCTGAGGGTGCGGTCGAAGTGGTCGAGGATGCCGACGGCGGTCTTCGCGCGGCGGCTGCCGTCCTCGGCGGCATTTTCGAGCCGGAGCCGGTTGGCCGACGAATACGACATCTCCGACGCGGAGAAGAACGCCGACAGCGCGATGAGCACGACGAGCGCAACAAAATACCACACGATGCTCATGCCGTCTCGCCCCCTTTCTCCGGGGCGGCGTCCGCAGGTGCATCTGCCTCAGCCTCCTCGGGCAGCAGGCGCACGATGAGCTTGACGATGCGCTTTTGCTTCATGTCGGCAATGCGCACGTCGAGCCGGTGATAACGGAAGCCCTCCCGCTCGCGCGGGATGTAGGAAAACTGCTCATACGTCCACTCGCCGAGCAGCTTATACTGCAGTTCCTCGTCATCCTCGGGGTCGGTGTAGTCGAGCCGGTCGAACACCTCGCCGACGGTCATCTCGGCATCGACCTCGTAGCGGCCGCCGCCGAGCGGCACGAACGATTCCTCGACCACGTCGTCCTCGTCCCAGATCTCGCCGACGAGCTCCTCGACGATGTCCTCCACGGTCACGATGCCGAGCGTGCCGCCGTAGTTATCGGTGACGATGGCGAGATTGGCCTTGCGGCGGCTGAGCTCGGGCAGCACCTCGGCGATGAGGGTGCTCTGGTGCACGAACACGGGCTCGTCGAGCAGGGGCCGGACGTCCACGGCCTTGCCGCCGTTTTTGATGCAGGCCTTGATGTATTTGCGGATCTGCAGGATGCCGATGACATTATCGATGCTGTCGGCGTACACGGGCAGACGGCTGTGGCGTTGCTCGCGCACGTAGGCAAGGATCTCCTCCGGCGGGTCGTCCACGTCCACGGCGGCGACGTCCACGCGCGCCGTGATGACGCTCTCGACCGGCACCTCGGCAAACGACAGAGCCGAACTCATGAGCTCGCCGCGCTCGGCGGTCAGCTCCCCGTCGTCGGTCATGTTCTCGATGATGTCGGCCAGCTCATCCTCCGTCACGGTCACGGCGGGCTCGCTCTGTACGCGGCGGGCGACGGCGTTGCCGAAGGCGGTGAGCATGGCGGACAGGGGTTGAAAGAGTACCATGAAAAACCGCAGCGAACGCGCCGTGCGCATGGCCAGCCGCTCGGCGTATTTCTTGGCAATGCTCTTGGGCAGCATCTCCCCGGCGAAGAACACGACCACGGTCGTGATGAGCGTGCCGGCGGTGACGGCCCACATGCCCCACTGCCGCTGCACGGCCACGGTCACGAGCGTCGCGATCGTCAGGTGCAGAATGTTCGTGCCGATCAGCAGCGTCGTGATCGCCCGATCGAAGTGATCGAGCACATACATCGCCTGCTCGGCGCGGCGGTTGCCGTGATCTGCGGCGGCTTTGAGCCGGATGCGGCTCGCGGATGCGAATGCTGTCTCCATGACGGCGAAATAGGCCGCGCCAAGGAGCAGCACGATGATAACAGGCAAAAGATTCCATAAATCCTGCTTAGGGCCAGCGTCCATTGCGGATCATCACACTCCTGAATACCTCCCCCGGCCGGTGCCTATCCGGACGGGAGATAAATTAACGTTCATGATACCATAAAATGCCCAGCGCGTCAACGGGTTTTCTCCTCCGTGACGGCGACGTTGCCGGATCCCGCGAGCTCGCGCAGCTCCTCGACGAGCGCGGGGTGCACACAGCAGCGGGCGGCGGCGCGACGGCCCGTATCCTCAAACACGAGCACGAGCTGCTCGTCGCCGGGGAACATTTTCAGGATCAGCTCGATGCGCTTCACGGCCGGGTGGTCCTTATCCGGCAGACGCACCCAGAGCCGGTGCCGCTTCGGCGGCTCGGGCCGGGGCGGCGGGTCGCGGCGCGGCGGCGTGCGCAGGGTCGCGAGCCCCTGCTCCGTCAGCGGCAGGACCTTGTCCGCCACGAGCTGAGGGTCGGATTCGTCGCGCGTCGAGATGCGCCCGGCCACGAACAGCGCGGGGTTTTCCTGCGCCAGCAGGTCACGGCAGGCGTCGAGCGCGGGCGAAAACACGAGCACCTCCATGCTGCCGCCGTCGTCCTCGAGCTGGAGGTAGGCCATGCGGGTGTTCTTGCGCGTGGCGCGCTCGCGGCTGGCGGTGCAGATACCGGCGAGCACGACGCGCTGCCCGTCGCGGTAGCGGTGCGCGGCCGCGGCCGGGGCGTGGAAGCTC
>ERZ506887.2039-NODE-2039-length-10106-cov-3.994826_pt1 | contig 10106 bp, 7 predicted proteins | sample MGYA00512905_ERZ506887 | MGnify/ENA metagenome assembly ERZ506887 | reverse complement strand
GTCGGCAGAAGCAAAGGCTGCCGACTCAAAGTCGTCCTGGTTATCTACATCTATGATACTCACAATATTGTGGCCACGCTCCTTGCAGATTGACTCTATCATGTGTCCCATCTTGCCGTAGCCGATAAGTGCTATATTCATTGTCGTTGGTTGTGTTTTTTTATATATCTTGTGTGTTATATATGCGTAATATATACGGGTGTGTGCTTATTTATATATGCGTGTGTGCGCCTATCCTGCAAAGGTAGTGGAAAAAGACGGATTAGCGCCCTTTTGCTGCCACTTTTTACCCAAGTTTAGCATTTCACGCAGCAGCTGGGGCTGTAATGATTAGGATAATTCAATAAAAATAGCTAATTTTGCCCTTCATTTAGGAAATAATCACACACGTATGGAGACATTAAAGGAGAAGACGGCAAGAGGCTTGCTATGGGGCGGTCTGAACAGTGGCGTCCAGCAGGTTGTAGGTTTGGCATTCGGCATCATTCTCGGTCGTCTGCTTGCCCCTTCCGATTATGGCATGATGGCGATGATCAGCATTTTCTCGCTGGTTGCCACGGCATTGCAGGACAGCGGCTTCCGCACCGCGCTCGCCAATCTTCCCAACCCCAAGCCGGAGGACTATAACTCCGTTTTCTGGTTTAACATCATCGTAGCGTCCACGTTGTACGCGGTATTGTTTCTTGCCGCTCCGCTCATCGGCGACTATTATCATACGCCTCGTGTAGTGCCCTTGTGCCGCTATGCCTTCCTAAGTATTATCATAGCATCGTTCGGCACAGCCCAATCGGCTTATCTCTTCAAGAATCTTCGTGCCAAGCAGCAGGCTGCTGCGGGCGGTTTCGCCGTTATCGCGTCGAGCCTTGTGGGTGTGGGTATGGCAGCTATGGGCATGGCATACTGGTCGCTTGCCACGCAGGGCCTCGTGTATGTCTCCATCAATACGCTCCTTCAGTGGCATTTCTCGTCGTGGCGTCCTTCGCTGCGTGGCGTTACGTTCGAGCCGGTGAAGCGCATGGCACGTTTCTCATGCAAGATTCTTGCAACCACCATCATGACCTGCGTCAACAATAATGTGCTGAATATTCTCTTGGGACATTATTTCTCGCCCCGCGATACGGGCTACTACAATCAGGCTTACCAATGGAACACCAAGTGTTTCTCGCTCGTACAGAGCATGGTGGCGCAAGTGGCGCAGCCTGTCCTGGTGAGCCTTGGCAACGAGCCTGACCGTCAACTCGACGTCTTCCGCAAGATGATGCGTTTCACGTCGTTCGTGACTTTCCCGCTGCTTTTCGGCTTCGGACTTGTGGCGCCAAAGTTCATTGAGTTGGCTCTCGGTGCCAAATGGCTACCTTCCGCCGAGCTTATTCAGATTCTGTGTGTGTCGGGAGCAGCCATGCCACTGGCTACATTGTTCTCCAACATGATTATCTCGAAGGGCCGTTCAGGCACATTCTTCTGGTGTACGTTCTCTCTTGGCGTGGTCCAGATAGGCTTGATGCTGGTTCTTTATCCGCTCGGCATACAGATGATGGTCATAGCATACATGCTCCTCAACACCTCATGGCTGGCAGTCTGGCTCTTCTTCGTCCGCCGTCTGACCGGCTACGGCTATCTGATGTTCTTCCGCGACGTCCTGCCTTTCGCCATAGCAGCAACGGGTGTGATGTGGGTGGCTTATATGCTGACAAGACACATAGAGAGCCTCTGGGCGCTCCTCGGCACAAGAGTGGTGATAGCCGCCGTGCTCTATTATGTGGTGATGAAGGTGGCAAGAGTGAAGATTCTCGGGGAGTGTGAGAGGTTTGTAAAAGGAAAGCTGAAGAGGTAAGCTTAGCGTTCTAGCTTATCTAGCTTCTCTAGAAACTCTAGACATTCTAGAATCTCTAGCCCTTCTATCAAAAACGAAAAAAAACAAAAAAGAAATGAAAATAGGAAACATCGAATTTGGTCCGCATCCTCTCTTCCTTGCTCCTATGGAAGACGTTACGGACATTGGCTTTCGCCATCTTTGCAAGCGTTATGGCGCGGCGATGGTCTACACTGAGTTTGTGAGCGCCGAGGCTCTTGTGCGCTCCGTCAACGCCACGCTGCGCAAGCTTGCCATCAGCGACGAGGAGCGTCCTGTGGGCATACAGATTTACGGTCGCGACGTCGACTCGATGGTGGAGGCGGCTCGCATCGTGGAGCAGGCAAAGCCTGACGTTATAGACATCAACTTCGGTTGTCCGGTGAAGAAAGTGGCTGGTAAGGGAGCCGGCGCCGGTATGCTTCAGAACATCCCTTTGCTGCTTGAGATAACGCGTGAGGTGGTAAAAGCGGTGAAGACACCGGTAACGGTAAAGACCCGATTGGGTTGGAACTCTGAGCAACTGGTCATCTGCGACCTCGCTGAGGCGCTGCAGGACTGTGGCATTCAGGCTCTTACCATACACGGTCGCACCCGTGCCCAGATGTATACGGGCGATGCCGACTGGACTCTTATAGGCGAGGTGAAGAACAATCCCCGTATCCACATTCCCATTATCGGCAATGGTGACATCTGCACGCCGGAGCAGGCAAAGAACGCTTTCGACCGCTATGGCGTTGACGCAGTGATGGTAGGCAGAGCCACGTTCGGTCGTCCTTGGATATTCAAGGAGATGACGGACTATCTGGAGGGCCGTCCCAAGGACCCGTCGCTGACCATCGACCACAAGATTGACATTCTCCTTGAGCAGTTGCGCATCAATGTGGAGCGCATCGACGAGTATCGTGGCATTCTACACACCCGCCGCCACATCGCCGCTTCGCCCATCTTCAAGGGCATCCCAGACTTCCGCCAGACCCGCATAGCCATGCTAAGAGCCGATACGGTGGAGGAGCTGACGTCCATTATGGAGGAGGTGAGAAAGAGGCTGAAGGAAGCTCGCTAAGAAAAAATGTGCCCAGCTTAAGCTCCGTCAGGGGCTTAGGCTGGGCACATTATGTTTAGGGGGGCTAGGCGTTCTAGACATTCTAGAGAGGGTCTAGAAGTTCTAGAAGAGCTGGGCTTTTTGGGCTTTAGGCCTTACTCGTTCTCAGGAGCCTTGTCGAGAAGGTCCATAAACTGGTCGAGCTTCGGAGTGATGATGATCTGGGTGCGGCGGTTGCGCTGCTTGCCCACCTCTGTAGAGTTGGTTGTTACAGGGTTATACTCGCCACGACCACCTGCTGTGAGACGTTTCGGGTCTACACCGTACTGGTTCTGGAGAGCCTGAACCACGCTGGAAGCACGCAGAGCTGAGAGGTCCCAGTTGTTGCGGATGTTCTTCATAGAGGCAGCGTTAGTGTTTACAGGAACGTTGTCGGTATTACCCTCGATGAGAACCTCATAGTCCTTGTAGTCAGTGATGATCTTGGCAATCTTGCTCAGAGTCTCGGCAGCGCGATCGTTGATCTCGTAAGAGCCGCTCTTGTAGAGCATGTTGTCAGCAAGCGAGATGTAGACAACACCCTTGAGCACCTGAACGTCCACTTCCTTCATCTCCTCCTTGCTCAGAGAGCGTGTGAGGTTGTTGGTGAGCACCATGTTCAGCGAGTCGCTCTTCGACTTCACCTCTACAAGGTGACGGATGTACTGGTTCGACTCGTTGATCTGGTCGACGAGCTTCGAGATGTTCACGTTATTGGCGTTAGCGTTGGTCAGACTCTTGTCGAGCGAACCCTGCAGCGAAGCGTAAGCCTGTTTAGCCTGAGCGAGCTGCTCCTCAAGAGAAGCCACGCGAGCCTTGGAAGCTGCGAGCTGCTCCTTGGCGTCCTGATAGTTGCCGGTCAACTCTCTGTTCTCAAGGCGACAGTTGTCGAGATCCTTCTTGCTGGCGCAGCTTGTGAATGTCAGCAAGCCAGCCATCATTGCGATTGCAAATACGTTTCCTTTTTTCATATCTTTCGTTTTTTTGTTGTTATATCTATTTCAATTTAAGCTATAGAGTTAGCACTTTAACACAAAACTGTGCTGCAAAGTTAGCATTTTAAGTTGTAGCCTCATCTACAATAACGAAGTATTAGGCTAAATGTTGAATCACTTTAATTTATTTTAACTCGACATTTGCATATCTCAGCTATAATTTTTATTTTTGCAACTAAATAAGCATATCTACTATTACACAATTTATCTTATGAATAAGCTAAGACATATCTTCCTCGCTGCCGCTTTTATGTCCGTACTCGGCGCCGGGGCAAAGGACAATGTCGACTATGTCGACCCCTTTATCGGAACCACCAATTTCTCCATCTGCAATCCTGGTGCCATCATGCCGCACGGTCTGATGTCCGTCGTGCCGTTCAATGTTATGGGCTCTGACCTCAACCAGGACGACAAGGACAAGCGCTGGTGGTCGGCTGTATACGAATATAATAACAAGTATTTCACCGGTTTCGCTCACGTCACGCTCAGCGGCGTAGGCTGTCCTGAGATGGGCACGCTGCTCACCATGCCCACAATGGGCGAGCTGAACGTCGACTATCGTTCGTATGGATCGGAATATAAGGACGAGACCGCACGACCCGGATATTACAGCACCATCCTCACCAAGTACGGCATCCGCACCGAGGTGACAGCCACCACACGCTCTTCCATCGAGCGCTACACCTTCCCAAAGGGCAAGGGCAACCTGCTCTTCAATCTTGGCAACGGCCTTACCAACGAGGTGGGAGCATCATTGCGCCGCGTCAGCGACACGGAGTTTGAGGGCACGCGTATGCTCGGCACGTTCTGCTACAACCCGCAGGCTGTCTTCCCGATGTACTTCGTGGTACGCGTAAACAAGAAACCGGCTGCATACGGTATGTGGAAGAAGCAGCCCGACTTCGGCAATGCGCAGAAGCAGTGGGACGAATATCAGGGCAAGTATAAGCTCTATCCCGGTTACGGACGCGACATGGCTGGCAACGACATCGGCTACTATATGACCTACGACTGTGAGGAAGGCGAACAGGTGGAGGTGCAGGTAGGCGTAAGCTTCGTGTCCATAGCCAACGCCCGCGAAAACCTCAACAAGGAGCAGAAGGGATTCAACTTCGACGCTACTGCCAAGGAGGCACACGACCAGTGGGCAAGCACGCTCGACAAGGTAACCGTGGAGGGCGGCACCGAGCAGCAGCGCCGCGTGTTCTACACGGCTCTCTATCACTCGCAGATTCATCCCACCATCCTTCAGGACGTAAACGGCGAATATCCTAAGATGGAATCGTCTGAGAACGGCAAGACAAGCGGCAACCGCTATACCGTATTCTCTCTCTGGGACACTTACCGCAACCTCTCGCAGCTCGAGACATTGCTCTATCCTGACCGTCAGGTGGATATGATCAACTCCATGATTGACATGTATCGTGAGTGGGGATGGATGCCGAAATGGGAGCTTTTCTCTCGCGAGACATGGACAATGGAGGGCGACCCTGCCATTCCTTACATTGCTGACGCTTATATGCGTGGTCTGCGCGGATTCGACATCGAGACGGCTTACAAGGCATTCCGCACATCTGCCACATTGCCGGGCAAGGAAAACCGCATGCGTCCCGACATCGACCCGTACGTCAGCAAGGGATACGTACCCCTCGGATTCTATGCTGCCGACATGTCTGGCGACAATTCCGTGTCGCACGCTCTGGAATATTATCTCGCCGACAACGCCCTCTCTATCCTTGCTGGCGAACTCGGACACAAGAGCGACGCCAAGCTGTTCCGTCAGCGCTCGCTCGGCTACCGCCACTACTACTCAAAAGAGAGCGGTACGCTGCGTCCCATCAACATGGACGGATCGTTCCTCACTCCATTCAATCCTGAGGCTGGCGCCAACTTCGAGAACTGTCCCGGCTTCCACGAAGGCTCGGCATGGAACTACACGTTCTACGTGCCCCACGACGTAACAGGACTTGCCAAGCTGATGGGTGGTCAGAAGAAGTTCGTGGACAAGCTGCAGATGGTGTTCGACAAGGGTCTGTACGACCCTGCCAACGAGCCTGACATTGCTTACCCCTACCTCTTCTCTTACTTCAAAGGTGAGGAATGGCGCACGCAGAAGACCGTCAGCGACCTTCTCAAGAAGTATTACACAGACAAGCCGGACGGTATTCCCGGCAACGAGGACACCGGCACAATGTCGTCATGGGCAATCTTCTCTATGATGGGTCTCTATCCGGACAACCCCGGTTCGCCTTACTATACACTCACCACACCGGTGTTCGACAAGGTGACGCTCCATCTCGACCCGCGCTTCTATCCTAACGGTGACATTACCATCACCACAGACCGCAAGTCGGCTGACCAGACATACATCAAGGAGATGACCATCGGAGGCAAGAAGCTCTCTTCTTTCCGCATCTCACACAAGCAGCTCGTGGAGGGCAAGAATCTCGAAATGAAGCTCAAGTAGGCTCAGAATAGGCTAAAAACATATAACGGAGCTACAAGTCAGGAGTTTTTTCTTAAAGGAAAAGCTTCAGACTTGTAGCTCCGTTTTTTTGTGAGGTAAAGCAGCGATTTGGGTTTAGAAGCTGAAGTTAAAGCCGAGGCCTAATGTTTTTCTGTTTGTAATATTGTCGTTGAGCATGTTGATGTTGGCATAGACAGCGGAATTCTTGCCTTTGGTGATATTGAATTGCATGAGTGGAGTGGAGGTGTTGGCCGAAAGAGCCATTTTCTTTTGATGATGGGCTGCTACAAGGAAAGATGTGGTCCATGCCACACTAGCTACGAAGAATGCCGCTGCTCCTATGGCGAAATAATAATTAATTTCCGTAGGATCTAATGCATAGAAGTAAGCAGTACCAAGTAAGCAAAATGCACTGGCTACAAAAAATACGCTTCCGCCTATCCAAGCCGTCCACTTCATTATTTTTGCTTTCCTCAACCTTTTAGCTGAAGAGCCTTTGTCAATACTTTTTAGCAACTCAGCATCTGATATTAGGCTGTCGTTATGTTGCTGAAAAGTTAAACTCTCGCACATAGTTTCAGAGCCAAAGTTTTCCAATACCGTTGAAGTAGTGGTTGTGCTGTCGTCATTGGCGATAGCGTCTTGTGCGTTGATGGCAAGTGAGCACATCATGACTGCCATCAGCAAAAATAATCGTAGAGTATTCATTTTTTTTCTGTTGTTATGCCAGCATATAATCTGGCATAGAGTTATACAGAAGCAAATTTAGAGAATTTTCTTTAGTTGGCAAACAGAATTTTGCAACAAAAAATAAAGGATCTCTCTTTGCCGTACGACACAGAGAAATCCTAATGATCGATTTGGGTTTAATTCATCTCCCCGCTAAACTCCAAATTTATAAGCATAAAAAAGGCTTTATGTCAGGTCTGCGAGAAACTTGTTCGCGCAAGACCTAACATAAAGCCTTTTACTTAACTGAACTTTCACAAGTTCAGTACTTAATTGAATAATTCAAAAAAACTCTATTTCTTCTTTCTGTCCTCCTCGATGAAGCGCAGCAGGTGTTCCACTGCCTCACTCTCGGGGATGGCTTTCTCTATGCAGGTTTTCTGCTTGTAGAGCGAAATCTTGCCTGGACCGGCACCTACATAACCGTAGTCGGCGTCAGCCATTTCGCCGGGACCGTTGACAATGCAACCCATGATGCCTATCTTCAGACCCTTCATGTGGGCTGTCGCTGCCTTTATCTTGGCAATGGTGGAGCGGAGGTCGTAGAGCGTGCGACCGCAACCGGGACATGAGATATACTCCGTCTTGGAGGTGCGGAGGCGGGCAGCCTGAAGGATGGCGAAAGAGGTGTCAGCGATGTCGCGGACGGTGATGTCGCCGTCGTTCATCAGCCAGATGCCGTCCGTCAGTCCGTCTATCATCAGCGCACCCATGTCGGCGGCTGCCTCAAGCTGGAAGTCGGCTTTCTCTGCGGCGCTGTGACGATACATCTGGGCGAAGACAACAGGATTGAAGAGGCCGTTGGTCCACAACTCATGGGTAAGCGCACGCTGTTCGCCGAGACGGTTCTGCTGATTGCTGACCGCCACTACCACCACTTCAGGATGGGCCTTGAGGCAGGCGAGATATTCCTCAGAGGGTGCTCCGAGCTGAAGCACGAGGAACTTGACGTCAGCCTTAACGCTGCCGATGAACGGTGTGGCGTTGTAGGGGAAGATAGGGAAGGTGTCTGGCTCGCCCTTGTAGGCATTGAAGTCTACGATGTATTTCTGTCCCTCGCGGCGGTCTGCGGGCAGAGAAGCTCCGCAATAGATGTAGTCGGGAGTGGTGTCAGGGCTGAACTCCACGTCAGCGGCGTTCTCGTCCTTGCCGTAGGAAGCAATAACGACGGGCGCATTGCTGCCTCCGATGCCACCTGCGGCACGTGTCTTGCGACGTTCCGGACGGAGCCAGTCGAACTCAGCCGATTCTGTAGCGGGCACCAAGAGATGTCCTTCGCGCTTCGTGATATAGTCGACGAGATGCTTTGCCACCGGAATCTCTGCCTCCGGCTCCTCGCTGAGGCTCACGCGGATGGTGTCGCCGATGCCGTCAGCGAGCAATGCTCCGATGCCCACGGCGCTCTTTATGCGACCGTCCTCGCCTTCTCCAGCTTCGGTTACGCCAAGGTGGAGCGGATAATGCATGTCCGCCTTGTCCATCTCGCTGACGAGAAGACGCACGGTGCGAACCATGATGACCGTATTGGAAGCCTTGATGGAGATAACCACGTTGTCGAACTGCTCCTTCTTGCAGATACGCAGAAACTCCATACAGCTCTCAACGATGCCCTCCGGCGTGTCGCCATAGCGCGACATGATGCGGTCTGAGAGCGAACCGTGGTTGACGCCGATGCGCACGGCGGTGTGGTGCTCGCGGCAGATATTGAGGAAGGGCACGAAGCGGTCCTCAAGCTTCTTGAGTTCCTCGGCATACTCCTCGTCCGTATATTCTATCTTCTTGAAGACACGGGCAGGGTCGACATAGTTGCCGGGATTGATGCGGACCTTCTCAGCGTACAAGGCTGCCACGTCAGCGACATTGGCGTTGAAGTGAACGTCAGCAACGAGCGGAGTCTGATAACCGTCGGCACGGAGTCCGGCGTTGATGTTCTTGAGGTTCTCTGCCTCGCGACGTCCCTGCGTGGTGAGACGAACCAGCTCGCCTCCAGCTTTGATGATGCGCTCAGCCTGCGCCACACATGCCTCCGTATCGTTGGTATTGGTGGTGGTCATCGACTGTACGCGTATGGGCGAATCGCCACCAATCTGAATGCTGCCCACCTTGACGGGAGACGACTGACGACGGCGATAATTAAAGAGATCAACCATAATGATGAAATAAAAAAAATAGGAATTAGGAATTACGAATCAAGACCAACTCCTAATTCGTAATTCCTAACTCCTAATGGTTTAGTTTACTTTATACTCGAACTTCACTTCTGCCAGCTCCTTGTTGGCATTCTCAATCTTCTTGCCCAGTCCTGCCTTATATTCAGCCATCTTTGCGGCTACATTCTCGTCGCAGAGGGCTATCATCTCGCAAGCGAGGATGGCAGCGTTCATGGCGCCGTTGACGCCTACCGTGGCAACGGGGATTCCCGGGGGCATCTGAATGATGGACAACATGGCGTCCAGTCCGTCAAGCATACCCTTGATGGGCACTCCGATGACGGGCAACGTGGTGCTGGCGGCTATTACTCCCGGCAGAGCGGCAGCCATTCCTGCTGCTGCGATGATTACCTTGACGCCGCGATCCTTAGCGCCTTTTGCGAAACTTTCCACTGCGTCCGGTGTGCGGTGTGCAGAGAGAGCGTTAACTTCAAAAGGAATCTGCATGTCGTTCAAGAACTTGCATGCCTTTTCCATGACGGGCAGATCGCTTGCGCTGCCCATGATGATGCTTACAATAGGAGTCATTGGGCTTATGATTTTATGAGTTTTTTCTAATGTATGAAGACTTGCTTATAATTGTTGCTTCAGCGGCCATCCAACCTTGCATACCCTGCGTTGTCAGATGTTCAAAATGAAAAACAGGGCGCAGGCCATGCCGATGAGCACGCCGAGGCCGAGGTCCGTCAGCTTGTGTTGTCGGAGAATCATGCGTGCCGTGCAGACCAGTCCGGAGAGGAGCACAGCGAGGAAGAGGGCGTTTGTGGGG
>ERZ506887.2035-NODE-2035-length-10131-cov-10.913755_pt1 | contig 10131 bp, 8 predicted proteins | sample MGYA00512905_ERZ506887 | MGnify/ENA metagenome assembly ERZ506887 | reverse complement strand
CGGTGGTCACGATGGTGTTTTCCCAGCCGGAATAGATAAAGGGCGCGGTGTTGCCTGCATTCAGGGCATCGGCGATATCGGCATAGTAGGTGCCATCCGCTTTCGCGTCCTTGAAGGGCAGCAGGCTGCTTTTCAGCGCCGTTGCGGGCTGCAGAGCGCTGGTGCCTGCAACGGTGGAAAGCACACGCATCACCTTGAGCGCATCTTCCAGCTTCTGGGGATTCTGCTCCAGCTTTTTATTCAGACCGTAGAAGCGGTTCACATTCAGCACAAAAACGTTCTGGGTGCCGTCCTCCGAGAGAAACGGCATCAGCCCGTATTTATCGGTGTTGCCCTCTGCCTCCACAATGCCGTTGGTGCCGCCCATCAGAAACAGGGTGTTGCCCTCGGCCATCCTCTGCCGGGTCACATTGTCGTCAAGAGCGTCGCCGGAGCCGTTCAGCATCCCGATGTCCTTCCACTTCTGGACATAGGCCATGGCCTGCATCATGCCGGGGGTATTGCTGACATTCGCCTTGCCGGACAGATAATCCCGCTGCCACAGCCTGCCGTCCAGTGTGCCGAGGAAATCGGCGTCTGCAATGTTGCACAGGTACTGGAAACCGTAGCCCGGATACTGGATCTGCGGCAGACAGAGATCGACCCCTGCTTTCTTGGCCTTTGCAGCCAGTTCTTCCAGCTCAGCGAAAGAATTGGGCAGCTCCCAGCCGTATTTCTTCAGCAGGGTCTTGTTGTAGGTGATGCCGTAGCAGTTGTAGGTCGAGGGCAGCAGGTAGATGGCACCGTTGTCGAACACGTCCTGCAGACGGGACTCCACATAGTTATCCGTAAAATCGTAGCCGGAAAGGTCCAGCAGTTTGTCGGAGACCAGATCGATCCGGGGGTCGTAGTAGGTCAAGGTGCAGACGTCCGGCAGGTCGCCCGCCGCAAACATGTTCTGCAAACAGGTGGTGGTGTTATCGCCGCTGTAGGGCACGACCTCGATGTTCACTTCCGGGTAAACGCTGTGCACCTGCTCAATAAAGGCTTCTATCTCCTTATAAGGTGCCATAAAGGTGATGGCTTCGTGCGCATCGTCTTTTTTCGCCGTTTCGGTCTTACCGCCGCCGCAGGCGGTCAGCGCTGCCGTTGCCGCCGTAATGCCGCAAACCCGCAAAAACGAGCGGCGGGAGATCTTTTTCATCATACAAATATCTTCCTCACATTTTCGGAGGCAGTACCACGCAAGTACAGTAGCGCAGTGCTGCTTTAGCGATTCTTGCACATCCCACAGGAACTCCGACGCTTGCGAGCAGACCGCACTGAGTTTTGCGTCGATTACCCCATAAAAGCAGTGTTATCATTTTAACACTGCAACAAAAGCGTTTCAAGCCGTTTGGGAATTTTTCGCACTTGAAAGGGTAAATTCCGGGCTTTTTATCGTTATTTTCCTTCCGGTGCGGCAAAAAAGCGCAAAAAAGCTGAGCACCTGTTCTTTCACAGATGCTCAGCTTTGCATAACGCTTCTGTTATTTACCGCTGCGTTTTCAGCATTCTACCTGATGGAAAGGGCTGCTTACATGGCGATCCAGCCAAGGGCATTTGCCACCGAGCTGACCAGAATGATGGCCGCAAAGATGGGGCACAGATAGCGGATCATAAAGTTGAAGATCTTTTTGCGGCGGAAAGGCTTGCCGTCCAGCGTCACCTCTTCTTCGATCTTCTCCACGCCGATGACGCGGGACACCAGCAGGCAGGTGGCAATGGCTGCAATGGGCATCATGACAGAGTTGGTGAGGAAATCGAAGAAATCCAGAAACTGCATCCCGAACACCGTCACGCCCGCCAGCGGGCCGTAGCCCAGCGCGGACAGGCTGCCCAGCGCCACCATGATCAGGCCGATCAGTGCCGTTGCGCGCTCGCGGCTCCAGCCCAGCTCGTCCTCAAAGGTGGAGACAGCGCTCTCGGTCAGGGCAATGGAGCTGGTGACGGCTGCAAACAGCACCAGCAAAAAGAACAGGATGCCCACCACGTGGCCAAAGCCCATGCTCTCGAACACCTTGGGGATGGTAATGAACATCAGCGCCGGACCGGCCTGCAGGGTATCCGGGTCGCCGCCGGAGAAGGAGAACACCGCCGGAATGATCATCAGGCCCGCCATGATGGCAATGGCCGTGTCGAACAGTTCCACATTCTCGGTGGATTCCTCAATGGAGACATCCTTTTTCATATAGGAGCCAAAAGTGACCAGAATGCCCATGGCGATGGACAGCGAATAGAACATCTGGCCCATGGCCGTGACCACCGTCATCCAGGAGAAGTTTGCCACGTTCGGCACCAGAAAATATCTGACGCCGGCCAGTGCGCCCGGGCGCGTGACCGAATAGCCCGCAATGACCACCGAAAGCACCACCAGCACCGGCATCATCACCTTGGAAACACGCTCCACGCCGTTGCGCACACCGGCAAAGATGATGGCCAGCGTAAAGGCCGTGAAGATCAGAAAGCACACCTCTGCCGACAGTCCGCTGGAAATGAAATTGGAAAAATAGCCGTCCTGCGAAAGCTCACTGCCATGGCCGCTGATATACTCCGACAGATAGCGGATGACCCAGCCGCCGATGACCGAATAGTACGGCACGATCAGAATGGGGATGACCGCATTGATCCAGCCGCCGAACCGCAGGCCGCCCTTTTTGCCAAAGGCGCCAAAGGCACCCACCGGGCTTTTGTGGGTCATGCGGCCCAGTGCCGTTTCGGCCACGATCATCGTGTAGCCAAAGGTGACGGCCAGCACGATATACACCAGCAGAAAAATGCCGCCGCCGTATTTCGCGGCGAGATACGGAAACCGCCAGATGTTGCCAAGGCCCACCGAAGCGCCTGCGGCCGACAGCACAAAGCCGATCTTGCCGGAAAAAGCGCTGCGCTTTTGTTTTTGTGTATCCATGTTGCAGATCCTCTTTTCCTATATTCCTATACACAAGTGGTTTTAGTGTACCATATCTGTCCGCCAAATACAACGGTTCCGCCTGTTTGCGTACAAAAAACAAGCAGCGCCCCGCAAGGGAGCGCTGCCTGTCTTTATAAGAGGTATACGCGTTGATCTCAGAAGATGCTGTAGCCCAGCAGCTGCGGCAGGGCGGTGGTAAGCGGGCCCCACAGGCTGATGGAGATCAGAACGATCACATTGCAGATCACGTAGGGCGCTGCGCCCTTGAAGATCTCGATGATGGGCATGCGGTTGATCTTGTTGCAGGCGTTCAGGCACATGCCGACCGGCGGGGTGACCAGACCAATGGCCAGACCGGTGATCATCATGGCACCAAACTGCAGCGGCGAGAATCCGTACTGCACCATGACCGGCAGCAGGATGGGGGTGAGCAGCAGGATGGCCGGGCTGACGTCGATGAAGGTGCCGATCATCAGGATCAGCACATCAAAGATCAGCGCAATGGCCCATGCGGGCATGTTCAGGGACATGAAGAAGGCACCCACCGTCTGCGGCACCTTCTGCATGGTCAGCACCCATGTGAAGATGGTGGTAAAGCCGATGATGAGCATGATGGAGGAGGAGGAGATCAGGGTCTTTTTCAGGGCCTCCCAGACGCCCTTCCATGTCAGCTCCCTGTAGACGAAGAAGCCCACCAGCATGGAATACAGCACAGCCACACCGGCACTTTCGGATGCAGTGCACACGCCGAAGGAAACGCAGATGATGATGAACAGCGGCATGATGAGGGCGGGAATACCGGAAAGCAGGCTCTTTGCGGCACGCTTGCCGTCAAACTTGACCTTTTCCGGGTGCCAGCCTTTCTTGGCGCTGATGATGTACACCAGCACCAGCTGGGTCAGTCCGATCAGGATGCCGGGCACGGCACCTGCCACGAACAGCGCACCCACCGATGCGCCAGAGATCATGGAGTAAACGATCATGGGCGTAGAGGGCGGGATGATCATGCCCATGGTGGAGGATTCAGTCATGGAAAATCCCCCTTTCTTCGATTATGGGAAAGGGCGGCAGCACTTTTTGCTGTCGCCTCTTGATTACTGAACAGCAAAGATGGGCGGGGCTGTCAACGGCGGCACATTTGCGCCGTTCATCTTGACCGTTGACTGGCTCGGCTGGTTTTGCTATTTATTTCCTCACCATTCCTGTGTCTTGGCTTCCTTCCGGATTTTCATTATCTGTATTTGATATATACTGCCAGGAATTACAGAAACCAACGCAAAAATACCAAAGATTATAGATTGCTTTGTAACTGCGAATAGTGCAAACATGAGCAGTAGAAATAGCCACGGATTGCGTAAGTTGCGATAATATTTTTCTTTATCGTCATAAGAGGTATGGAGTTCAAAAGGCTTTCCATCATTTGCTTTTTCCACAATCAAGATTTCTCGATTAAAAGTTGTTGTGTTTGTCGCAATACGACCGCCCCTTTCTGCCCATGGGCGCCAACGAACTTTTCCAACAGAATAGTTTAGATTAATGTTTTTGAAAAACACCTTATATCCCATATCCTCCAAAAAGTTAGCATAGTCTGTTGCATTATCTTTTGATTTTTCTCCGATAAACTCTACACAATAGGTCACTTCATCGGGCTTGCATTTTTCAAATTCGTATAACAGTTTTCCTGTCCGAACAAGTCGATAACCCTTTTCAGACATTTTGTTTAGCCATTTTTCCTGCGTATTTAGCAATCCGCCAAAAAAGCGATAACATTTTTTACTCATACTGCACCTCCAATAATTTCACTTGCAATGCTTACAAGTTCATTTAGTCTTGCAAGCTCTTTTTCTGCAATTTCTTTTCCCTGTGCTGTAATGTGGTATTCTTTTTTTCTTCCCTCACTATCTCCATAAGGTTCAATCCACTTCTTGTCCTGCAAAGAGTTTAATGCTCCATATAAAGTGCCTGCGCCTAACGAAAGCCGCCCGCCCGTTTTTTCTTCAACAAACTGCATAACGGCGTATCCGTGTTTTGGTGTATAAAGAGAGAGTAAAATATAAAAGGTCACTTCTGTAAGTGCGCCACTTTTTGCATTGTCTCTCATAGTCCAGCCTCCTTATTACGATTACTGTAATAAATATATCACTAACCGTAATATAAGTCCAGCGGATTCAGGGAAATTATTTAAGGGGCATGAAAATGGAGCAGCAACATTTTCGTGTTACTGCTCCACTTTGATACAGAATAGTAGGGTACGCTGTTCTCAATTTGTGTTGTTGCTTCTTTACCGTATATGAGCATTGACCCAGGGGTTCTCCTGACCGTCTGCAACGCCGGTCTTCAGACCCATGTACAGGTCGGAGTACGGGATGGTGGTGGTAGCGCCCATTGCCTGGAAGGTCATGTCAATGGTCTTCATGCCGTTGGTGCGCATCTTCAGGCCCTTCAGGTCTGCAGGAGCCTTGATGGGGTGCTTGGAGTTGGAGAACTGGCGGTAGCCGCCTGCATCGCACAGGTTGATGATGACGGTGCCGGTCTCGCCCTCGGCCTCAGCACACACCTTCTGTGCCAGGTCGCTCTGCAGCAGAGCCGTGACCTGTGCACGGGTGTTGGTCTGGAAGGGCAGGGTGAACATCAGCAGGCGGGGGCTGAAGTCGAACTGACCGCCGCGCATGCCCTGCACGGTGCCGGCCACGACCTGCTCCAGCATCTCCTTCTCGGTGCCCAGCTGGCCGTTGCCGTAAACTTCGATCTTCACATGGCCGTTGGTGGCCTCTGCCACATCGGCGGCAAACTGCTTCATGGAAACAAAGCGGGGGTTGCCCTCGGGCTGTGCATGACCCACTACTTGTATACAGGCTATTGTATACTTCATTCTCATACGTTGACAATCTCTTTTGGGCAGGCTAAAATAGAAATATCTTATCATCAACTGTGTAAATGGAGTGTGAGCGCATGGCTGAACAGCTGCATCCGGAGGACATCTACCAGACGTTGGAACATGATATCGTTACGCTGAAGATCAAGCCCGGAGAGACCATCAGCGAAAATCAGCTGTGCAAACGGTTCGGCATTTCGCGCACACCGGTGCGCGCTGCCCTGCAGCGGCTGGAACAGAACGGCTTTGTGCAGATCATTCCCTGCAAGGGCACCATCGTCACCCCCATCAATCTGGATATCGTGGATCAGATCGCATACCAGCGCACAGCCGTCGAAAGCACGGTGCTGCGCGATTTCATTCAGGTCTGTTCGCCCAAAGAGTACATCGAGATCAAGCATAAATATGACCTGCTGGAGGAAATGGCCCAGACCATGACCGACCCGGAGAATGTGGATATCAATGCCTTCCTCATGCTGGACCTGGAAATGCACGCCATCTGGTTTCGCAGCATGAACAAGTGGTACATCTGGCAGAGCCTGACCAAGCCGCAGCCGGACTACTCCCGCTTCACCCGTCTGGATGTGGTGCGGGCCAACAATGTGCCGGATGTGCTCAGCGAGCACCGGGAGATCCTGCGCGTGATCCGGGAAAAGGATGTGGACGCCATTGAGCCGCTGATCCGGCATCACCTGTACGGCGGCCTGCGCCGCATGGGCACCCAGCTGTATGCGGAGAAATACAAATCCTATTTTACCGGCATCTGAACCAAAAAAACAGGCGCATCCGCCAGCCTTTCGGCCTTTGGATGCGCCTGTTTCGTTTTTTGTATGATTTACTGCTTGTGGTACTTGCGGTCCTCTTCCTCGTAAACGGGGTCACAGGTCAGGTACATTCCCAGCCGGTTCAGGGTGCTGGTGTCCACACCCGAGAGCAGCACAGTGGAGTGCACATCGCAGCCCTTGAGGTTCGGCAGCTGATGCATGGCCGCTGCGGCCTGCTCGTTGTCGGCTGCAGAGCTGGACAGGGCAATGAGGATCTCATCGGTGTGCAGGCGGGGATTCTTGCCGCCCAGATAGTTGGTCTTGAGAGTCTGGATGGGCTCGATGGAAGCCGCACTCACAAGGTCGGTCTCCTGCGGGATGCCGGCCAGCACCTTGAGGGCGTTCATCAGGGCAGATGCAGCCGCACCCAGCAGGGGGCCGGTCTTGCCGGTGACAACGGTACCGTCCGGCAGCTCAATGGCGGCAGCGGGGGCCCCGCCGGTGCTCTCGCTGCGGGCATGAGCCTGCTTTTCCACTTCGCGCTGGCCCACGGTCAGGTCAGCCTGATTCAGCAGCAGCTCCAGCTTGTAACGCTCAGACTCTTTCACCGTTCCGGTGATCTTCTGCTCACACAGGCACTTGAAGTAACGGCGCAGGATCTCCTTGCGGGATGCTTCGCGGCAGACCGCATCGTCCACGATGCAGTTGCCCGCCATGTTGACGCCCATATCCGTGGGGCTCTTGTAGGGGCTCTGGCCCGCGATGAGCTCGAACATGGCGTTCACCACCGGGAAGATCTCGATGTCGCGGTTGTAGTTGACGGTGGTCACGCCGTAGGCTTCCAGATGGAACGGGTCGATCATGTTCACATCGTTCAGGTCGGCCGTGGCGGCCTCGTAGGCCAGATTCACCGGGTGCTTGAGGGGAATGTTCCAGATGGGGAAGGTCTCGAACTTGGCGTAACCGGCCTTCACGCCGCGCTTGTACTCATGGTACAGCTGGGAAAGGCAGGTGGCCATTTTGCCGCTTCCGGGGCCGGGGGCCGTAATGACCACCAGCGGGCGCTGGGTCTCGATGTAATCGTTCTTGCCGTAGCCCTCGTCGCTGACGATGCGGGCCACATCGTTGGGGTAGCCGGGAATTTTGTAGTGGCGGAAGGTGCGGATGCCCAGACCGTTCAGCCGCTTTTCAAAGGCCTCCACCTCCGGTGCGGCGGCGTACTTGGTCACGCACACGCTGCCCACATACAGGCCCACCTCCTGAAACGCGTCGATCAGGCGCAGCACGTCCAGATCGTAGGTGATGCCGTAGTCGCCGCGGATCTTGTTGCTGATGATGTCCTCGGCGCTGATAACGATGACCACCTCGGCCTGATCCTTCAGCTGAAGCAGCATCTGCAGTTTGGAATCGGGCTGAAAACCCGGCAGCACGCGGGATGCATGGTAATCATCGAACAGCTTGCCGCCGAATTCCAGATAGAGCTTGTTGTCGAACTTCTTGATGCGCTCACGGATGTGCTCCGACTGCATCGAAAGATATTTATCGTTGTCAAATCCAATTTTCATCGTTCGTTTCCTTTTCCTCTTTGCTGTGCCCGGCACACCGCACCGGAACTTTTCCATAACAGAAACAGTATACCACACTCAAAAACCGGGTGCAATCCAAAAGGAGGCCCTTGCGGCTTTTTCCAGCAAATGCGGCGTTTCGCCTTATTCTTTGCCCTGTTTTTTGTGAAAATGGTTCTTGCCGCCTTTTTGACAACGGGTGTATAATGGAACTGTTCGGCAAACGCCTTTGAAAACAGAGAGGAAGTTTATCATGAACTCTGCCGAGGATTATACATACCGTTATCTTGAGACAGACGATCTCGATCAGTATAACGCCCTGCTGCGCTATACCTTTCAGGTGACCGAGGAAGAGCTTACCGCCACCGGCTGGAAGGACGACGAGATCAAGCAGTCCAAGTTTCCTGTGCTGGAACGCGCCGATGTGCTGGGCTGCTTTGACGGCAAAAACCTCGTCTCGCAGTTCGCGGTCTACCCGCTGAAAATGAACATCTACGACACGGTATATCACGTAGGCTTTGTGACCAGCGTGTGTACCTACCCGGAGTACACCGGCAACGGCATCATGAAGCGGCTGATGATCCAGGGACTGACCCAGATGCACAAGGAGGGCAAGAGCTTCGCTCTGCTCTACCCCTACTCCATCCCGCTGTACCACCACCTTGGGTGGGAGATCATCTCCAACAAGATTTCCTTCAACATCAAGGACCGGCAGATCCCCACAAAGGTCTCCGCGCCCGGCTATGTGCGGCGCGTCGCATGGGACAACACCGAATTTCACGAGCTGCACTCGCACTTTGCATCCATCACGCATGGGTGCCTGTTCCGCAACGCGCTGGCATGGGAAGAATACTGGCGCTGGGATGAGGACGACACCAACGTTGCCGTCTACTATAATGTAAAGGACAAGCCCTGCGGCTACATGGTGTACCTCATCAAGAATGACATTATGCACATCAAGGAAATGATCTACCTGAACCGCGAGGCCCAGAAGGGCCTGTGGGAGTACATCCACGCCCACGATTCCATGATCGACGAGGTGCACGGCAACACCTATTTCAGTGAGCCCATCGCCTTTGAAATGGACGACGGCGACATCAAGGAGGCCATCCGCCCCTATGCCATGGGCCGTATCGTGGATGTGGCCGGCTTTCTGGAGGATTACCCCTGCGACCCGGACGGCGGCGAGCTGTGCATCGAGCTGGAGATCGAGGACACTCTTCTGCCCTGGAACGACCGCACCTTCCGCATCCGATTTTCAGACGGCGGCTGCAAGCTGACCAATGCCCCCGCCGAATACCACCTGAAAATGGGCATCGGCACCCTTTCCACCCTGCTACTGGGCTACAAGACCGCAGAACGCCTGTTTGAGCTGGAACGCATCGAGGGCCGGGAGGAAGCCGTGGAACGGCTGGACGATGTACTGTTCCATAAGATCCCGTACATTTCGGACTATATCTGATTCTAAAATTATCTGTAGTTTTGCAGGACAGCAGGAAGTTTCTCCAGCGAATGACCGGGAAGTGGGGCCCTGCCACCGCAGGTGGTGGGGCGGAACCGTGGGTTCCGGGCTGTTCGCGGAGAAAGCTTCCTGCCGTCCTGCCGGGTAACTGGATACAGCAAGCCCCCGGGTCTCCCCGGGGGCTTGCTGCGGCTTTATGAAGTATCTCGAATATGGAGGGAATAGCGTTTATTCTGCGTCGGTACGGTTTTTCTTGAGCAGGCTCAGGATCACGGCACCCAGCATACTGCCCACGGCCAGTGCCACACAGTACAGCACTGCGTGGTCAACCACAGGGAACACGAAGATGCCGCCGTGCGGTGCACGCAGAGCGCAGCCGAAGGTCATGGAGAGCGCACCGGCCACCGCTGCACCGGCCACGCAGCTGGGCAGGACGCGCAGGGGATCTGCTGCTGCATAAGGGATCGCGCCCTCGGTAACGAAGCACAGGCCCATGACGTAGTTCACGATGCCGTTGCGGCGCTCGTCGGCTG
>ERZ506887.2029-NODE-2029-length-10165-cov-12.689812_pt1 | contig 10165 bp, 8 predicted proteins | sample MGYA00512905_ERZ506887 | MGnify/ENA metagenome assembly ERZ506887 | reverse complement strand
TTCTGGCTTTAACATAATAAGTGGTGTAAAGCATACTTACTTGTTAACCTGTCAATTTGTTAACCCGTTAACCTGAAATTCCGCCAACGGGTATTTATTACCCTTCAGTAAGTTGCACCAACAAGCATCGTAAATGTATAAGAATCACCTATACGCTCATCAGTATGCCACCTTCATCCAGTTATTGCTGTTCGGCCAACTTTATCACCTCATCGGCTATATCAGAGGCTGCGTTAGGACGAGCCAAATTCAGCACATTACGACTCAGCGACTCCAATTTGTCATGATCAGCCACCGTGTTAATGGCCAAGGGGAGCAAAGTGCGGCGTGCATCAGCATCGGCCACATAAAGGGCAGCCCCTTTCTGCACCAAAGCCAACGCATTTTTGGTTTGATGGTCCTCAGCCACATTGGGTGAGGGAACCAGCACCACAGGTTTACCCAACAAGCAGAACTCTGAAATGCTACCTGCGCCAGCTCGCGAAATAACGAGGTCGGCAGCAGCATAAGCTTGTTTCATGTCGCTTATAAAGTCCATCACCTTCAGGTTATCAGGACAGCCACGGCGTTCAAGTTCTGCCTTTATTTCAGCACTATAGTATTTACCCGTTTGCCACACAAACTGTACATTGCTTTGCTGCTTCACTAAGGACAAGTTGCCCAACACGCAGTCGTTAAGTGTGCGAGCGCCTAATGAGCCACCCACGATAAGAATGGTGCGCTTGCCTGGCACCAACCCCAAGGCACGTACAGCCTCATCTTTAGGCAGCGTATTGTCAAGCAAATTCTGCCGAACAGGATTTCCCGTGAAAATTATTTTATCAGCAGGGAAGAAACGTGCCATACCATCATAGGCCACACATATTTTTCGTGCCTTTTTGGCCAGCAACTTATTCGTCACACCGGCATACGAGTTTTGTTCTTGCAACAGTGTGGGGATGCCCATGCTTTCGGCCACATTCAGCGTTGGACCGCTTGCATAGCCACCTACACCCACAGCCACCTGTGGCTTGAAGTCACGAATAATTTTGCGAGCCATGCTACGGCTCTTCATTATTTTGAACAGAACAGGAATGTTCTTCAATAAACTCTTGCGATTAAAGCCTGCTATCGGCAAACCCTTAATGGGATAACCTGCAGCAGGCACACGTTGCATTTCCATGCGTCCCTCAGCACCCACAAATAGTATTTGGGCATCAGGACGTTTGGCGCGTATTTCATTGGCTATTGACACGGCCGGAAAGATGTGTCCGCCTGTGCCACCGCCACTAATGATGACTCTTAATTCGTTGTTCATAATTCAACACGATATAGTACACCGCAAAATTAGCAAATTTTTTTGGTGTTAACACCGATTCACGTCATCGTTTTTCAAAAAAAATCACATTTTTGCTTATATGCCTCCCCATCATGTTACCAACCATGCGACAAAAGCGCTAAAAGTTGATGATTTATGCCTTCACATTCTCATCGTTTTACACAATATGCAAGTTTAGGTTGATAACGTTTCTTTACAGAAAACAACACTCCACAAAGCGTTTCATCACCCTACCTATTGTTATGCCCTACAAACCTATCATTGGGACAACTTTTTCAATACTACAAATAATCCATCTTCTTCATTTTAACATCATTATCAAACAAAAAAAGCAACTATTCAGTGCCAAACAATCAAGTTGATTGCCCCACTCCTGAATAATTGCTTTTTTAAAATAGGACTTTAGCACAAAGCTTCGCCCAAAGTATTTTTACTTCAAATATTTGTTAAGTTATCCACCACATTACGCAGTTCAGTAACGTTATGAGCAACCGCGTAATAATCAGCAGGTTGACCACTTATTAAACCTTGTGCAAACAAGTTATCAAGTGCCTGCAGCAAAGCATCCCAGCAACCCTCAACATTGTAGAATACCACAGGCTGGTGACGAATGCCTATTACCGTATTAGCCATCACCGTAAACACCTCGTCGAGTGTACCTATGCCACCTGGCAAAGCCACCAGCACATCACTCTCGCGGTTCATCATCGCTTTACGATCGTTCAAGTCAACACAACGAAATGTCACGTCAATGGCATCACTCACCAAGCCACGCTGTACTATTATGTCGGGCACCATGCCATACACTCGTCCACCATGAGCTTTGACCTGCTGTGCCAACACCTCCATCAACCCTTTGCGCGCGCCACCATACACCAAGGTATGTCCCTCATTACCTATAAAAGCACCCACCTGCCGAGCAGCTTCAACGTAGCTGTCAGGCAGGTGGTCTTTTGACGAAAGATATACGCCTATTTTCATTTTACTGCAATACATTCAATTTCAATGCGTGCATTTTTTGGCAGAGTTTTTACTGCCACTGCCGAACGAGCGGGGAAGGGTGCTTCAAAGAATTGGGCATACACTTCATTCATATCAGCAAAGTCGTTCATATCAGCCAAGAACACGCTTGTTTTCACCACATTTGCCATGGTAAGTCCTGCCTCGGCTAAAATGTTTTTTATATTGTTGAGCGACTGTGCTGTTAACTCTTTAATGCCTCCTTCAGCAAACTGTCCTGTTGCTGGATTAATAGGCAACTGTCCTGACACATAAACTGTTCCTGCAGCCTCAACTGCTTGACTGTAAGGACCAATGGCCGCAGGGGCCTGAGTGGTTGAAATAGGAGTTTTCATGTTTATCAAAATTTTATATGTTAATTCATTAGCGGGTTAACGGGTTAACAAGTTAACGGGTTAACGGGTAAGTAACTGAAGTTTCGGATTTAGCAAGGACGGGCTGAAACATCGTGCAAGGCGAATGCAATCAAGCTTGCTTGAATTGCTGAGCCGCAGCCGAGGATGTCAATAAAAGCCCAATGGTACACATAGCCCAGGACAAGCGAAGCGACACCCTGGGGTTTCGGATTTAGCAAGGACGGGCTGAAGGCCCAATGGAGCACATAGCCCAGGGCAAGCGAAGCGACACCCTGGGGTTTCCGCATAGTAGAGTCTCCGCGCCCTGTAAGGTAGGGTGTTCAAAATCGCTTCAAAATCCTACACATTTTTTGCCTATAGTATTTATGCGTTTGACTACCAAGTTAGGAGAAAGGTTTTCAACCGTCCATTCTTTAATATGGCGGTGTCTTCCATCCTCCAGCCTTTCTTTGAATTCGAAGTTAATTCGTCTGTCCTTGTCGGACAAATGGAGACGAAGAGGCATCATGAGAATGATGGGGGTTACCCCTGCAAGTTTATCATCAGACATCCTGCTTTTTACCACTCCAAACAATGACTCTACCGAATCGGAACTTGCATTGTGCGACCCTCCTTCATTAACGAAGGCCAGTTCGCGGTCTACATAATCCATTATGAATGAACCGACTTTGCGTTGTCGTTCATTTCCAGACATTAAACCTGTTCTCACGAGTTGCTTGCACCGAGAGATAACATCATGAGACCACCCGTTATTCTTAACGTCTTTCTCGATCTTAGTTATACAATCCATCGTTTCTGACAGCTCGTCGACAAGAGAGGCGTTTTGTGGAATAAAGGCATATATGCTCTTTATGTCATCCTGGAGAGTATGATACACGTATTGCAAACGGTTAATCCAACCAATCCATTTTGACATATTCATAAAACGTGCGACACTACGTTGTGAAGGCGGCTGTACATAAGCTACATCCTGCATGTTGTATTTTAATCTGGCCATCTGTACTTTAGAAGAAAGTTCTTGAAAATCAGCTTCATTCTTGTATGCCCTTTCAAGAAACATCCCAAGAGTGTGGCTTATGTCCATATGATGGGAGTAGCCGGCTTCTCTTACTGCCTTGCGTATGGAAGAAGCATTGTCGCTGATTACATATTCTGGTTCGTGCCCGATTTTGTCTACTACCTTTTCCAACACATTTTTTATGGCCGCTGCGTTCCAGCTTTTTGCAATGGAAATATCCACAATGGTTACGTCTTTTTCCGTAATTGCAGAACCGGCATTGTTGGCAGGGATGGCGAGTGTGAGCAGAAGTTTCTCACTGCCAATCATCATGCTTTCATCCACAATCAAAGCATATCGCTTGTCTTTGAGCAGGTTGCACGATTCCTTGTATACGCTAAGCCCCAGTTCCTGCGTCCAATAGCCAATTGTTGTATAGGCTGGAACTTTACCGAAAATGTTGCCCATAAACTCGTTCAAGATGTTGAATATCTCAACAATCTGGCGTGAGCCAACAGACAAACGCGCATAGAAAGCCACACTCAGTGCGACCATCAAACTGGAGTAATGATGTCGTCTAATAGATTCATCATTTGCTCGAAGGTTTTCTGGTCCAAGCCAACATTCGGTTCCTCTTTTTTTTTAAGCGCTGAACGGTATTTATCGTTTCTTGACTGGGCGGTAGACAACCTCCCCATGAGATTGCGCTTGTCTCTTTGGAGAGACACCTTCTCTTTCTTGAGTTTATCCACCTGCATTTTGAGCTTTTCTATTTCCTTATCTTGAGCTGATTTTTTCATAAATATCACATGTATTGTTTATGTAAAATTACTAAAAATCAACGAGTTGCGCAAGTTTTTCAAGAACTATTTTCCGACTTTAAGCATTATATGCCAGTAACTTGACAAGTCCGAAATCTCGCAATTTTAACATCGGATTTTTTCTAGATTTTGAACACCCTACCTGTAAGGGCAAAAGCTTTAACCCTTTATGTTGTTATTCTTATTTGATAGCTGATTTAGCTGTCTTAATGTGGAACATTGTATGTATATTTTGTTCAACATCTGCGTCATGTCTTAAAGCTTTTGCCCTTACAGGGCGCGACTGCTCTAACACGCGATACCCAGGGTGCCGCTTCGCTTGCCCTGGGCTATGGGCTCCATTGGGCTTTCAGCCCGCCCTTGCTAAATCCGAAACTTCAATTATTTATTATGTTCTTTGAGTTTTAGCAGGCAGCAATGATACATATTTTAGATGGTTCTAAGTTTGCAGAGTGATTGTTACAAAGTTGCACAGGTTTAGCATTTTCACACTGAAGGGTCATTACTTTAAATTAATCCCGACAAGACAAAAAAATCAAGTTTGCCATGTAGCTAACTACTTGGCAAACTTGATTTGTAGATTTTATTCATTTTAAATAGGTGCTCAAATATATTTGGTCACTATTTTCACCGGCCTAACCATGCTTCAGGGTTGAGTTTTGCAATTTCCTTGCGCAACTGAAAGTGTAAGGTGGCATTGCCCGATGCATCAGTGGCAATAGTGCCAAGTGACTGGCGAGCCTCGACCATTTGACCACGACGCACACTGGCACTACTTAAGTTGCAATAGACTGACATGTATGAACCATGGCGCACGATAATGTTGTATAACCCAGCACTGGTAAAAATGGCAGTTACCTCACCACGGAACACAGCACGAGCTTGCGCTCCAGGATGCCCCGTTATGTTAATGCCCTTGCTATCGAGTTGCACCCCACTCAACCCCGACACATTGTAGGCTCCAAAGTGACGTGTTATGGAGTATCCTCCCGTAATGGGCATGGGCAAACGGCCTCGGTTGGCTGCAAAGTTATTGCTCAAAACGCGGTCGGCATTGTCGGCTGCTGTAAATTCAGGGGTGACCGTGGTTGCAGGTTCACGTTTAACAACGCGCTCTGCTCGATTAGTTGCAACTTTACGCTTTGACTTAACAGCCGTTGAGGGGGTAGCTTTAGCTATATGTTTAGTTGACGACTTTGACTTGGCAGCAGATTGTTGCTTGCGAGCTGCAGCAAGTTCACGTTCACGTGCGGCCTTTTCGCGTGCGGCTTGTTCACGCTGAGCTTTGAGCTTGGCCTGGCGTGCCAACTCTGCTTTACGTCGGCGCTCAGCCTCGGCTTTGCGACGTCGCTCGGCAGCAATGATTTCTTGCTGAATGAGTTTGTCAATACGAGCATTTAGTTGGTCGGCCTTGCGACGCTGCTGTGCAATACTGGCTTGCAGCTCACTTTGACGCTTATTAAGGTCGTTGATGACTAACTGACGCTCATGCTGCTGACCTTGCAGTTTGCGTGTTTCAGCTTGTCCCTCTTTAAACAATCGGTTCTTTTCGGTTTTCACCCCCATCAGTTCATTTCGCTTGGCATGCACCTGTTGTTCCTTTTGACGTATAATTTCAGCCTGTGCACGTTGGTAACGACTAAACTGTGTCATGTAGCGCAAACGGCGATACATTTGTCTGAAGTTCTTGGCCGACAAAATGAATTGCCACTTTGAAACCTGCATTTTGTTATGAAACATGTATGACACAGATCGCTGATAACGACGTTTGCACACAGCTAAATCGGCCTCAAGCAAACGTAACTGATGTTCAAGCCCGCCTATGGTTGTGGCTAACTCTGTTAGTTCAGCATGTATGCCATCTACGTACTTTTGTTGTCCCTCAATTTGCACATTGATTACTTGCAAGTTGGCCAACTGCGAGTTTACATCCTTTTTAGTTGACTTGAGCATTTTTTCCTGACTTGCAATGTTTTGCTTCAAGGTGCGATGCTGACGCTGCAACGACTGTATTTTTTTGTTAGTCTGCGCGGGAAGGAGCAAACACAAGGTACTGAATATGACAAGGAGTAAAGTACGCATATGCTTATTTATATATATTACAAAAGGGGGAAGATATGAAAAATGTGTACACTAAAGTGCACATTCCTAAGAAGGAGGGGGGCCAGGTGCTGGGCAATGGCATTTTACATGCCTAACTTGCCTAATACCTCAGTTACAGAGCGTTGGGTGTATTTTGAACTGACTGTGGTGTTGGCCTCTATGTCAGTTGACGACTTGAGCGAGGTGAGATTGAGTGATAGGCTTATGTCCTTTTTCCCTGTGCCAGTAACGGCTAACAACAGATGGGTGGGAAAAGGACGGCCACTAAATTGCTCAAACGCATCATAGTTGAAAGCAAACTGTCCCTTTTCATTCGCTTTGTTGCTCTTTACTTGCAAGCGATGTAGGGTTGACGATGTGGGATCGATGTTAAACACATAGTCAAGGCGCGGTGTGCCTGTGGGCTGCAACTGCACAAGGTTGCCCTCATGGTTCATTACAAATCGGCTATAATCAGCTGCGCGGAGTTGGTGCTCGCCAGGCAAAAAGAGTTCGTTCCAAAAGAGTGATTGTAATGAATAAAAGTCTAACTCAGCTTGACGCAAAAAACTGACCTCGTTATAGTTGGCACGTACGTATTGCTTGTTGATGCGGTCAATAACGAGTACCCCACTTGGAGTAAACTCCATTAAACCTACTTCAACCCCGAGAAAACGGAGCGAGAGGCGTAATACCTTGTCGCGCAACATTTGAAGTTTACCATTTACGCTGAGGTCTTTACCCCCAATGCCTGTGAGTCGCACCTTGGTGTTGGCCGTGAGGCCATGATTTGTTAAGTTGTGTGCAGTTACTTTTTTTACTTCGGCCACAGCTGCTGTGCTTTGACTACGGCTGATGGCGGTAGTTGATGAACTGGCAGGAGTTGTAGTGGTGGGGGTGCGTGTTATGTTTTTGCTTGAATGGCAAGCACTTAAGAGCAGCACTGATACTGCTAAGCAGAGTATTGATTTCATTGTGAGTAAAATATTCAAAAGTGAGTAAAGCTCTTTGAGTTGTTGGGGCAAGAACTTCAGCTGTTAAAACTTAAGTACACTCTAACTCAGCGACGACGTAACTTACGCAGTAAACGATAGCGCAAGGAGCGGTCGGTGGTAAGCGAAAGCGCCTTTTTCCAGTACTTAGCCGCTTGTCGGCGGTCAGATAGTTTGAGAGCTATGTCGCCAGCATGGTCGTAGAGCGAGGCACTTTCAGGTGATTCGTCGGCAAAGCGCAAAGCCTCGTCCATGTAGATGCGAGCTTGCTGATAGTTGCGCTTTAAGTAGAGAATCCATGCATAGGTGTCAAGATAGATGGCGTTGTTACCCTCAGCCTCAATAGTGCGACGACTCATTTGCTCTGCCTTGTCAAGTTGTTTGCCTTCGAGCGAAAGGAAGTAGGCGTAGTTGTTAAGGCAAAGCAAATTGAGTTCGTTGTACGATAGGGCATGGTCGTAGGCTATATAAGCCTCTTCAGCCAAATGGTTGCCGTGTAAAACATCGCCCAACAAGGCATACACATCGCTGGCCAAAAGACGGTCAGTAGACTCGTTAATGCGCTCAACACCACGCTGCAACTGGTGTATGGCCTCCTTGTCACGTCCTAAACGGTAAAGGGCAATGCCCTCATAATAATAAAAGGTGACTTCGGTGGGGTCATAAAGTTCACCTTCGCGACAGATGGTGGCCACTTGACGCATATTGTCACGTTGCAGCATAATTTGTAACACTTGCAAACGTGCCTTGGTGTAGTCGGGTTCAATTTTGAGCAGAGTGTTGAGTGCGCTTAATATTGTATCGGCAGGCAAGTGTCGCTCACTCATGTAATACACTTGCAATTCAGCCATATCACGCGACTCTTGAGGTTGTGCCAAAGCTTTTTTAAAGAGTTTCAACACGGGTAACGAGTCAGCACCTTGGTGCAAATTGTCAACAGCGTAACCGCGCATAGCCTCAAGGCGTGCTCCACTTTGTGTACGCGGATTTAATACTACACGATTGAGCAAATCAAGATATAAAGAGTCGGCTCCAGCGGCTTTGTAATAAGCCAGGAGAGAGATTTGCGCATAACTATTGTCGCGCTCGGCTGTAAGCACATCGCGATAAATGTCGAGTGCTTGCTCATGATGGCCATGTTGGTCGTAAAGGTCGCCTAATAGTACACGATAACGCAAGTCGTAGGGGTACTCAGCACATAACTCTTCGATGGCTTGGTATGCATGTTCATCGTCCTTCATGGCCAAGTAGGTTTGAAACTTTTCCATGCTCAAAGCTTCGCTCTTGCCTTCAATGCGTTCCATGCGTTCTATGGTGCGTATAGCTCCTGCATAATCGCCACTCGTTTTGTAAAGCCATATCAAGGTTGAGAGCGTTTCATCTGATTCGTGTTGCTCAGCTATCTCCTCATATAGTTCAATGGCTTCACGATACTTTGCACTATTGGCTAAGTAAGTGGCCAATGTTTCTTTGTAATATACATTACGAGGTTCAATATTGACCGCTTTGCGCAACAATGAGTCACCTTGTGCTCGGCTCAAAGTATCAGAGTAGGTTGAAAACGATAGTTTCAACACGCCCATTTCATAAAGAGCCTCAGTGGCATTGGGATTAATGCTGAGTGCGGCATCAAGCAGTTCGTACTCAGCATCAATGTGTTCGGCCTCTTTTTGCCTTATGGCTTCCAAAAAGAGTTCATCAAACCTTCGTTGTTTGTCGTATGACAATGTGGTAGCAGCGCTATGAGCTACATTATTGTCTGTGATGTGCACAGCATGTTCTTCGGCCTTGCGTGATGCACTACAAGCCACTAACAGCAAGGTGCTGACACAAGCACATAGGGCAAAGGGCAAATGTTGCCTTAACATTTGCCTTATGCCTATACTTATGTTGCGTAATGTGTGAGTGGATTGCTGCATTAAAAAATTTGGAAATAGGTAGAGAGAACAAACTATTTGCCTGTGTGGCCAAAGCCGCCCGTACCACGCTCAGTGTCGTCGAGAGTTTCAACGGGTTCCCATTCAGCCTGTTCGTAACGGGCAATGACGAGTTGTGCTATGCGGTCACCATCGGCTATTGTGAAAGGTTCGGTCGATAAATTGACCATTATAACACCAATTTCGCCACGATAGTCTGCATCAATAGTGCCAGGTGTGTTAAGTAGCGTTATGCCGTGCTTTAATGCCAGTCCTGAACGTGGACGCACTTGAGCCTCGTAGCCATCAGGCAAGGCTATGTGTAAGCCTGTTGGCACAAGCATGCGTTGCATGGGTTGTAGGGTTATATCGGCATCAATATTAGCTCGCAAGTCGAGCCCCGCACTCTGTGCCGTAGCATACTGTGGTAGTGCGTGATGTGAATGGTTTACTATTTTTATCTTCATAACGTGCAAAGATAGTGCAAGGCGAGCGCAATGCAAAATGAAAGGTTGAAAAACTTTCATTTTCATGGCCGAGCCGCAACCTATCTTCGTGAAACAAAGTAGTGCAAGGCGAGCGCAATGCAAAATGAAAGGTTGAAAAATTTTCATTTTCATGGCCGAGCCGCAACCTATCTTCGTGAAACAAAGTAGTGCAAGG
>ERZ506887.2026-NODE-2026-length-10171-cov-4.049723_pt1 | contig 10171 bp, 10 predicted proteins | sample MGYA00512905_ERZ506887 | MGnify/ENA metagenome assembly ERZ506887 | reverse complement strand
CCCTACACGACGCTCTTCCGATCTGATAGTAGTCATACCCTTAACACCGGAAAAGAAGTAGGCAAAGTATTCTCCCACCGTCATACGCTTCTGTATCACATACAGCAAGAACTGCACCACCAGGCACACGATGATACCGTGGAGCAAATCATTGTCAAACAGCACCGTGCCGCCCACCAGCGCCGCCAGCGGGATAATAGCGTTCCAAGCCGAGGAGACATTGTGCTCATCCACCTCGTCAATGTCCACCAGCTTCTCGTCCTTTTCTCCCGGTTCAAAGGCTGCGCCGCCGGAGGCCACCCGGTGATACGCCTGACGAAGCATGCCCACTTTCGGAAACCAGCCCAACGCCAGCAGCAGACTTACCAGCATCATCGCCAGCGGATAAAACATGAAGGGCACCGCCTGAAGGTAATCCGTGAACCCCAGGCCGAAGTCGGAGATCAGGCCCACGCTGAATGCCGTCCAGCTGGTAAAGGGCACCGTCACGCACAGGCAGCATGCCATAATGTTGGTCTGCACCGCCAGGTGCTCCCGGGGCAGACGGTTTTTATCGGAGACATCCCGCAGGCAGATGGTGGTAGTCAGGGCATTCAGATACTCGTCCACGAACATGATCACAGACAGCAGCCACGCCAGCAGCAGCGTTTTGCGGGGCGTGTTGGCCGCCTTCGCCAGCAGATCCCGGAAGCCCATGAGCCCGCCGGAGGCCTGAAGCAGCGAGATCATTCCGCCAAAGCCCAGAATACTGCACAGTGCAAACTGATAGGAGCTGTTGCCCAGTGTAGTATACATGGCGTCGATCAGCCCAGTGAAAAAATGCTGGCGATGGACCAGCAGCACGGCCAGCAGGGTAGCCAAGACCATTGCATCTGCCATTTTGCGGGTCTTTAGGGCATATACGATCAAAAACGCCAACGGCAGGAACGCCATAACAGTATGCAGCACAGAAACATCTCCCTTCTCACACAGAGTATAGCAAACTCCAGCGAAAACCGCAACTGCGCATGAAAAAGCCGGCCTGGTGGCCGGCTTTTCATGCGTCGCTTATACAGACATTCTTTTCACACCGGGGTTCTCCCGCATAAAGGCCAGTGCTTCATCATGGGTGATCGGCGGCTCAAGCCGGACGGTGATCTCCATACGAAGGCAGCCGTCCTGACGGGTGAGGCTGCTCTCTGTCACCTGGCCGCGGTGCTGCTTCAGCAGATCGTCAAAGCGGGCCCGCAGCTCATCCGTATCCTCCAGCTCCACCAAAAGTTCCTGGGTCGTGAGGGCGTCCGCCCCCACAGGGAAGCGGTGGAGAATGATCTGGATGGCAACGAGGACAGCCGCCTCGAACAGGCCCAGCCAATACATACCGGCACCCACAGCCATACCGATGGCGGCGGTACCCCACATACCGGCGGCGGTGGTCAGTCCGCGGATAGAGTTGCCGTTTTTGAATATGACACCGGCACCCAGAAAGGATATGCCGCTGACCACCTGGGCGGCAATGCGGGCAGGGTCTGCGCCGCGAAGACCATCCAGCGTAACACAATCCAGGAAAGCGTATTTTGAGACGATCATAAACAGCGCGGAGGTACAGGCAATGATGCAGTGGGTACGGATGCCCGCCTCCTTGCGGCGCTTACTGCGCTCCAAACCCACCAGCGCGCCCAAGGCGGCAGACAGCAGCAGGCGAATGAGAAATTCCAGATTATCGTAAATAGTCAGGGTCGCTTCGGGCACATATTGCGTCAGTCCGGAAAGCATAACAGTCTCCTTTCAGCGGCACAGGCCGCAGGTATGGTACAGCAAGTATAGTGTGCATCGCCGTTTCTTATGCGGTATAGCGGCATTGGTCGGTAATAGCCTCCTTCAGCCGCCGCAGCGTCGGATCGTCCAGATCCCGTGGATAGGGCAGATCCGTCAGATCAAATTCACAGATCGTACTGTCCGGGTGCATGACAATGATCCGCCGCCCCAGCAGCAGCGCCTCCTCCAACTGGTGAGTGACCAGCACGATCGTGCGGGGCAGCTTCTCCTGAATGGCCAGGAGTTGGCTCTGCAGCTCTGCGCGGGTCAAAAAGTCCAGGGAGGCAAAGGGTTCATCCATCAGCAGCAGCTCCGCCTGTCCTGCCAGCACCCGGGCCAGGCCCAGACGCTGCTTCATACCGGTGGACAGCTCTGCCGGCGTCAGGTCGGCGTAGTCCTCCAAGCCCACCAGTCGCACGAATTCGCTGGCGCGCTCATAGCGCTCCTCCGGCGTTTTTCCCACGCCGCAGGCCATGGCCACATTCCGCTGCACGCTGGTCCAGGTGATGACATAGGGATCCGGACTAAGCATGGCACTGTGCCAACCTTCCGGAATCCGTATTGTCCCGGCGTCAGGCATCTCCGTCCCCGCCAGCAGCTTCAGCAGCGTGCTCTTGCCGCAGCCGCTGCGACCCACGATCACGGTGATCTCTCCGGCAGGAATGGTCAGCGACAGGTCGCGCAGCACCTGTCGGGTGCGGCTGGGCCGCGTCTCGCCGGTCAGGACGATATCCGTGCCGTAGGTGGTATAGGCTTTATCCACATGGTCAAGAACAACTGCGTCCATAGCAATTCCTCATTTCCTCGTTTCGGCCGCCGGGCAGATGGACGGCACGGCTATCATAGCCCCGGCGGCGGGGCTTGTCAAGCGCCGCCGTCAGCCCAGCATTCCCAGTATCTCCTGTAGGCTGAAATTCTCCCGGTAGTAGTCCAGCTCACCGGCGATCAGCTCATCCAGCACGCGCATACCCAGCACCTCCACCGGCGCCTTGTCGTCCGTCAGGAGGCAATCCCCACCGGTGTAGGCCGTCAGATCGGCGGCCACCTCCGCCATCATGGCGGCGTAGTCCCCGTCGGTCAGCGCGGCACGGCTGGCGGCAAAGCGCTCCGGCAGGCTAGGCGCGTTGGTGCAGAACACCTCCGTATTGGTGTTTCCGGGCACATCGGCCAAGTAGGTGTACGCAAACACGCTGGCCATCGTATCGCAGAGGTACTGGTTGATGGAGCCATCCTCCCGGGAGGTCATGTTCAGGTTCACCACCATGACGCCCTCCGGCTTCAGATGCTCCGCCACCGCCGCGAAGAACTCCCGGCTGGACAGCTGAAACGGAATGGTGATGTCCTGATAGGCATCCACCATGATCACATCAAACTTCTCCTCCGACGCGGTCAGGTAGGCCCGGCCATCGGCTACAGCCACCTCCACCTCCTCCGGCAGGCCAAAATAGGTGCGGGCGATATCGGCGATCTTGCCGTCGATCTCCGCGCCCTGCACGGTCATGCCCGGAAAATAGCGGACGCAGTATCCGGCGTAGGTGCCGGACCCCATGCCCAAGATCATGGCGCTGCGGCCTGTGTTATCGGTACCGTCCATACCCGCCATACAGGGGGCTGCCAGCGCGTAGTCGTAGTACATTCCGGTGAGCTTACCGTCCTTGTTCTGCACCGACTGTACACCGAAGAGCACATTGGTGGAGAGCGTGGTGGTGTGGTCATCATCCTTGACCTGGAGGTAGTTGTAGATGGACTCGTCCTCCAGGGCCAGGTCGCTCTCCCAGAATGCGAAGCTGTAGGTGGGCAGCGCAAAGCACAACCCCGCCACCAACACCACCGCAATAATACCGGCGACCGTCTTCTTCCGTTCAAAAGTGAAGTAGACAATACCGATAGCGGCCAGCACACCCGCAAAGATCAGGAACGTGGCCGCCGTACCCACCGCCGGGATGGTCAGGAACGTGGGCACAAAGGTACCGATGATGCTGCCGATGGTGTTCAGCGCATTCAGCTGCCCCACGGTCTTACCGGTGTCATCCAGATTGTCCACGGTGAACTTGGTCAGGGACGGTGTTACGGTGCCCAGCAGCACACAGGGGAAGGCGAAGATCACCAGGCAGGCTGCCAGCGCCGCCCAGACCAGAAAGTTCTTCGTTACGAACGTAGCCAGCAGGAAGGATATCCCGGCGATCATCCATCGGCCCGCAAAGGGTATCAACGCGATCCAAATCGCGGCGATGATGACCCGGCCATAGAGTCGGTCCGGCGACTTGCTCTTGTCAGCCATCCGTCCGCCCCAAATGTTGCCCACAGCCATAGCGATCATTATAACGCCGATAATGACCGTCCAAACGATTTGAGATGAGCTGAAATACGGCGCCATCAGGCGGCTGGCGCCCAGTTCCACCGCCATGACGGACATTCCCGCGAAAAACTCTGTCAGGTATAAAAACCACTTACTATGAGTCAGCTTTTTCTCCATGGTACAAGGTCCTCCTTATAGGCTTCTGTCCACCCCGGAAACTACAAATGGTTCTCCCTGGATCGCCTTGTATTATAGCGTAGCATGACCGTTTCCGCAAGTACCTCTCTGTTTTCATGGCCTTTCCGCTGTTCTTCAGCTGCGCAGAAAAAGCCTCCGTTTCCGGAGGTTTTCTCTTATTTTGTGTCAGCTTTCTCGGATCGTTCTTGACAGAGAATAACGAAGCCGGTATGCTGATAGCAACGGGAGGTGCGGCGCCATGATGGATGGAAATATCATATTATCCGTGGCGAAGGCCATGGAGGTCCTGCAAATTCTGAGTCAGGCCGAAAGTCCGCTGTCGCTGAAGGAGCTGGCCACCCGGTGCGGATACCCGAAGAGCACCGTATTCGGCCTGCTGACCACCATGCGGGCCTATGACGTGGCAGCGCAGACGCCGGACGGAAAATACACGCTGGGCCTGCGGCTGTTCGAATATGGACGTCAGGTGGAACGGTCCTGGGACATCTCTCTGGTGGCCCGCCCCTATATGGAGCACCTGTGCCAGCGGACCGGAGCGTCCGTTATGCTCTCGGTGTGTGAGGGCGGCAGCGTGATCACGCTGGATCAGGTGGAGACCCGGGACAATCTGCGCGTCGTGTCGGATATAGGTTCCCGGCTGCCAATCTACTGTACGTCGCAGGGCAAGGTCTTTCTGGCACATATGTCCCGCACCAGTGCCGAGGCGCTGCTGCGCGCACAGCATATGACCCAGTTCACCCCGCACACCATCACCGATCTGACCGCGCTGATGCAGGAGATCGATCTGTGCCGTGCCAACGGCTACGCCATTGAAAACGGCGAATACAAGATCGGCCTGCGCTCCATTTCCGCACCGGTCTATACCGTGGAGGGCAAAGCGCGATACACCGTGGGCGTGATCGGTATGTTCCGCAGCACCCGTTCCGATGAATTTCTTGCGGCGGTGGAGCAGGTCTGCGCCACCGCGTCCATGATCTCCACTGCGCTGGGCTATCGAAAAACGGAGGAGCTTTTGTAAGCCATACCTCCGCCGTTATCGGCGCACTGGAGAACGCACTGCACATGATCGCTGCCGAGGGTCACGGCTGAGCCGCGTATGCCTTTGCAGCGTTTCCGGCAACGGCGAAAACGGCTTGTTTTCCAGTCAGTATCCTGATGGGTAATGAGAATGTGCCGAATGGACTGCGGTGCAATACCCGGCCATACCATCTTCTCCGCCAGCCGTTCGTAGTTATAGCCGGCGTCGATCATGATGGCAGTCCCGCCGCCTGTTTTCAAGACGCTGTCTGCTCTTTTCTCACCTTTTCGCCAAATACCCCCGCAGGAAAAACAAAAACACACGTCCGGCCCAGTCAGGCCGGACGTGCGTATATTCTCAGGCCTCACAGAAAGCAAGACCCGATCAAAGTGCAGTCCCCTTCTTCGGCACAAACAAACCACGCATATCGGCACACTCCAGCTCCAGCAATGCTTTCTTCCTTTGGATGCCACCGCCATAGCCGGTAAGGCTGCCGTTTGTACCCACCACACGGTGGCACGGGATCATGAGAGAGATCGGGTTATGCCCCACCGCGCCGCCCACCGCCTGCGCGGACATTTTGGCCAGCCCCTGCTGGCGAGCCGCTTCAGCAGCGATCTCTCCGTAGGTCATGGTCTTTCCATACGGTATCGTCAGCATGATGTCACAGATACGCTTACGGAACGGTGTGGTATCATAGCGCAGCGGCGGCAGAAACCCCGGTTCCTTACCGGAAAAATAGATATCCAGCCAGCGACCGGCCTCTGCAAACAGCGGGTGTTCCCTTTGTGCAGTCACTTCTGGCAGAACGCTACCAAAATACCTCTGCCCGTTGAACCATAGACCAACGAGCGCCTCATCGTCGCAGGCCAGCGTGATCCTACCCAGCGGCGACATATACTCGGATGTCCAGATCATCTCTTTCCCTCCAATCTCTTTTTCGGCTTATGATCTTTCAACTCCGGTATCGCTCCACCGGCCACCGCCCACAGATACAGGCTCGCCACGCTGCCATACGGGCTAAACCGACGGCGGTACATCTCAAACCGCTTACGGTCAATGCTGCGGTGGTGATAGAGCATCCGCAGTCCGCGCTGAATAGCCAGATCGTCGTAACTAAACACATCGGGCCGCTGCATACAGAACAGCAGGATCATCTCCGCTGTCCAGATGCCAACACCCTTCAGACTGCTCAGTTCGCGGATCACCTCCCCGTCCGTTTTCTGCCATATGCCGTCCAGATCAAACGCACCGTCCCGGGCCTTTTGCGCCAGATCTGTGATGTATTCCGCCTTACGGAAGGTCATACCCAGGGCTTGCAGTTCAGGGACTCCCGCCGCAAGGATGCTCTCCGCGTTCACCTCACCCAGCGCATCCCGCATCCGCTGCCAGATGGTCGCCTGCGCCTTAGTCGATATCTGCTGGCCGATGATATGATGGACAATGGCAGAGAACAAGTCCGTATCCACGGCACGGTCGATATATCCAATACGGTCAATGACTTCACCAAGCCGCCTGTCTTTCTGCCGCAGATAAGACAGCTCTGTTTCCCCGTATTCGAAATACACCACTGTCACCGACCTTTCATCTTCACATACAGGCAGGCACCGCCGCTAAACACCGTGAGACTATGATCGGATACAGTTCCCATAGTGCGGGCTGCGCTCTGACACAGAGTATACCATCCGCCCCCGCTGTTTGCAACCACCGGTCCAGTTATCGTCAAACCCACCTCAAACGATACGTTGGTTTCACGTTTTCCTGTCGGCTGCCTATCGACAACATACGCTTCGGTCAGCCGGAGACACCGATGTACTTGAGGCCATTCTTATCTCACCGTACCGTACCGTTTCGTTCCACTCGATCTTCACGATCTGCATTTTCATTCTGTCGTCGCCGACCTTGGTGGGAAAGCGGAAAACCTGCTGACAGATGAGTCCTTCAGATCATGGCAGCCCAGCATATACCCGCGGCTTGCCGACCTCCTCATCCTGATGGACGAGGGCATCGATGGAGACCCCGTAGAACTTTGCCAGCCGGTCGCATTTTTCAATGTCGGGGATCGTTTCGCCCTGCTCCCACTTGGAGTAGGACTGGCGCGAGATGCCGATGACCTCCGCCACCTCCTCCTGCGTCATGCCGCGGATGTTTCGCAGGAGCGCCAGATTCTCTGCCAGCATACTGACCACCTCCTTGTCTGTGCCATCATTATACGGCACGAAAAGGGAAGTTTCCACCATACAAACTTGTCAGAAAAGTGCTTTTCATGTTCGTTTTGCCTGCGCGATTATGCCGCTCAGCACTGTCAGGCGATTTGCACCACCGTATCAGGATACACCCAAGCCGGTCTACACGCCCACCGTTCAAATATCCAAAAGCTCAATATCGCGCGTCAGCACATCCGCGTATTGCAGCGCATGGCGCTTCGGCTTCCCGGACGAGTCTTCCTCCACCTGAAAAATGTGCCGATAGACGCCCGTGATCTTCACCGGAACATTGTTCAAATGCAGCCTCGGCTGCCGGAGGGAAACATTGATGCGGATGTTGGGATCGCTCCGGTAACGCTCCGAAATGCGCCGCCGGATCTGTTCAAGCTCATAAATTTCACTCATTATATCCACACTTTCTATCACAAACCCGCCTGACTTCCATCGGGCGGGTTTGGTGTTAGTTGAAGTATTCGCTTACATCAGCTTTGTCGTTGTACTGCTTGCGGACGCGGACCAGCACAGAGCCGTCGGCCTGCTCGGTTTCCTCGGTGATCTGATACCGGGTGCGGCTTCTGTCCATCGTCGCCTTGTAGCGGCTCACTTCGTCGTGGTTGACCTTGAGCTGCTGCTCACGGGTCAGACCGCAATCGTCCTTCTGTGCAAACACCAGTGTTTGCAGGATGCACGCTGCCTTTACGCGCTTCATTGATTTCACCTCCCTCAGCCTCCGCCCGGTCAGAACGGATGCTCTTTTTCAGAGAGATGATCAGTGAACAAACAGCCTGTGTGCGCCAGTCTGCCGCCAACGCCCACTGCACCGGATGCACTCCCGTGATACCTTTGTATGGCTTTATTTTATCAAATTCGAAACTCGATTTCAAACGAATTTTTGAGAAAATGTCATCTCAATACAGCTCCGCGATGATGCCCACGCACTTGTCGATGCCGATGGCACCGCTGTCCAGCGTCAGGTGGTAGTTCTGGGCGTGGCCCCATTTCATATTGGTGTAGAAGCGATGATACGCGGCGCGGCGCTTGTCCTTATCCCGCAAACGCTCCTCCGGGGACTGCTCCCGCTCGCCGTAGACCTCCACGATGCGGTGGGCGCGGAACGCCAGATCCGCATGGATAAAGACCTTCAGGCAGTCCGCCGTGTCCCGCAAAATATAGTCCGCGCAGCGGCCCACGATGACGCAGGGCCCTTTTGCGGCAAGGTCTGTAATGACCTTGTACTGCCGCTCCCACAGGATATCCTCGTTGGTGGGGCCGAACATCCGGTTAGAGAAAGCGTTCGAGAGGAAACCGCCGGGGGCGTACTCCCCCGCCTCCTTCACATAGGCCGGTGCGAAGCCGGTCTGCTTCGTCATTTCCTGAATGATCTCCGCATCATAGCAGGGGATGTCCAGCTTTTCCGCCACCCTTTTGCCGATGGTGCGTCCGCCGCTGCCAAACTCGCGGCTGATGGTAATAACTCTGTTTTTCATGCGTTCTGCACTCCTTCCACATTCAATTCCCGATAGGTTTTCATGATGATGATCGCCGAGATAATAAAGGTCAGAATATCCGACACCGGCATGGAATACAGCACGCCGTCCAAGCCGAAGAACACCGGCAGCAGCAGGGCAAAACCCACGCCGAACACCACCTCACGGAACATGGACAGTAGCGTGGATGCCAGCGCCTTGCCGACTGCCTGCAAGAAGATAAAGCACGCCTTGTTGACGCAGGCCAGCACCATCATGCAGAGATAGGTGCGGAACGCTTTAATAGCAAAGTCCGTATAGTAGCTGCTCTCGTTGGCCGCGCCGAAAATGGTGATGAGCTGACGGGGAAAGCCCTCTGCCAGCACAAGCGCCACCGCGCCCACCAGCGCCTCGGCCACCAGCAGCTTGGTGAACAGCTCCCGCACACGGCGCTTTTTCTCCGCGCCTATGTTATAGCCCACGATGGGGATGCAGCCTGCCGCCATGCCGACCACGATGGAAATGACGATCTGGAAGAACTTCATCACGATGCCCACCACCGCCATGGGGATCTGCGCGTACTGCTCCTGCCCGAACACAGCGTCCAGCGCGCCGTATTTGCGGAGCATATTGTTGATGGCCGCCATCGCCGCCACCAGACTGATCTGCGAAAGAAAACTGGTGATACCCAGCGTCAGCATCCGTCCGCAGATACTTCCCCGCAGGGCATAATCGCCGGATGCAGGCTTGATGGTTTTCATATGCAGCAGATACCACACAGCAAGAAACGCCGTTGCCACCTGCCCGATGACCGTGGCAACGGCTGCGCCCATCATGCCCCATTTGAAGACGAAGATGAAAATAGGGTCGAGGATGATGTTGATGACGGCGCCTGCCAGTGTGGAGATCATGGCGAACTTGGGGTTGCCGTCCGCACGAATGATTGGGTTCATAGCCTGACCAAACATATAGAACGGGATGCCCAGCGTGATATAGAAGAAGTATTCCTGCGAGTGGTGGAAGGTCTCCTCATTCACCGTGCCGCCGAACATGGCGATGATGCTGTTTGCGAACATGAGGTATACCGCCGTCAGAACAAGACTGCTGACGACAGATAACACCACCGCGTTGCCCACGCTGCGCTTGGCCTTATCCACCTCGTTTCTGCCCAGAGCCATGCTGACGA
>ERZ506887.2016-NODE-2016-length-10213-cov-7.101398_pt1 | contig 10213 bp, 8 predicted proteins | sample MGYA00512905_ERZ506887 | MGnify/ENA metagenome assembly ERZ506887 | reverse complement strand
CGTCAACTTCTGCAATAACACTGTTTTTATCATTGTAATTGGCAAGTGTGTATGTACCGTCAGCATTTATTGTTTTGATAACATTTCCGTTAGTATCACGCTCATACTTTGTTGTATTTCCCATGATATCAACGCTTTCGGACATTTCATCATACTTATTCTTGCCATCAACCATATTATAAGTGATCTTATCTACTTCATAGGTTTGGCCATCGGTTTCCACAGTATTTGTCTTTACTGCATACTTTTCATCATAGTTATAGGTGAATGTTTTGACAAGAGTTTCTTTATCATACTCTTTTAAGCCGGTTTGCTTTTGCAATTTGTTATATGTGTAGACTTGCTTCAATCCAGATGCATTTGTAAGACAGTCTACTTGCCCATGTTCCAAATAAGAAATTTGATCTGTGACTTCATCATAACAGTTTGTGATTTTGCAAAGTTTTCCTTTTTTATCATACTCATATGTTTCTGTTCCGCCAGATACGCTTGTTGCAGATACCAACTGAAAATCTCCGTTATATGCATAAGTAACCACACGATCTGCGGTAGTATCTTTAATACTGGTAATCCGAGAATGTTCTTTATTGCCATTATAGGTGATTGTATAAGTTCTGCCAGTAGAATCTGTCACAATACGCTGGTTATTTGTCATAGAAGAGATGGTTAAAACATTACCTTCTGCATCTTTGACCCAATCCAATTCGCCATTTGTATTAAAGTGATATTTTGACTGTGATGCATTTGTAATAGTGTATTCGTTTCCAGACTTTGTCATAGTGCTATGAGTATTTAGACACTCAAATCCACCTTTTCCATTATCCTTAAATGTAGTGTTCGAACCATCAGGCAAAACAACCTGATAATACCCAGCAGTTGGCTTTACAATCTTGCTGACATCAATATTAAAATCCCAGCCAATACCAAAAGAGCTTTCCTCAGTACTAATGGAATTATATGTGCGAACAAAGTCAGAAGTTACACCAGGAGATTCAATACTTAAGTCGGTAAAGGATTTTGTATAATTTCCAGTTGCGATGTGTACACCTTCACCAATTTCCCAGCCTTTACGATAAAGGGTATAGTCTGGCTCATAAGGAGCGTCATCTTCTGGAAACCATGGACGAATGTGATAACGATCAGGAGAGTACCCTAACGGAAAATACAATCCAGACATGTCATATTCTTCATCATAATAATCAAAATTTAAATGCCGTTTTGTTGTAGGATTTCCATTTTCATCATAAATATAAGTGTAACGATTATCCCATAAAATTGTCTGTACACCTTCTGGATAATAAAGGCTAATCACATGATCTCCAGTAGAGTAAACAGACTTTTCACCAGATTTTTCATTTACTTCCCATGTTGGCCCCTCAAAATAAATGGTTCCTGCTGTCCATTTACCTTCCATGTCAGTCAATGTGTTATAATTCCAATTACCATAAATATCAACTTCTCCACCAGGGACAGTCATTAACATTGTATCATAGCAATTTGCCTGACCAAAATTGAAATCGCCGCCAATAATGACTAATCCTCCATTAATATTCAGTAATTGGCCTGCATTTCCACCCCAACCATCTGGAGAAGCGGTACGAAATACTAAGTTATTGGAAACTTCCAAATAACCATTGCTAATATTCAGTGTTGCTCCTTGATTGCCAGACCAAAATTTCGGAATATCAGTTGTAAAGGACATACAGTCGCCTACATACAGGGAACAGCCATTCAGGTTCAAATCCGTATCATGCAAATTTAAGCTGCCCTGAAAAGCGCCGCTTTCCTGCATGATCAGTGTTCTTTTAAAGGCATGATCCCAATCCAAATCGCCAGAAGCCTTGTATGCGGCAGAAAACCATGCAACATCTGCATTATCAATTGTGCCGCTGTCGTCTTTGTCCATGTATGCGTAGTAATTATCAGATGGACCTCTTAATTTTGCAGCCGCTTCCAAAAATTCCGCATCATTCTCGTCAATTACACCATTATGGTTTAAATCAAGATTATACCAGTAAACATCCATGGATTGATATATAATTGAAATATATGAATTTAGATCTTCCTCATCAATTACACCATTTCCATTGAAGTCAAGGTCGGAAATTTCAGAAGAATCGTAACCAATAAGACTTTCCATTATCTGCATATCCAGATGATTGATGTAAGCATCTCCATTTAAATCATAAATATATGCAGCATTTGCATCCTGTTGTGATTCACTGGCAGAATTAATAACATCTTGTGCTTGGAGCAATTCTTCCTGATCAATTATTCCATTACCATTTAAGTCTATAGAAAAATTAAATGCATCATCACCACGATATGCTCCTAAGCAACTCTGTACATACGCCAAGTCTTTTCCATTGATGACATCGTCGCTCCACTCGTTGTCGTGTTCTTCATTCCAAGTGGTATCACCTGGAACTAATGTCACCGTGTTGCGAGAATCACCAGATCCAACAGTATAGGTACCAGTACCAAAATCCTTCAAGTAAAACGGCAAATAACCATCACTTTCATACTTGACATGATAAATGCCACTACCACTGCTTGCTGTTACAGAATAACTGTCACCACTTCGGAGTTCCTGGTATTCAATTTCATTCCAGTTCTCATCAAAAATACGCACATAAATTGGCGTTTTGTCATCAATTCCGTTGATAACACCTTGTTTAACAATACCAGTTACTGTTAATTCACCTGCTGGAGCATCGCCATCCGAAGCAGTCGTAATAGCTGCAGTATGATCTTGCACTGCTTCGTCTGATTCGGATTGAACAGAAATATCGTCTTCTGCAATCTCCTCATTATTAGCAGTTTCATTTTTGTCTTCAGCAACATCAAAATAATCTACTTTTCCAAGATCTTTTGTTGCTTCTTCAAATTCCTTGGCAAGCTGGTCTTTGTTCTTTGCTCCTTCAATCGCTTCTGCAGCAGATGCAATTGTATCAGCATGTAAAAGACCTTGGGCACTGCCGTCGCCAAAAATCATGACCTGTCCCATGAACATCAGGGACATGACTCCAGCAAGTGTTCTTGTCAGTTTTTTATTCATGCACTTCCTCCTTTTTTATTTTCAAAAACATTCTTTCCTTTTCCAAGCAGCAACATCACTGCAAGAGAGCACCATGCAATCTCCAATACCAAAACAAATTGTGTGAAATGTAAAGCAAACAACAGCATCGCCACAATCATTTCTATTGTCATCACAACAATTGCTCGAATATGATAAACATGATGTTCTTTTTCATCCAATCTCTTATTTCGATCTTCCACCGGCGACAGCAAAAAAACAACGATGCAGGCTATCAACGACAATGTTGTAATCACCCAAAAATACGTTTGGGGCGTGTATTTTACGATACACAGTACAATCCATAACATTATCGCAGAAAATGCCCAGCATCGCTGCGGTGTAGAAGCATGATAGCCTCCGGCATATACTCTTAATGGGATATATGCGATTGTGTAAACCATCGCCGGCACAGCAAGTCCCATTATAAATCCAATCAGGAGCATTGTTAGAATGTTCAGAATTGTTGCAAACATCTGACGCAGGCCATATTCATACAATGTTCTATTGGATTTTGAGATAATGCCACAGTGTTCTAGCCTATCTGCAATCTTACAAGATAATTTAACAAACATCAGAACTTGCGAAGTTTTTTAGCTGTATCAGGCAATTCTTCCTGATAAGTCATCCAAGTACAGGTTGAATTTACTGTCAGTGTTGTAAAAACCATTGCTAAAGCAGCAAGCATACCGCCATATTTCAAAATAATCTTTTTCATATTTATCACTCCAATCTTTTTATTTTGCCTGCAAAACAAATTATAACAAAAAAAGAGCCGCAAAAGCGACTCTTGTAAAAAACGACCCATGTTAATGTCAAAATTTGACTATTTTCTCACTCTGTTTCATGATGAAAACTCGTATTGCAGAGCATGACATCTGTAATAAAATATATATCATTATAATCGTATATAATGTCTCCATCATATTTTTCCAATATGCTGGAAACGCTTTTCAGTCCTAATCCATGTAATTGCTTTTCCTCCTTTGTTGTCATCAATGTTTCTTTCTCTTTTATGATATTTCCATCATAGGTATTTTCTATATGGATAAAAAGAATGTTTTTCTCAAAATAAATATTGATAAAGAAGTATTTCCTTTCCGCTTTTTCGATAGCTTCTATTGCATTGTTTAATAAATTTCCAAGTATGATGTTGAGGTCAAACACATTAATTTTCAAGTCCTTTGGTATCGTTATAGAATACTTTAAATGGACGTTTTTGTTTTTCATCTCCTGCAACTTGTAATTAAGAATACTATCAATCTCGGAATTTCCGGTGTCAACAAATTGCTGATGAAGCGAGAGAAAACCCAAACCCTCTTCAATATAATGAATCAGTCCTTGATTATCCGCTTTTTTTGCATAATTTACAATAGAGATTAAATGATTCTTGAAATCGTGTTGTAAGTATCGAATTCTATTCTGGGATTCTTGTAATAATTCTAATTCACTATGTTGTGCTTTCACCGCTTGCTCCAAAAGCTTTTTCTCATAGATGACTTCATAATTCTTCTGGAGGCTATCATACATATAAAAAATGAGTAAATTAAAACTAATTAAAATAAAAGCTACAGTGATTGTTTTTATGCTGTACTGATACATAGTTAAAATACCAACCAAAATGCTCCCAATTGGCACAGTCAAAATTGTTGCTAAATACAGTTTATCAATTTCATGATAAGCCCGTTTTTTCCAAATATATTCAAAAATCAATTCTATTAAAAAGGTAATCAGTACTGTGGCAATTCCACTACTCATTATAATGGAATCCACTTTTGTTATGAGAATAATGGTATATACAATACCGTCTGCAAGCATATTAACTACATAAAATGCTAATGCTACAAATAATTTACTTGTTACTTTCGACTCATACAAAAATGAGAGAGCAATCAATGGAATTATATTTGTTAAGATATTTAAAGTGAAATTTCCAAATAAGATAGCACCAAAACTATTGATTAAAAAATAGAATGTAAATCCTATTATAATCCAGATTTGTTTCACTTTTGCAGTACCAAACATAGTATTTAAAAGCTTAAAATAAATATAGATACGAAAAGCATTTCCTATTAAATATACGAGCTGTTCCTGCATATTATCACTCCTCTCTAAATCGATCTGCACTATACTTCAAAATTGCTCTGCGAACTTCTTTTCTATTTGGTTTGCTAATAGGCAACTCTCTACAATCATCAATTGTCAGTGAATCATAACTATATGATGAAATATGAGCAATGTTAATATAGAAAGATTTATGGATCATAAGGAAATTTTTTAGAATTTTCATTTCTGACAAATCACTCAATTTTCCATAAAATTCATGTGATTCATTTGAACAATAGACAGTAATCTTTCTTCCATTGCTTTCAAAATATTGTATCTGCTCTATTGGTATTCGCTTTTTTACATTTTTGTTTGTTAGTTCAAAAAAATCTTTCTTGGAATATAATCGAAGATATTCACCCAGGCAAGAAAATAATGTTTCTCTTTGTATGGGTTTCATCAAAAAGTGAAATGGATGCACCTGAAATAATTCCATGGCATATCCCATTTTAGAAGAGATATAAATAATTTGACACAAGTAATCTTGGTTTATCTCACGTATATGTCTACCGACCTCTACACCATTAATCTTAGCTAACTCAATATCCAATAGAATTAAATCAAAATGTATATCATCTTCCAGATCAGCCAAAAGATTTTCTCCATTGTAATAGATTGAAATATCAAAAATCATTTTGAATTTCATTTCGTATTCTTTCAGAAAAAATAGTAGTTCATCACATACTGCTTTTTCGTCATCCACTACTGCTATGCAAATCACGCAATATGCCCCTTTCTTAGCTTTCTCTCTCTATTTCCATAATACCATAAAATATCCCAAAAAGCAAGAAGAATAGATGGTTTATCACTGGAGATACTAAAAGGAAAGAAGCATTTTTGTTTCGTAAAATCCGCCCATTTATTTGCAGAAATCTCAGACAAAACAACATCGAATCTGCTATCATTATAGCAGATTTTCAGAAAAAGTAAAGTATATATTTCTGAAAATTCATGAATAAATCATAAGAATCGGAGAAAAAGCAGGCGTTTTCTTGCTTTGAACAGTCCGAAAACTTGTCAGGAGGAATTTCAAATGCCGAGAAGAGGCAGCAACATTTACAAGAGAAAAGACGGTCGGTTTGAGGGACGTGTCCCGATCGGTCATAAGGAAGATGGGTCGCTGAAATACAAATTTGTATATGCCAGAACGCTTTCCGAGGTAAAGGAAAAGATGGCACAATTTCAAGCTGTTTTGCAGAACCAGCCAGTTTCTGCTTTGAAATTAACCGTGGCAGAGGCATCTCGTCAATGGCTTTCTGCGGCAAAACTGCGTGTGAAACCGTCCAGTTATGCGCACTACGAAAACATCATTCGCAATCATATTCTTCCGGATCTCGGAACAAAGTATCTCACGGATATGACAACACATCAGCTGAATGATTTTGTCTTTGAGAAACTGCAAAGCGGCCGATTGTGCGGAACTGGCGGACTTTCCGCTCGGTTTGTACAAGACATTATGCGGGTTTACCACAGCATAGAACAGTATGCGGTGCAGGAATATCACATTCGTGGAACACATTTTACTATGCCGAAAGCAGAGAAAAAGCAGCTGGATGTGCTGTCTTCTGAGGAGCGAAAGAAGTTGGAACAGTATCTTCTTCAGACAGGGTTGACCATTGATTTGGCGATTCTGCTATGCTTGTTCACCGGTTTGCGTGTAGGTGAATTATGCGGCTTACAGTGGAGCGATATTGACTTTGAAAACGGAACACTTTCTGTAAAACGAACGGTGCAGAGAATCTATCGAAATGGCTGCTCTGAGGTATTGATCGGCTCTCCCAAAAGCAGAACTTCCGTGCGGACAATTCCGGTTCCGTCCTTCTTGTTGACACTGCTGGAAAAGAAAAAGCGGCAGGATTTTTTGTACTTGATTACTGGGAAAAGCAAACCGGCAGAACCGAGAACCATGCAGTATCGGTTTCAGAAAATCCTGAAACTTTGTGGTATCCGAAAGGTTCCATTTCATCTGCTTCGACACACTTATGCTACAGATTGTATTGCCCATGGGTTTGATGCAAAGACGCTGAGTGAATTGCTGGGACACGCTGATGCCAGTATTACTTTGAATCGATATGTGCATTCTTCTATGCAGATGAAGCAGGAATATGTAAAGCGACTGCAATTGACAGGATAATATTTTGCCGTCAAAAAATCGTATGAGAAATGCGAAAAACATTGGAAACAGCGTGATTTTTTAGGCTTGAATGGTCAATGGGCGGATTTTACGAAGAAATCTACATTTTATAGAAAAAACCATGCTGGGAAGAAATGCTCTCCCAGCATGGTTTTTTATGGTTCTGGATTTGTTCCCTGATACGTTCTCAGCTTGTATGCGTTGTGTCAATTTCAATTTCGTGTATTTCTGATCTTATCCTGACTTGTTCCCGCATACAGAAAAAAGGCATCTCAGCTACCTTTCAAATATTCTCCAAAAAGAAAAAAGTGCCGAAAAATCAGCACTTTTTCACCCATCATCCTTACTTTCTTGACATCAATACTACGCACTCAACGTGCCTTGAAAGCCTGATATTGATGTCACTATGACAACCATATTAGTGCGTCAACTGGGTAAAATGAGCAATTTTGACACTTTTCTACTGATCAAAAATTCTATGCCCTAATCGTATTTCTTACAGCAAAGCAAATTCATCCATATCTCCTTGCTCTACACTAAATGTTGTTTGCGTGTTATCATAGTAGGAGTTGTCAAGAATAAAGAAATTATCTGGATCCGATGTTTCAATTGATCTTGTTTCGCCTGTTATATCTAATTTAAATTCGTCTGGATCTGACGTTTCAATAGAATGAGTCAGAGTCCCATCAGAATCATGAACATACTCTCCTCTATCATATCTAAATTCATCTATATCACTCGTTTCCATCGATTCTGTAACAATAGTATCATCCTTAGAAGGAATTACTAACTTTTTTACTTGCTTTAAATAATTCGACAGAATATGCTTTTTCATTACGAATACTCCTTTTTATATACTAATATTTTAATATCATCAGGTTCTAATTGGTTGTCATTAACATATTGTATTTCAAATGACGAATCAAATATAAGAAATTCACTCTTAATAATACCAATATCTGATTGATCATTATAGATAACAATCATCATATCTGCATCCTGCATCTGTACGCACTTTTTTATATTCGTTAACTGTATGGAATCCTTTGAGTAAGGATCATTTAAAGTAGCTACATCCATATTATAAATAATACTATTTGAAGTGTCAACTCTTTTTGGTGCATTTGAGAAATGCATATAAATCTGATGATAAGAAAAAGCTATAATAAATAGGGTTAATGATGCTTCCATCCATTTTTGGATATTTAATACATAACTCACAAAAAAATTTGCCTTATTTTTTAAGGATTGATAATCATAATAATACTGTGAAACTAACCTTTGAGTCAAATTCTCATCTTGTTCCTCTTTTAATGTTGAAAATCTGCTCATATTATACTTTCCAACTTTAATGTATTGAAAGAGATATAATACTATATTCATGACAAAATATGCCGAGATGATAAAAAAAGCTTTGTAGATCATATTGGTTTTAAACAATAATAATATTGAATCAAAACTTATGCCTAAAAGTATTGGTAATGCTGTTAGTAATACAGTAGTATAAATATTCATTTTATTGTCGCTTTTTTCGAGCCTACTATTTTCTACTTCTATATGATAACATAAACTCTCTTTTTCTTTTTCCAAGCGATCTTCCGTCATCTTTGAATTATTCAAACGCATATAGTAGTCATTATATATCTGCTCTATATGATGGTCATTTTTATCGAAAATCTTCTTTAATGATATTAGTTTGAAAAGTTTTGGATGATACAAAACTTTATTAGTGTTATTATCATAAGTTATACTAAGTGTTAATATGTAGAATTTATAAGCACCGAGCATAATTTGAAAAAGACTTAGCCGCCATGTTCTTAATTGTGACCTAACAGCAATACTGTTATCAATTTTTAACTCTCCATATTTCTCATCTTCTGTTAACGAAAAAACAGGAAGCCAAGAAGCAATTAAAAGTATTAAATTAATTATCTTCACTCTCATTTTTATCCCCCAAGTAGCATGTTCATAATACTATCAGAAATAGAAAGACCTAAGATACATTCGAGCCATTGCCATTGTCCATTTGGGTTGATTTCAAGGAAATACCATTTCCCATCAACATCCACTATGTAGTCTATAGCACCAAATCTTAACTGAAAATCTTTCATCATCATTTTAATACATTTTTTTATTTCTATCGGAATGTCGATAATTTCATATTGATTATTATTTCCAGCTCGCCAATCAATCATATTATCTGATACAATCTTTACAGCAAAAAAATCATCATCAACTACAGTAATCCTTACTTCAAAACTTTTTTTAATATATTCCTGAATATATACTGGGGTTAATTCTGGACTATCATAGCTGTCATTCTCATGCATTAGATTTGTTTGAATTATAGCTATTCCAGATGAAGTCTCAATTTTCCCTACAGAAATTGGCTTAATGATTCTTTGATCATTAATACATTTCCAGTAATCATTATTTCCAATAAATGATTTAGGCATTAAAATGGAGTGGCTTTTTGCATATATCAATTGAAATATTTTGTTTTCAGCCTGCCTTAATAAATAAGGTTTTGTGAGCACAACACCACTAAAGCTATTTGCCAGTCCATCTATAATAGCAAGAATATCACTATTAATGATTCGCCTGTATTCAGGAGCAAAATCACTTGTATCTGGGAAAGTAGGCTTACGATAGTATATACTTAGAGTTGTATTACTATTAATTGTATTATTTCTATACGATATTTCCCAGTAGGAGTTAGATATTGTAATTCCATAATCTGCAAACAAGTCAACATTAAATCTAAAAAAATTAGCTCTATATTTATTCTTTTCTATAATGTAGTCTATAGTTTTATCGTAAGAACATGTAATAATTAGAATTTTAGACATATACATCACCCACTATCGATCTAATACAATATTCATTTTTCACCATCA
>ERZ506887.2004-NODE-2004-length-10239-cov-4.595444_pt1 | contig 10239 bp, 9 predicted proteins | sample MGYA00512905_ERZ506887 | MGnify/ENA metagenome assembly ERZ506887 | reverse complement strand
ACTCTGGTTTTTACTTACAGAACTTGCTTCTAGGGCATGTCCACACGCTTCATGGAAGATGACTCCACCAAATCCATTATCAATAATGACTGGCATTTTTCCGGATGGACAATCCTTAGCCTCTAATAACACTAACGCAATACGACTTGCTTCTTTTCCAATCGATTCTGGTGTTCTTTCTTCAAAAAATTCAAGCCCCTTACTTGCACCTGGTGCTTCATAGCCAGATTGTAAGTTTTGGCCATCCTGGGCAAAAGAGGATACAGACATACGACAACGAATTCTTGTATCATGTACAAGTCTTCCTTCACTATTTGAAATCTGTACATTTTGGCATACACTTGCCAACCCTACAGATACTTTTTGAATCTTATCTGAATAGGCTTTAGCTGCATCATTGGCACGTAGCATCAAGGCAACTTTCGATTCTAATGAAGCCTTGACAGGATTTTCCTTGATAGGATGAAGATTTTCATGAGTTTCTTCAATCAAAGAGATAGATACAGATTTAGACTTTATGCCAAAGCCTCCACGCAAATCATCGACCAAGGCATTTAATGATTCGTCATTTGTTTCATTTGTGTATCCATATACAGATTGCACACCTTTATATAAACGAATTCCAATACCAGCACGAATCAATACATTTGTATCTTCTAATTTTCCATTTAACATGGATAAAGATTCAGTTGTTCCCTCTTCTTCAAAGATTTCGGCAAAATCACAAGAAGAAGCCATACAACGTTCTAATAATTTTTCTAATTGTTCCTTCTTTAACATACTTATCCCTCAATGCAATCTACAAATCGTTTTGTGATTAATTGAGGACGAGTAATGATAGATCCAACTACTACACTGAAGCATCCTAATTCTAATACACGGCGTGCTTTTTCTGGTGTATCAATATTTCCTTCGGCAATCATTGGTACGTTTGATTGTTCTAAATATTTACGCATTAACTCAAAATCATTCGTTTCAACTTTATCGCCCTTACTTTCTTCTGTATATCCAACTAATGTTGTTCCTACAAAATCAAAGCCTAATTGAGCGGCATGTAGACACTCTTCTAATGTAGAGCAGTCTGCCATTAATTTTTGTTCTGGATATTTTGCACGAATATCAGCATACAATTCATCTAAAGTTCTTCCATCTGGACGAACACGACAAGTTGCATCTAAGGCAACGATTTCTGGATGTGCTCCTTCGATCAATTCATCGATTTCTTTCATTGTAGGTGTAATAAATACTGGGCAGTCCCCATATACTCGTTTGATAATTCCAATAACTGGTAAATCAACTTCCTTTTGAATTTCATTAATATCTTCTACAGTATTAGCACGAATACCTTTAGCTCCACCCCATTTAGCAGCTCTAGCCATACGTCCCATAATAAAAGATGAATGTAAAGGTTCATCTGGAAGTGCCTGACAAGATACGATTAAGTGTCCTTTTACTGATTCAATGTTACTCATGATTTAAATCTCCTTCTTCTTACTTATATATATAGGTAATTATACTACGTATACTGGTTTAAAACACGAATTTAAAAAAAATTAAAAAAAATTTAAAAAAGTGCTTGCAATCATTTAAAAGTGATGGTATATTTAATGGGCACTGAGCGAGACACATGAGCTCAGTTGAAATAAATGCGCCCATAGCTCAACTGGATAGAGCGTTTGACTACGGATCAAAAGGTTGTGGGTTCGATTCCTGCTGGGCGCGCCATTTATTTTTTTTCTAAAAATATCGGGATGTAGCACAGCTTGGTAGTGCACTTGATTTGGGATCAAGGGGTCGCAGGTTCAAATCCTGTCATCCCGACCATTATTTTATTTAATTCGGCTGGGTAGCTTAGTTGGCTAGAGCATCCGGTTCATACCCGGAAGGTCGTGAGTTCGAGTCTCACTCCAGCCACCAACGAGTTTAACTTGGACCCTTAGCTCAGTTGGTCAGAGCATCCGGCTCATAACCGGCGGGTCGTAGGTTCGAGTCCTACAGGGTCCACCAATTATACATATGCAGAAGTACCCAAGTGGCTGAAGGGTCCGGTCTTGAAAACCGGTAGGTCGTGCGAGCGGCGCCTGGGTTCGAATCCCAGCTTCTGCGCCATCTTAATTAATTCACATCGCGGGATAGAGCAGTCTGGTAGCTCGTCGGGCTCATAACCCGGAGGTCGTTGGTTCAAATCCTTCCCCCGCAATTTCTGAAGCATCAATATATCGATATTGGTGCTTTTTTGTTTTACTAAACAAAGTTTTAGTAAAACAAAAAAGCTCTGTGAAGATATGCTAAGTCATATTTTTCGTTTTTTAAATCTTTGTGGATAGATGAAATCAAACCAACGTGATACCAAATGTTTTGTATTATTGTTTTAACTGCCAGACTAAATAATGATAAAAAAATATTCATATAATGCTAAAATTTTGTCATTGTATTCAAGAAAATTATAAATAGAAAGCTAAATAGTACGAGCTGAAATTCATTTTAATTTTTTGCAGTTACTAAAAATAAAAGAGTGTATAAATTTCTAATCTGATCTGGATAAAGATAAAGCGGCAAAAATGCCGGAACAATCTTGAATGGAAACTAGAGATATATCGTTGTTCCAAAATGAGTAGTTGCGGTTTATTTACTTAGGATTTTCTAAATTTCTGATATGCTATTTCCAACTTTTGTATCTTTAATTAAAAAACAGTGTCTATTTTTTCACATATTTAGGCATTTTTTTGTATTTTGTTCCCTTTTTTCGCAAAATTCAAAAAATAATCAATAGAGATTATTCATAAATGAAAGTGGAATGATAAGAAAAAAGAACGAAAAATATAAAGGATTTTACGTATAAAAGTGAATAAATTGTGAAATTCTCATAAATGAGAATATTAATTAAAAAATAATTTATAATCTTGTTGCAAATATCGGAAGATTGTGATAGCATTAACACATATCGTACTAGAAATGCTCTAGCAAAGCAACTATATCAAATAATATTGATAACTTAAATGGAGGAATGAAACTATGGCAAAGAAAGTTGTATTAGCAGGTGCTTGTCGTACCGCAATCGGAACAATGGGTGGTGGATTAAGCACAGTACCAGCTGCAGATTTAGGAAGCATCGTAATCAAAGAAGCATTAAAGAGAACTAACGTACCTGCTGATCAGGTAGACGAAGTATTAATGGGATGTGTTATCCAGGCTGGTCTTGGACAGAACGTTGCTCGTCAGGCTTCTCTTAATGCGGGACTCCCAATCGAAGTACCTGCTGTAACAATTAACGTAGTTTGTGGTTCCGGTCTTAACTGTGTTAACCTTGCTGCTACAAAGATTTTAGCAGGTGAGGCTGATATCGTTATCGCTGGTGGTATGGAAAACATGTCATTAGCTCCATTCTGCTTAGACAAAGCTCGTTTTGGATACAGAATGAACAATGGCGTATTAAAAGACTGTATGGTTAACGATGCATTAACAGATGCTTTCAATCAGTACCATATGGGTATTACAGCTGAAAACGTTGCAGAACAGTGGCATTTAACAAGAGAAGAGTTAGATGAGTTCTCCGCTAATTCACAGCAGAAAGCTACAGCAGCTATCGAAGCTGGTAAGTTCAAAGATGAGATCGTTCCTGTAGAAGTTAAACTTAAAAAGAAAACAGTTGTTGTAGATACAGATGAGGGACCACGTCCTGGAACAACAGCAGAAAGTATTTCTAAATTACGTCCTGCTTTCAAGAAAGATGGTATCGTAACAGCTGCTAACTCTTCAGGTATTAACGATGGTGCTGCTTGTGTTGTTGTTATGAGCGAAGAAAAAGCTAAAGAATTAGGTGTAACTCCAATGGCTACATGGGTAGCAGGAGCATTAGGCGGAGTTGATCCTTCTATCATGGGTGTTGGACCAGTTGCTTCTACTAAGAAAGTTCTTGCTAAAACAGGCATGAGCATTGATGACTTTGACTTAATTGAAGCTAACGAAGCTTTCGCAGCTCAGTCATTAGCAGTAGGAAGAGAATTAGGAATCAACCCAGAGAAGTTAAATGTTAATGGTGGAGCTATTGCTCTTGGACATCCAGTTGGAGCATCAGGATGCCGTATCCTTGTTACATTATTACATGAGATGCAGAAACGTGACGCTAAGAAGGGTCTTGCTACACTGTGTATCGGTGGTGGTATGGGCTGCTCAACAATCGTTGAAAGAGACTAATCACGTATAGAATGATTACATATATCCGGGTTCGGTTTTCGAATCCGGTTATATCAATTACATAGTTTATAACTGATTTCTACAGCTTTAGACAGTTATAATAATGTAATCTGAAAGGAGATACATACAATGGGATTTATCGATTATGAAGTAGATGGTCAGGTTGGTATTATCACCATCAATCGTCCAAAGGCTTTAAATGCTTTAAACAGTGAAGTATTAAAAGATTTAGATGCAACTATTGATGCAGTAGATTTAGATGCAATCAGATGTCTTATCATTACTGGTGCAGGAGAGAAATCTTTCGTAGCTGGTGCTGATATCGGAGAAATGAGCACTCTTACAAAAGCAGAAGGTGAAGCTTTTGGTAAAGCAGGTAATGATGTATTTAGAAAGATTGAAACTCTTCCTATTCCTGTTATCGCAGCAATCAACGGATTTGCATTAGGCGGTGGCTGTGAGATTTCTATGAGCTGTGATATCAGACTTTGTTCTGAGAACGCAGTATTTGGACAGCCGGAAGCTGGTCTTGGAATTACACCTGGTTTTGGTGGAACACAGAGACTTGCTCGTATCGTAGGACCTGGAAAAGCAAAACAGTTAATCTATACTGCTCGTAATATTAAAGCAGCAGAAGCATATAGAATCGGACTGGTTAACGAAGTTTATCCACTTGAAGAGTTAATGCCTCAGGCTAAAAAGATGGCAAAAGGTATTGCAAAGAACGCACCTATCGCAGTTCGTGCATGTAAGAAAGCCATCAATGAAGGTTTAGAAGTAGGAATGGATGAAGCTATCGTAATCGAAGAGAAGTTATTTGGTAGCTGCTTCGAGACAGAAGACCAGAAATACGGAATGGCATTCTTCCTTGATAAAAACAAAGAAAAGGTAAAAGAACCATTTAAAAACTGCTAATTAATCTATTACATATATTGATAATATTAATTGTCAGAAGATAATACATTTTATAGGAGGTTTCAGACAATGAAAGTTGGAGTTATTGGCGCAGGTACAATGGGATCAGGTATTGCTCAGGCATTCGCACAGACAGAAGGATATGAAGTATACTTATGTGATATTAACGATGAATTTGCCGCAAACGGTAAAAAGAAAATCGCTAAAGGATTTGAAAAGAGAGTAGCAAGAGGAAAAATGGATCAGGCTAAAGCTGATGCAATCCTTGCTAAGATTACTACTGGTACAAAAGATATCTGTACAGATGCAGATTTAGTAGTAGAGGCAGCTCTTGAGGTTATGGAAGTTAAACAGCAGACATTTAAAGAATTACAGGATATCGTTCCTGCAACATGTATGTTTGCAACAAATACATCTTCTTTATCTATTACACAGATTGGTGCAGGACTTGACAGACCAGTTATCGGAATGCATTTCTTCAACCCAGCTCCAGTTATGAAATTAATTGAAGTTATCGCTGGTCTTAATACACCAGATGAAATGGTTGAAAAGATTAAAGCTATTTCCGTAGAAATCGGCAAAACACCTGTACAGGTAGAAGAAGCTGCAGGATTCGTAGTTAACAGAATCTTAATCCCAATGATCAACGAAGCAGTTGGCATTTATGCTGATGGTGTTGCTTCTGTTGAAGGTATCGACACAGCTATGAAGTTAGGTGCTAACCATCCAATGGGACCTCTCGCTTTAGGCGATTTAGTTGGTCTTGATATCTGCCTTGCAATCATGGAAGTATTATACAATGAGACAGGAGATCCTAAGTATCGTCCACATCCATTATTAAGAAAGATGGTTCGTGGTGGAAAATTAGGTCAGAAGACTGGTATTGGATTCTACGATTACAGCAAATAATTAAAAAAGTGAATACGGCCGTGGGGACTATGCTCTGCGTCTCCACGGCTTTTAAGGTGGTTCTCCACCCCAATAACCAATTTATTATGGAGGAATGAAAATGGATTTCACATTAAGCAAAAAGCATGAAATGGCTAGACAGCTCTTTAAAGAGTTCGCTGAAAACGAAGTTAAACCTCTTGCTCAGGAGGTTGACGAGACAGAACATTTTCCAGAAGAAACCGTTGCAAAAATGCAAAAATTAGGTTTCATGGGAATTCCTGTGCCAAAAGAATATGGCGGACAGGGCTGTGATCCTTTAACATACATTATGTGTGTTGAAGAGTTATCTAAAGTTTGTGGTACAACAGGTGTTATTGTATCCGCACATACATCATTATGTGCAGATCCAATTCTTACTTATGGTACTGAAGAACAGAAACAGAAATATCTTGTTCCACTTGCAAAGGGTGAAAAGTTAGGTGCTTTCGGTCTTACAGAGCCAGGTGCTGGTACTGACGCTCAGGGTGTTCAGACAAAGGCTGTTTTAGATGGTGACGAATGGGTATTAAATGGATCTAAATGTTTCATCACTAATGGTTCTTATGCTGATTACTATATTATCATCGCTATCACAAGTGTTGATACAGATGCAAGAGGAAGAAAGAAAAAGAAATTCTCCGCATTTATCGTAGAAAAAGGAACTCCAGGATTTACATTTGGTACAAAAGAAAAGAAAATGGGTATCCGTGGTTCAGCTACATATGAATTGATTTTCCAGGATTGTCGTATTCCTAAAGAAAATCTTCTTGGACCTATGGGCAAAGGTTTCGCAATCGCTATGCACACATTAGATGGTGGACGTATCGGTATTGCAGCTCAGGCTCTTGGTATCGCAGAAGGTGCTTTAGATGCTACAATTGCTTATGTTAAAGAAAGAAAACAGTTTGGCAGAGCAATTGCTGCACAGCAGAATACACAGTTCCAGCTTGCTAATATGGCTACACAGGTAGAAGCTGCTAAGTTACTTGTTTATAAAGCAGCAATGGCAAAAGCAACACAGAGAGTATACTCCGTAGAAGCTGCAAAAGCTAAATTATTTGCAGCAGAAACAGCTATGGATGTAACAACTAAGTGTGTTCAGTTACTTGGTGGTTATGGTTACATCAGAGAGTACGACGTAGAACGTATGATGCGTGATGCTAAGATCACAGAAATCTACGAAGGAACATCAGAAGTTCAGCGTATGGTTATTTCTGGTAACTTATTAAGATAAGGAGGGAAAATACTGTGAAAATCGTAGTATGTATTAAACAGGTACCTGATACAAAAGGTGGAGTTAAGTTTAAACCAGACGGAACTCTTGATAGAGCAGCTATGCTTACTATCATGAATCCGGATGATAAGGCAGGTCTTGAAGCTGCCCTTAGAATAAAAGATGAAACAGGCGCAGAAGTAACTGTAGTTACTATGGGTCTTCCAAAAGCAGAAGAAGTTCTGCGTGAAGCTATGGCAATGGGTGCTGATAAGGGAATTCTTGTCACAGATCGTGTTTTAGGTGGAGCTGATACATGGGCAACATCTACAACAATCGCCGGAGCACTTAGAAATATTGATTATGATTTAATCATCACAGGTCGTCAGGCTATCGATGGTGATACTGCACAGGTAGGACCTCAGATTGCAGAACACTTAGATCTTCCTTTAATTTCCTATGCACAGGATATTAAAATCGAAGGAGACAGTGTAATCGTTCAGAGACAGTACGATGACAGATATCATGTTTTAAAAGCTAAATTACCATGTGTTATCACAGCACTTTCCGAATTAAATGAGCCACGTTATATGACTCCAGGCGGAATCTTTGATGCATATGATACAGAGATTACTACATGGGGAAGAAAAGACCTTAAAGATGTTGATGACAGCAACTTAGGTCTTGCAGGTTCTCCAACTCAGATCGCAAAAGCTTCTGATAAGGTACGTAAAGGTAAAGGTGTCATGATGACAGCTGAAACAGCAGAAGAAGGCGTTGAGTACATCATGGACAAACTGTTAACAAAGCATGTTATCTAATTGTAAAGGAAATGTGGTGAATAGAATGAATTTAGAACAATATAAAGGTGTATTTATCTATGCTCAGCAGGTTGACAATAAGATTGATGCCATTGCTTTAGAATTACTTGGAAAAGCAAATGACCTTGCTGCAGATTTAGGAACAGACGTAACAGCAGTTTTAATCGGTTCTGACGTAAAAGGCTTAGTTGATGAACTTGCTGAATACGGCGCAGATAAAGTTATCGTAGTTGATGACCCTGAATTAAAAGAATACAGAACAGAGCCATATACACATGCACTGGCATCTGTTATCAATGAATACAAACCGGACATTCTTCTGGTTGGAGCAACAGCAATCGGTCGTGACTTAGGACCTCGTGTTTCCGCAAGAGTTGCAACAGGTCTTACAGCAGACTGTACTGTTCTTGAAATTGGTGAATTCAAAGCTCGTGGAGATAAAGAACCTCGTCAGGGTCAGTTATTAATGACTCGTCCTGCATTCGGTGGTAACACAATCGCTACGATCGCTTGTCCTAACCATCGTCCACAGATGGCTACAGTTCGTCCTGGTGTTATGCAGAAGAAAGAGCCTGTTGCAGGAGCAAAGGCAGAAGTTATTGAATATAATCCAGGATTTACTCCAAATGACAAATATGTTGAGATTCTTGACATTGTAAAATCTGTTACAGAAACAGTTGATATCCAGGCTGCTAAGATTCTTGTATCTGGCGGACGTGGAGTTGGTTCTGCTGAAAACTTTGCATTATTAGACGATTTAGCAGAGGCACTTGGCGGAACAGTTTCCTGCTCTCGTGCAGTTGTAGATAACGGATGGAAACCAAAGGAATTACAGGTTGGTCAGACAGGTAAGACTGTTCGTCCACATGTATATTTCGCAATTGGTATTTCTGGTGCTATCCAGCATGTAGCTGGTATGGAAGAATCTGACATCATTATCGCTATCAACAAGGATGAAACAGCTCCTATCTTTGATGTAGCTGACTATGGTATCGTTGGTGATTTGAACAAGATTGTTCCATTACTCACAGATAAGATCAAAACTGCTTTGGCAAGCAAAAACGCTTAATTATTGTTACGTAAAGCTGTCTCCATATGAGATAGCTTTTTTTATTTTTTATGTAATAATAGAAGTGTAAAAAGAGGAATAAATTATGAGTGAATATGCAGAAATTATTAGAAAAACCTTTTCAATGGGAGATATGGAAAGAGATAAGAACAATCAAATTCCAGAAGATGTAGTTCGTTACACAGATATAAGATATGCAAATCATGATGAAAAATGGAATCTATTAGACGTGTATCGTCCAAAGGATATTAACGGTAAACTTCCTGTCATTATGAGTGTTCATGGTGGCGGATGGGTATATGGTGATAAAGATGTATATCAATGGTACTGCATGAATCTAGCACAGCGTGGATTTGCGGTAGTCAACTATTCTTATCGCTTAGCTCCAGAATACCAATATCCTGCATCTTTTGAAGATACATCTACTGTAGCACAATGGATTATTGATCATTGTGATGAATATGGATTTGATACAGATTACATCTATGGTGTTGGAGACAGTGCAGGTGGACATATGCTCTCTTTATTTGCATGTGCTTTAACAAATCCTGATTATCACGTACCTTATACATTACCAGAAGGGTTTTCTTTCAAGGCAATTGCATTAAACTGTGGTATCTATGAAATGAAGAAAGAAACGCTTGGAGATACAGAAAAGCTAATGTACGATTATCTTCCTGAACACGGTACGGAAGAAGAATACTATCACATCAGCAGTGTGCATTTCATAACACCAAATTTTCCACCAACTTATGTTATGACATGTCCTGGAGACTTTGCGAAAGATACGCCTGATGTTTTAATACCAGTTTTAAAGAAGAATAGTGTTCCATTCATGTATCGTGTATTTGGTAATCAATCCAATCCATTGGCACATGTATTTCACTGCAATATTAACTTGCCTGAAGCAAAAATTTGCAATGATGAAGAATGTAATTTCTTCAAAGAATTTTAAAATAGAAAAAGAGAGAATTTATTTATTATGAATCAGATGAAATTTCCAGTCATTACAATTGCTAGAGAATATGGAGCTGGCGGAAGAAGTGTTGCTTCTTTATTAGCTGAAAAATTAAATATTCCCTGGTATGATAAGG
>ERZ506887.2001-NODE-2001-length-10246-cov-2.864586_pt1 | contig 10246 bp, 9 predicted proteins | sample MGYA00512905_ERZ506887 | MGnify/ENA metagenome assembly ERZ506887 | reverse complement strand
CCTGCGTGGAGTACGGCACGGAGAAGGACGGCTACCTCAACTACATGAAGGGCGCGAACATCGCGGGCTTTATGAAAGTCGCCAAGTCGATGGTCGAGCAGGGAGTCATATAGGCCGATTTTTTTCCATGAAAAAAGGCGAACTCTCTTCAAGTTCGCCTTTTTTGTCTCCCCCCTGCATCTATAAATAATATAATGCAAGCTGCGCCCCTGAATTGGAAGGAACAGTACATTTTTGAGAAAAAACACGACACGGAGAAACACGTCAGATATTAAACCGATGCGTCCATATATCTTATTAATCAGCCTTGCGCTGTCATCGTGCGCCGCTTCGCAGTGTCCGCAGCTTTACATGAACCGGACGCGGGGTTCCGCCCCGTGTTATTTCACCGACGAATACGGCCACGCCGTTTTCGGGAATGCCCGCTACGAAGACGCCCGGCAGTTTATCGGCGACCGGGCCGCCGTACGGCTCAACGGCAAATGGGGGTTCATCGACCCCTCGGGCGCAACGGCCGTCCCCCTGCAATACGACTGGTGCGGCAGTTTCGGGGAATACGGGTTCGACAAGAGCGTCGCGATGGTCAAAAACGAAGTCGACAAATTCAAAGTGCCGATTCTCTCGGATTGCCCGACGGCCCTGATCGACCGGAAAGGCAACCGGATCACGCCGTTCTACGGGTTCATCTTCCCGGTCCGGGACAAGGTGGCGTTCGTGAACGACGGTCGCACGGATTTCGCGGACACCCGGTTGCAGAACCTGGGCTTCGCCGACGGGAAATGGGGCTGCGTCGATCCGAAAGGCCGCCTCGTCGTGCCGTGCGTCTATGAGCTGGCGTACCTGCTCATAGCCACCCCCGGATTCACAATCGTCCGGCGCGACGGCAAGTGGGGCATGCTGAACGACCGCGGCCGACCGATCGTCCCGTGCGTCTACGACGCTGTTTATTACAAGGAGGGACATACCGTCATCGACACGCAGGCCGACACGTCAGAAGCCGGAAAGAGCGTCGCGGCTCCGAACGGCGGTTTCCGGGAAAAACTGCTCTACATGCAGAAAGAGGGCGAAACAGAGATTTTCACCGAGAAAGGCAGACGGGTGCGCGGTCAATAAACGCCGCGGCCAATAAATAAAAAAAGCCAATCCCCGGCGGGAATTGGCTTTTTCGGTATCGGCTTTAGAAACCAGCCGGATGGAAGCGCAGGAGCGGCTCGGAAACGCCGCCGCCCACGCCCCTGAAACCCGTTTTACAAACGGGCCTTGATAGCTTTCGAAGCCTCCTCGTAGCCGGGCTTGTCCAGCAGGGCGAACATGTTCTTCTTGTAGGCCTCGACGCCCGGCTGGTCGAAGGGATTCACGCCCAGCATATAGCCGCTGATGCCGCAGGCCTTCTCGAAGAAGTACAGCAGGCCGCCGATCACGCTCTCCGAGATTTCGGGAATCTCGATGCGGATGTTCGGCACGCCGCCGTCGATGTGCGCCAGCTGCACGCCCAGTTCGGCCATGCGGTTGACCTCCGAGATGCGCTTTCCGGCCAGGAAGTTCAGTCCGTCGAGGTTTTCCTTGTCGGCTTCTATAACGACCTTGGCGGCGGGTTTGGCCACCGAGATGATCGTCTCGAAGAGCGTGCGTTCGCCCTCCTGAATGTACTGTCCCATCGAGTGCAGGTCGGCCGTCAGCGTGACGCTCGCCGGGAAGATGCCCTTGCCCTGCTTGCCCTCGCTCTCGCCGTAGAGCTGTTTCCACCACTCGTTGATATATTGCAGTTTAGGCTCGTAGGAACCCAGGATTTCGATCTTCTTGCCTCCGTTGTAGAGGATGTTGCGCACGGCGGCGTAGACGGCTGCCGGATTCTCCTTGAAAGCGACGCCTTCGGCCGTGGCCTTCTCCATCTCCTGCGCACCGCGGACGAGAGCCGCGATGTCCACGCCGGCGACGGCCAGCGGCAGCAGCCCCACGGGGGTCAGCACCGAGAAGCGTCCGCCCACATCGTCGGGAATGACGAACGTCGGGTATCCCTCCTGCGTGGCGAGCGTCTTCAACGCTCCGCGGGCCTTGTCGGTGATGGCCACGATGCGCTCGGCGGCCTCTTTCTTGCCGTAGCGTTTTTCGATCTCGGCCTTGATCAGGCGGAATGCGATGGCCGGTTCGGTCGTCGTGCCCGACTTGGAGATCACGATGGCGGCGATCGAGTGCTCTTTCACGGCGTCGAGCAGTTCGGCGGTGTAGTCCTCCGAGATGTTCTGCCCGGCGAAGAGTACGGTGGGGTGCTTCTGCTCCTTGTGCAGGAGTTTGAAGGGATCGCTCATGGCTTCGAGCACGGCCTTGGCGCCGAGGTACGAGCCGCCGATGCCGATGCAGACGACCACGTCGGCCTTCGAGCGCAGTTTCGCAGCCTCCTTCCGGATGGCGTCGATCTCGTTCTCCGAAATCGAGGAGGGGAGGTGCACCCAACCCAGAAAATCGTTGCCGGCGCCTTTGCCCGAATGCAGCAGGGCATTGGCGGCCTGCGCTTTGGCCTCGATGTCGGCGGAAATTTCAATGCCCGTCTTGGCAATGTCCAATTTCACATTTTTCATCATATCGCTAACTAAATTAATTTGGTTGTCAGTTCCTGCATGCACCTGCGCGCCGAGGCGCCCTCGTAGAGCACCCGGTAAACCATGTCGGCGATGGGCATGTCGACCCGGTGGCGGAAGTTGATGTGACGGATGCAGTCGGCCGCGAAATAGCCCTCAGCGACCATCGTCATCTCGTTCAGGGCGCTCTTGACGGTACAGCCGTGGCCGATGAGCAGCCCCAGCCGGCGGTTGCGGCTGTAAGTCGAATAGCAGGTCACCAGCAGGTCGCCCAGATAGGCCGAGACCTGCGTGTTGCGCTCATCGGGATAACTCTCCTCCAGGAAACGCGTCATCTCGCCCGCCGCATTGGCGATCAGCACGGCCAGAAAATTGTCGCCGTAGCCCAGCCCCACGGCGATGCCGACCGAAAGGGCGTAGATATTCTTGAGAATTGCGGCGTATTCGACGCCATAGAGATCCGCGGAATAGCTGAGGCGAATGTTCTCCCCGGCAAAGCGTTCGCCGATGCACCGCGCGTTTTCGGGATCGGCGCAGACGACCGTGAGGTACGAAAGCTTGCCGCGCGAGACCTCCTCGGCGTGCGAAGGCCCGGTCACCAGCCCGATCTGCCTATACGACAGCCCGTAATGGTCGTGGATGTACTCCACGACGGTCTGGTAGTCGCCCGGGACGATGCCCTTGATGGCCGAAACGACGAATTTGTCACGGAGCGGAACGGTCAGCGGGGCGAGGAAATCCTTGAGGTAGGCCGAAGGCGTGGCGAGGATCACGATGTCGGCGTCGCGCACCACGGCGTCGAGGTCGGAAGAGGGGGCGATGCTGTTGCGGTCGAACTCCAGATCGTTCAGATAGCGGGGGTTGCGGCCGTCCGAGCACAGCGATTCGAGCACCTCGGGATTGCGGACATACCACCCTACGCGCCGGCCGTTGGCTGCAAGCAGTCCGACGATGGCCGTCGCCCAGCTTCCATAGCCGATGACCGCACAGCGGGCGTCGGTTCCGATTTTGTATTCCATGCGGAGATTCAGTTTTTCCAGCACAAATGTAATTAAAAAAAATCAGAATAAAATACAAAAAGTTCCGGGGCTTTTTGCTACCTTTGTCGGGATATGTCATCCGCCGAAGCCCGAAGCGGCGTCGCGGGTGCGTATCGGATTGAGAATAAAGCATTTCACGAAACAGAACAGTTGGGTGTAGGAATATGGGAATTTTTTCATTGACACAGGAGTTGGCCATCGACCTCGGAACGGCCAACACGCTGATAATTTACAACGGAAAGGTCGTCGTCGACGAACCTTCGATCGTGGCGCTGGACGTCCACACGGGCAAACTCGTGGCCAGCGGCCAGCAGGCCCGCCAGATGCACGAGAAGACCAACCCGAACATCAAAACCATCCGTCCGCTCAAAGACGGCGTGATCGCCGACTTCAACGCCACGGAGCTGATGCTGCGCGGCATGATCAAGAAGGTCAAGACCTCGGGCAGCCTCTTCGCACCCTCGCTGCGCATGGTGATCTGCATTCCCTCCGGGTCGACCAACGTCGAAATACGCGCCGTGCGCGACTCGGCCGAACACGCCGGAGGACGCGAAGTCTACATGATCTACGAACCGATGGCCGCGGCGCTCGGCGCGGGTCTCGACGTGGAGGCCCCCGAAGGCAACATGGTCATCGACATCGGCGGCGGCACGTCGGAGATCGCCTGCATCTCGCTGGGGGGCATCGTCTGCTCGGAGTCGATCAACACCGCGGGCGACGTCTTCACCAACGACATCCAGAGCTACGTCCGCCAGCAGCACAACATCCGCATCGGCGAACGCACGGCCGAGGCGATCAAATGTTCGATCGGCGCCGCCGTTTCGGACCTGGAGCAGGAGCCCGAGGACTTCGTCGTGACGGGTCCCAACATGCTGACCGCACTGCCCCAGACCGTGTCGCTCTCGTACAGCGAAATCGCCTACGCGCTGGAAAAGTCGCTCACGAAGATCGACGCGGCGCTGATGAAGGTGCTCGAATCCATGCCGCCCGAGCTGTACGCCGACATCGTGAAGAACGGCATCTACCTCGCCGGCGGCGGCGCGCTGATCAAGGGACTCGACCGGCGGCTGAACGAAAAGACCGGCATTCCGTTCCACATCGCCGAAGACCCGCTGCGGGCCATCGCCCGCGGAACAGGAATCGCGCTGAAGAATATCAACCGGTTCTCGTTCCTGATGAAGTGATTCTTGCGATAACGGCCGTCTTCCGCACGTCGTTCGCCGTCCGGTGCAGTCACATACCCGAGTATGCCCCTGCACCGCCGACTTCGCGAAGCCCGAAATACGGTTCGTTCCGACAAGAATCGGATAAATTGACAAATACGGATTGCGGGCCTTGGTCCGCAATCTTAAATTAAGGAACTGCTTTGCGCAAACTGTTCGAGTTCATACGAAGCATCTACGTCGTGGTGCTGTTCGTGGCGTTGGAGGTCGCGGCCATCAGCTACTACGCCCACTCCACCCACTACACCCAGGCCCGGCTGCTCGCACGGTCGAACCAGGTGGCGGGAGGCGTGCACGGATTTTTCGCGGGCATAAGGCGTTACTTCAGCCTCGGACACGAAAACCGGCTGCTGCTGGGCCGCGTCGCACAGCTCGAAGAGCGGCTCGCCCAGTACGAGGAGGCCGAAACCAACGCGCGGCTGGACAGCTATATGCAGGACATCGGCGAATCGAAATACCGCTTCGTCACGGCATCGGTCGTGGCCAACACGGTCAACCGGGCGCAGAACCTCATCACGCTCAACCGCGGACACCGCGACGGGATCGTGGAGGAGATGGCCGTGCTGTCGCCCGACGGCGCGATGGCGGGTTACGTCGTCGCCTGCTCGGAGCGTTATTCGGTGGCGATGTCGGTGCTCAACACCTCGTTCCGCGCCAGCGGCAAACTCGCGGACTCCGAGTATTACGGTTCGATCTACTGGGACGGCCTCGACCCGGATGTCGTGGTCCTCGGCGAGCTTTCGAAATACGCCGACCCGCAGCCCGGGCAGGAGGTCGTGACGACGGGATTCTCGCAGTATTTCCCGGCCGACGTGCTGATCGGATGGGTCGAGAGCGCGTCGCTCAACGAGACCCGCACGGCCTACACGGTACGGGTGCGGCTCGCAGCCGAAATGTCGCGGCTGAACGAAGTCGTGCTGGTCGGCAACCGCGACTTCTACGAAATCCGCAACCTGCAGCAAAGCGAACAAATCGAACAACACACCCGGAACGACTAAATGTACCGCACACTACCATATCTCGGACTTTTCGCGGCGGCGGCGCTGCTTCAGGTTTTCCTGTTCGACAACCTGACCATCAGCATCTACCTCAACCCGCTCGTATACATCGTCTTCATCGCCCTGCTGCCGCTCGACACGCCGCCCGCGGCAGTTCTGGGCGCCGGACTGGCGCTGGGCGTCACGATGGACTTCGCCATGGGCGCGGCGGGGATCAACACGATCGCCACGCTGCTGATCGCCTTCCTGCGCCCGACCCTCGCCGGCATGATCTGCGGCCGCGACAACGTCCGCGAAGGGGGCATCCCCTCGTCGGCGCGCCTGGGCGAACGAAAGCTCATCACCTACCTCGTGGCGCTGACGCTCGTGCATCACGCCGTATTCTTTTCGCTGGAGGCCCTTTCGTGGACCCACGCGCTCCATACGCTGCTGCGCATCGTCGTCAGCACGGCGGTATCGGCGGGCTTCATCTGGATCATCGCCCGCATCTTCACGGCCAAACTTCCGCTGCGCGTATGAGAGATTCGGAGGGATTCGGACGGATGAGGACCTTGCAGGTCGTCGTGCTGTTGGTTTTCGCGCTGATCATCGGACGGCTGGCCTACATCCAGCTGATCGACTCGCGCTACGGCGACCTCGCCCGGGCCAACGTGCTGCGGCATGTGGTGCAATACCCGCCGCGGGGCGAGGTCTTCGACCGCAACGGCGAATATCTGGTGCAGAGCCGCGAATGCTACGACCTAATGGTCATATCGAGCGAAATCGGCAAACAGGGCTTCGACACGGCCCGCATGTGCGACGTGCTGGGACTTTCGCGCGCCCGGCTCGAACGCGAACTGGCCAACGCGCGGATGCGTCCGCGGGCGCCGCGGCTGATTATGAACTACATCTCCAAGGAGGACAAACTGCGCTTCGACGAGTGCAACTTCCGGGGGTTCTACACCGTCTACCGCACCGTCCGCCGGTATCCCCGCGAAGTGGGCGGCAACCTGCTGGGGTATGTGAGCGAGGTGAACCCCGACTACCTGAAGCGCAACCCCGAATACAAGACGGGCGACTACGTAGGGATGAACGGCGTGGAGTCAGCCTACGAGCCGCAGCTCCGGGGCCGCAAGGGCGTCCGGATTCAGGAGATCGACACCCACGGGGCGATCAAGGGTTCCTACATGAACGGCCGCTACGACTCGCTGCCCGATCCGGGCCGCTACCTCGTGAGCACCATCGACGCGCGCCTGCAACTGTTGGGCGAGGAGCTGATGCGCGGCAAGGTGGGAGCCGCGGTAGCCATCGAGCCTTCGACGGGCGAAATCCTGATGATGGTCTCCTCGCCGACGTACGATCCGGACCAGCTGGTGGGGCGCCAGCGGGGCAACAACTACATGAAGATGCTCTACAACAAGCGCAAGCCGCTGTTCAACCGTGCGGTGAAGGCCAAATATCCCCCGGGGTCGACCTTCAAGCTGGTGCAGGGGCTGATCGGCCTTCAGGAAGGGGTGCTCCGGCCTTCGGACCTGCACTCCTGCCACATGGGCTACCAGGCGGGCCGCCTGAAGATGGCCTGCCACGCCCACGCCTCGCCGCTGGACCTGCGCTTCGCGGTGGCGACCTCGTGCAACGCCTACTTCTGCTACGTCTTCCGCGACATCCTCGACAACCCCAAATACGGAAGCGTGAAGGAGGGTTACGACGTCTGGAAACAATATGTCGAGAGCTTCGGATTCGGGCGCAAGCTGGGTTCGGACTTCCTCGACGAGCGCAACGGCTACGTTCCCGACCGGGCTTTCTACGACCGCCAGTACCGGGGTTCGTGGAACTCGCTCACGGTGCTGTCGCTCTCGATCGGGCAGGATGCGCTGGGCTGCACGCCGTTGCAGCTGGCCAATCTGGCGTGCATCGTGGCCAACCGTGGCTACTACTACATCCCGCACATCGTGAAGAAGATCGAAGGACAGGACTCGCTCGACGCGCGTTTCTACGAACGCCACTACACGATGGTCGAGCCGAAACACTTCGAACCCATCGTCGAGGGCATGTGGCGGGGCGTGAACGTCGGGGGAACCTCGACCCGCGCCCGGCTCGAAGGATTGGACGTCTGCGGCAAGACCGGAACGGCCGAAAACCCGCGCGGCCGCGACCACTCGACCTTTCTCTCGTTCGCACCGAAGGACAATCCGAAGATCGCCATTTCGGTCTACGTCGAAAACGGCGGATTCGGCGCCTCGGCGGCCCTGCCGATCGCCAGCCTGCTGGAAGAGTACTACCTGACGGACACGATCCGCAGGCCCGAACTGCTGCAATACATCAAGGACATGAACATCTATTATCCCGCTTATGACAAATAACCGGCATAACGGCATCTTTTACGGCGTGGACGGCTGGACCGTCCTGCTCTACGTGCTGATCGTCGCGGCGGGATGGATCTCGATCACTTCGGCGTCGTACGACGACAGCGCGGCCGACCTGCTCTCGTTCTCGCACTTCTACATGAAGCAGCTGATGTGGATCGGCATGGCGTGGGTCACGGCGATCATCGTCCTGCTGCTCGACGAACGCTTCTACCACATGTTCGCCTACCCGGCCTATCTGGGCGGCATCGCGCTGCTCGTGGCCGCGCTGCTCTTCGGCCGCGAGGTCAACGGCGCCAAGGCGTGGTTCGAGTTCGGCTCGTTCCGCGTGCAGCCCGCGGAGTTCGTCAAGATCGCCACGGCCCTGGCCCTGGCCCGCGTGATGAGCGAATACTCCTTCTCGATCAACCGCGCGGGCGACTTGATGAAGGTCGCCGTGGTGATCTGCATTCCGCTCTTCATCATCATCCTGCAGAACGACACCGGGTCGGGCATCGTGCTGGGGTCGTTCCTTTTCGTGCTCTACCGCGAAGGGCTCAACAAGTGGCTCTGCATCCCGGCGCTGCTGATCGCCGCGCTGTTCATCGTCTCGTTCCTCCTCTCGCCGATGACACTGCTCGTGACGCTGATTCTGGTCTGCACGCTCTCCGAGGCGATGATGAACGGCCAGTGGCGTTCGCGCCTCGTGTTCCTGGCCGCGGTGATGCTGTCGGCCATCCTGCTATGCCTCGTGATGGCGCTGATCGCCCCCGGAACGCTCGATCTCTACCACAGCCTGCTCACAACGACCCTCGCGGCCGTGGTCTTCGCTGCCGTATACGCCTACCGCTCGAATCTCGCCAACATCTTCATCACGCTGGGACTGTTCGTCGGTTCGCTCATCTTCCTGCCCACCACCGACTACATCTTCAATTCGATCCTCAAACAGCACCAGCGCGACCGTATATTAAGCTTCCTGGGCATCATCAGCGACCCGCTCGGAACCGACTACAACGTCAACCAGGCGAAAATCGCCATCGGCTCGGGCAACTTCTGGGGCAAGGGCTTCCTCGAAGGGACCCAGATCAAATACGGGTTCGTCCCCGAAAAGCACACCGACTTCATCTTCTGCACCGTGGGCGAGGAGTGGGGATTCCTCGGCTCGGTCGTGGTGCTGACGCTGCTGTGCCTGCTGATCCTGCGGCTGATGCGCATGGGCGAACGGCAGCAGGAGCCGTTCGGACGCATCTACTGCTACTGCGTGGCGGCGATCCTGCTGTTCCACGTGCTGGTCAACGTGGGCATGACCATCGGACTGATGCCCGTCATGGGCATCCCGCTGCCCTTCATGAGCTACGGAGGTTCGTCGCTCATCGCCTTTACGATCCTGTTGTTCATCGCCGTGCGGCTCGACGCCTCGACGCGGCAGTTTTCCCTGACCAAATTTTGATAATGCCATGATATCCTTCGATCCCCGGGGACTCTCCCCGCAGGAAGTCGCCGAAAGACGGCGCCGGCACGGCGACAATGTTATCACCCCGCCGAAAGACGATTCGGTGTGGCGGCTGCTGCTCGAAAAATTCCGCGATCCGATCATCCGTATCCTGCTGCTGGCGGCGGTGCTGTCGCTGGCCATCGGCGCTCTGGGGGAGGTCCTGGACTACCGGCTCTGCATGACCATCTGCGGTCTGACCACTATGCTCGTGTGCTGGCTGACGGTGTTCCTGCGGCGGCATCAAGTGCAGCAGGTGCTGGCCGCCCGCCCCAATGCGGCTCAAAGCGGTGAAGCACAATAGCGAATTGTTTCTATGCACGTTTTCGCTCTCTCAGCGCCCCCTCACAAAGCCCCAAACTGCCCGCGCGGCGGGCAGATGGGATCGCAGACTGGAAAACATCCCGTTTTTCCGTCTTTTGGGCGGCTGCGGACGCTGTAAACGTCTTTGCGGCCTCTGAAATGGGAATAAAAAAACGAGGCCATCTGCGGTGTGACCTCGTTTTTGTGCATATGGCTGCCGTGATTGGCTGCTGCGGCATCTTCACAGAGAACGAGCCGAAACGGATCATAGGCTCCGACCTGCCTCG
>ERZ506887.1993-NODE-1993-length-10268-cov-4.482229_pt1 | contig 10268 bp, 10 predicted proteins | sample MGYA00512905_ERZ506887 | MGnify/ENA metagenome assembly ERZ506887 | reverse complement strand
AGGAAGGCAGGCAATCCGCGCGGCGGATTGCCTGCGTTTTATCGTATTCACTTTTTATATGCTTTTTTCGTTTTTACTCTCACATCAATTGTAACACTGCATTTCATTTTGCCGAAAATATCCGTATGCTCTTGAATAATTTACCGACATATGTTATAATCATTACATCAGGACACGGCATAAGTGCCGAAAAACCCGCGCAAAGAGCAAAAAACAAATACAAATGAGGTGTAAGCATGGAACTTGAAAAAATTTTATCTGCGGTAGACCACACGTTACTTGCACAGGGTGCGACATGGGAGGAAATAAAAGCAATATGCGATGACGGCATTAAATATCATACGGCTTCCGTATGTATTCCCGCATCATATGTTGCGCGTGCAAAGGAATATGTCGGCGATAAGGTTGCCGTATGCACGGTTATCGGCTTTCCCAACGGTTATTCCACAACGGCAACGAAATGCTTTGAAACAGAGGACGCAATAAAAAACGGCGCGGACGAGATTGATATGGTTATCAATATCGGCTGGCTCAAGGATAAGAGATATGACGACCTGCTCGCCGAGATAAAAGCCGTAAAGGCTGCCTGCTCGGGTCATATACTCAAAGTTATCATCGAAACCTGCCTGCTCACCGATGAAGAAAAGATAAAGATGTGTGAGATAGTAAACAAATCGGGTGCGGACTTCATCAAAACCTCCACAGGTTTTTCCACAGGCGGCGCAACCTTTGATGATATTGCGCTTTTTGCCGCTCATGTTGAAAAACATGTGAAAATAAAGGCGGCAGGCGGCATTTCATCGCTTGAGGATGCCGAAAAATTCCTCGCTCTCGGCGCATCGCGTCTCGGCACGAGCAGAATAGTAAAAATAGTAAAGAAAATGCCGACGGAATCTGTCGGATATTAAAAGGAGGACAATATGGCAAATTACCCTACCCCGCATATAAATGCGACACCCGAGGATTTCGCTCCCACCGTTCTCATGCCGGGCGATCCGCTCCGCTCGAAATTCATTGCGGAGAATTTTCTTGAGGCTCCGCGGCTCGTAAACAATGTCCGCGGTATACAGGGCTATACCGGAAAATACAAGGGTACTCCCGTTTCCGTCATGGCGAGCGGCATGGGTATCCCGTCTATCGGCATATATTCCTATGAGCTCTTCAACTTTTTCGGAGTTGAAAATATCATTCGCGTCGGCTCCGCCGGCGGCTACTCCGAAAAGGTGCATATCCGCGATATAGTTATCGGTCAGGGTTCCTGCACTGATTCAAACTATGCCGCGCAGTTTCATCTTCCCGGAACCTTTGCGCCGATATGCGATTTTGCTCTGCTTTCCGCCTGCGTGGAATCCGCAAAAGCGCTGGGCATAAGCAATTATCATGTCGGCAATGTGCTCTCCTCCGATTGCTTCTACGGCGACGGTGCGGGACTTCCCGACTGGATGCAGGTAAAGAATGCATGGGCTAAAATGGGCGTGCTCGCAGTGGAAATGGAAAGCGCCGCACTCTATATGAACGCGGCAAGAGCAGGCAAGCGTGCGCTCGGTATTTTCACCGTGTCCGACCACCTCGTGACCGGCGAGGCAACCAGCGCACTTGAACGCCAGACCTCTTTTACGGCAATGATGGAGCTTGCGCTCGAAACAGCCGTTTCCATGGCTAAGGCAAAACTCTGATGCCTCTATAGTGCGGTTTGCATTATAGCAATGCCGCAAAAATGTTAAATTTGCACAATCGTATAAAACTACAGATAAAATTTATATGTAATATGCCAAAAAAGCATTGACAAACAAAAGCGTATCATATATAATAGTTGTAGTATTAAAGTTTTACACTTTAAACAAAAATATGGGTCTATCCCAAAAAAACGACAGGAGAAATACGATGAAAAAGATTATTTCTGTTTTCCTTTGCATTGCAATGCTCGCTACCTGCTGTGTTGCTTTTGCATCCTGCGGCAAAAAGACATTTGAAATCGCAGTGGTTACGGATGTAGGTCAGCTTATGGACGGCGGCTTCAACCAGGGCACATATGAGGGTGCCAAGGCTTATGCCGAGAAAAACGGTCTCACCTACAAGTATTATCAGCCCGACAACGGCTCCGACGCCAGCGACAACGACCGTATAGCCGCTATGAGACAGGCTATCAACAACGGCGCCAAGATTATCGTTACCCCCGGCTTCCTTCAGGAAACAGCCATAAAGACTGTTGCCACGGAAAATCCCGATGTCAAGTTTGTTTTTGTTGACGGCTGGGCACTCGGTCTTGACAATGTTACCGCTATCACCTACAAAGAGCAGGAATGCGGCTACATGGCAGGCTATGCAGTGGTTAAAGAGGGCTACACAAAGCTCGGCTACACGGGCGGCGGCGGCGGTGCAAATCCCGCGTGCAACCGTTTCGGCTACGGCTTCGTTCAGGGCGCCGAAGCAGCTGCAAAGGAGCTCGGCAAAAATATCACAATCAAGTACAGCTACAAGTACGGCGACGGCTTCTCGGCTTCTCCCGATCTTCAGACACAGATCGCAGGCTGGTATGCGGCAGGTACAGAAGTAGTATTCTCCTGCGGCGGCTCCATGCTTCAGTCGGTTAAATCCGCGGCTGCTGAATATCCGAATGCAAAGATAGTCGGTGTTGATACAGACCAGTCCGCTCAGTCATCCCAGATTATAACATCCGCTATGAAGGAGCTTGCAGTATCCGTTCAGCAGGTTCTCGGTCAGTTCTATGCAGATAAGTGGAATACCGAGCTTGCAAACAAGGTTCAGGACCTCGGTGCTGCCGATAACGCTACAGGTCTGCCCACAGCAAAGGATTCATGGAGATTCTCCAAGTTCACCGTTGCTGAGTATACAGAGCTCTTCAATAAAATCAAAGACGGTACAATAGTTCCCGTAAGCAAGGTTCCCGAAGCTGCAAACTATGCAGACTGGCTCTCCGAAGGTCTTACAAACACAACTATCGATTTTGAAAAATAATAAATAGTTTTTCAGTTCGCCGTATGTGCGCCAATCGGCGCACATACGGCATTCTGTTATAGCAGGCTCATTTCTTTCTGAAGGCGCATCCGCGCGGCTACATCTTCAAAAGGGAATGAAAACTATATTTATTGAAGGAAGGCACAGGCTTATGAATGAAGAAAAGATAAATATACCGCAAAATGAAGCGGGCGAAGCTCCCTATATCATTGAAATGCGGAATATCACAAAGGTATTTCCGGGCATCGTCGCAAACGACGATATCACCTTGCAGCTGAAAAAGGGCGAGATTCATGCCCTGCTCGGCGAAAACGGAGCGGGAAAATCGACTCTTATGAGCGTTCTTTTCGGTTTTTACAAGCCGGAAAAGGGCGAAATACTGAAAAACGGAGAGGTTGTCGATATCAGCGACCCGAACGATGCAAATGCGCTCGGCATCGGCATGGTACATCAGCATTTCAAGCTTGTGGAGGTATTTTCCGTGCTGGATAATATCATCCTCGGAGTGGAGCCGAATAAATTCGGCTTTCTTCGCAAAAAGCAGGCGAGAGAAAAGGTTTTGCGCCTCTCCGAGGCATATGGGTTGAATGTAGATCCGGACGCGCTTGTCGAGGATATCACCGTAGGCATGCAGCAGAGAACGGAAATTCTCAAAATGCTCTATCGCGACAACGAAATCCTCATTTTCGACGAGCCGACGGCTGTGCTGACACCGGCGGAGATTTCCGAGCTGATGGATATCATGAAGAGAATGAAGGCGGAAGGCAAATCCATCCTCTTCATCTCGCATAAGCTCAATGAGATAATGGCTGTTGCCGACAGAGTGACCGTTCTGCGCAAAGGAAAATACATAGGCACGGTCAATGTCAGCGAAACGACAAAGGAAGAGCTGTCAAACATGATGGTCGGCAGAGATGTACGGTTTGTCGTGGAAAAAGAGCCGGCAAAGCCGAAGGATGTTGTTCTCGAGGTCAGAAATATGTGCATGCACGGCAAGCACAAAAAGAAGGACAGCGTGCACAATGTTTCCTTTGATGTGCGTGCGGGCGAGATAGTCTGTATCGCCGGCATCGACGGAAACGGACAGACGGAATTTGTCCATGGGCTGACGGGGCTTGAAAAGGTGGAGAGCGGCACGATCACGCTCTGCGGAGTCGATATCACGCACAAAAGCGTGCGCTATCGCAATACGCACGGAATAAGTCACATTCCCGAGGACAGGCATAAGCACGGGCTTATTCTCGACTATTCGCTCGGAAACAATCTCGTGCTTCAGCGCTACTTTGAGCCGAGATTTCAGAAGCACGGATTTATAAAATTCGATGAGGTGGAGCGGTATTCCGATGAGCTTATCGACCGATATGATGTGCGCTCCGGTCAGGGCTCGAAAACCGCCGCACGTTCCATGTCCGGCGGAAATCAGCAGAAGGCGATAATCGCGCGCGAGCTTGACCGCGAGCATACCCTTCTCGTGGCTGTTCAGCCCACGCGCGGACTCGATGTCGGCGCCATAGAATCCATACACAAAAAGATGATCGAATCGCGCGACAGCGGCTCGGCTGTTCTGCTTGTTTCGCTCGAGCTGGACGAGGTGATGAATGTTTCGGACAGGATTCTCGTCATGTATGAGGGCGAAATAGTCGGCGAATTCGATCCGAAGGAAATAACGGTTCAGGAGCTGGGGCTTTATATGTCGGGCGCAAAGAGACAGACTGCCGCAAAGGAGGAAAAGGGCGATGAATAAAAATGATAAATTCAATAATTTCCTGAAAAAGGACGGCACAAAGTCTGTTGCCGCCTCGTTGCTCTGTATACTCGGCGGCATGCTCGTCGGCTTTGTGGTACTGTTTATTCTGGCGCTGACATCGAGCGATATAGATATCTCCGAGGCTTTCTCCGGGCTGGCTATCATTCTCGGCGGACCCTTCGCCGCGGGAAGCGCAAAGGATGTGCTCTTCCAGTTCGGCGATATGCTGCTTGAGGCGGCACCGCTCCTCATGACGGGTCTTTCCGTCGCCGTGGCTTTCAAAACGGGACTTTTCAATATAGGTGCACCCGGGCAGTATCTCATGGGCGCCATGACCTCTCTTCTTGTCGCTCTCGCAATTCCGACCACGCCGGATACAGCCTTTTTCGTGTGGCTGCTGGCGCTTATCGCAGGCATGCTCGCGGGTATGCTCTGGGGAGCCATCCCGGGATTTTTCAAGGCGGTTTTCAATGTAAATGAGGTTATCGTCTGCATAATGACAAACTGGATAGCCGCAAACGCGGTCAGCTGGGTATTTTATCTGACAGGCGACCGATTTATCAATATCGCGGAGACAAAGACAAAATTCATCCGCAAGACCATCACAAACGGCGTGGCAACTCCGAAATTCGGGCTGGACAAGCTTTTCCCGGGTTCACATGTCGATATCAGCCTTTTCATTGCGATACTTTTCGCTGTAGTAATATATATTATCCTGAATAAAACGACCTTCGGCTATGAGCTGAAAGCCTGCGGCTTCAATAAAAACGGCGCGAAATACGCCGGCATGAACGAAAAGCGCAATATCGTGCTTTCGATGATGATAGCGGGCGGTCTTGCCGCCGGCGGCGCCGCACTCTGGTATCTGAACGGCGAAAACGATTTTCTCTGGAATACATACAGCACTCTCCCGAGCGAGGGCTTCAACGGCATCCCCGTAGCTCTTCTCGCAAGCAACAATCCGATAGCCGTCATATTCAGCTCGGTATTCCTTCGGTATATCGGCAAGGGCGGCTTCAATCTCGCGGGATATACCGCCTTCAATGAATATGTATCCGACCTCATCGTTGCCGTGATAATATATTTTGCGGGCTTCTCCAAGTTCATCAAGGATTTCATCACGGAAAGACAGGCAAAAAAAGAAGAAAAAGCGCTGGCGGCGGAAGCGGCAGGTGCCGTGGCTACGGAGATTGCCGAGCGGCATGAAGCCGAAGCGGTAAGCGCGAATGCTGCACAGACAAAAACAGAGGAGGATGATAAGTAATGGTATTTTTGCTTCAGAAAACTCTGATTTATTCAATTCCGCTACTGATAGTTGCTCTTGCCGGCGTTTTTGCCGAGCGAAGCGGCATTATCAATATCGCGCTCGACGGTATCATGATATTCGGCTCGTTTATCGGAGCGATAACGGTTTATCTCTTTCAGAAGGCGGATCTCCTCGTCGGCACGCAGTGGCTTTTCATCATAGCTATGGCTGTGGCGGCACTGGCGGGCGCGCTCTTCTCGCTTCTGCTCTCCTTCTCGGCTATCAAACTGAAGGCTGATCAGACCATCGGCGGCACGGCACTCAATCTGCTTGCCCCCGCCATCACACTCTTTATAGTGAAAATATTCTTCATGCAGGATAAGCTTGTTATGCCTAAGGATATCGGTTTTGTTATCTTAAATAATGACCTCGGAAATGTCGGCAGAGTATTTTTCGATAAAGCATATATCTCTACATATATTGCTACGATAGTATTTGTGATACTTTCCGTGCTTCTCTATACTACAAAGCTCGGGCTTCGTCTGCGTGCCTGCGGAGAGCATCCGCAGGCGGCGGATTCCGTCGGTATAAACGTAAAGAAGATGCGCTACCTCGGAACAACCGTTTCCGGCGCACTCGCGGGCATGGGCGGCTATATCTATATAGCGACTACGGCGGGCGGCACCTCCGAGGGCACTGTCGCGGGCATGGGCTTTCTCGCTCTCGCTATCATGATATTCGGAAACTGGAAGCCGCTGGGCATCGCTCTCGGCTCGCTTATGTTCGGCTTTCTCAAGTGCCTCGGTGTCGTTTCCTCGTCAATTCCGTTCTTTAAAAGCCTCGGACTTCCGATGTATTTCTATAACCTTATTCCTTATGTGGCGGTGCTTGTCGTGCTTGCCTTTACCTCGAAGAGCTCGCGCGCACCGAAGGCAGAGGGCATACCTTATGATAAGGGGATGAGATAAGCATGAGAATGTATGATATCATTCATAAAAAGCGCTGCGGGCTGGCACTCGACGAGGCGGAGATACGCTTCTTTGTCGAGGGCTATACCCGCGGTGATATACCCGACTATCAGGCTTCGGCACTCTGCATGGCTATCTGTTGCCGCGGCATGACAAGCGAAGAAACGGCTGTGCTGACCGATGCGATAATGCGCTCGGGCGATGTTGTAGACCTCTCGATGTTCGGTGATCTCTCTGTAGACAAGCATTCGACCGGCGGGGTGGGAGATAAGACCTCGCTGATAGTCGCGCCTGTCGTCGCCTCGCTCGGAGGAAAGATGGCAAAAATGTCCGGCAGAGGACTCGGGCATACGGGCGGCACCGTCGATAAGCTCGAATCCATCGCGGGCTATCGCACCTCGATGACGAGAGAAGAATTTATCGAAACCGTTAAAAATGTCGGTGTCTGCGTAGTCGGGCAGAGCGGAGATCTCGCTCCTGCCGACAAAAAGCTGTATGCTCTGCGCGATGTAACCGCAACCGTGGATTGCGTACCGCTCATAGCTTCGTCCATCATGGGCAAGAAGCTCGCCGCAGGTGCAAAATCCATCGTACTTGATGTCAAGGCGGGCAGCGGCGCTTTTATGAAGACGGTCGACGACGCGAGAAAGCTTGCCGACGAGATGATAAGAGTCGGCACCATGTGCGGCAGAAATGTCCGTGCGCTCGTCACAAATATGGATATTCCGCTCGGGCATAATGTGGGCAATTCACTTGAAGTGGTTGAGGCGGTGCGCGTACTTCGCGGCGAGCAAAAGGGCGATCTCTATGAAATATGCGTGGCACTCGCCTCAAATCTCGTCTCCATGTTTAAGAAAATTTCAGTGCAAGAGTCGCAACTTATGGTTGCTAAATCAATAGAGAGCGGTGCGGCTTTTGCCAAGATGAAAGAATGGATAGCGGCGCAGGGCGGTGATGTTTCCATGATAGAAGATACATCGAAGCTCCCGCGGGCACCCTACAGCAGAGAGATAGCGTCGCCCTGTGACGGCTATATCTCTCATATGAATACCGAGGGCATCGGGCTTTGCGCTTCGCTTCTCGGAGCGGGCAGAGTGAATAAGGGTGACAGTATTGATTTCGGCGCGGGCATAGAGCTGGCAAAGAAAACCGGAGATTATGTCGGCAAGGGTGAAAAAATCGCCACACTCCATGCTTCAAACGAGGCACTTTTTGCCGATGCAAAGGAAAAATTCCTTTCCTCGCTTGAATTTTCTGATAAAAAGACAGGCAAACCACAACTTATTTTTTGATAGCAGGGCGGAAAAATGCATAATATAATCGTTATCGGAATAGCAGGCGGCAGCGGAAGCGGCAAAACGACGCTCGCCGACAAGATAATCGAGCATTTCGGCGATGATATCGCCATTGTTCATCATGACAATTATTACAGGGGATATAAAGACCTCTCGTATGAGGAGCGCTCGAAAATAAATTTTGACCATCCCGATTCTTTTGAAACGGATCTGATGATTGAGGATATCAAAAAGCTCAAAAACGGCGAAGCTGTCGAATGTCCCGTTTATGACTATACTATCCATAACAGAAGCAGTGAAACGGTGAATATCGCGCCCCGTTCGATAATACTTATCGAGGGAATCCTGATTTTTTCCGATATACGGCTTTGTAATCTTATGGATATTAAAATATTCGTCGATACGGATGCCGATATCCGTCTCATACGCAGAATAAGGCGCGATATGGAAACGCGCAACCGCACACTTGAATCGGTGCTCTCGCAGTATACAGCCACCGTCAAGCCGATGCATGACCTCTATGTGGAGCCGAGCAAGAGAATGGCTGATATCGTCGTGCAGGAGGGCGGAAAAAATGCCGTCGCTTTCGATATGATAGTAAATCGCCTCGAGGCGCATATCGACCGCGGCAATAAGTAAATACAAAAAAGGAAATCCGCAGGGATTTCCTTTTTTTCGTATCGCGCACCTATAAAGTTTCACGCAATTTTAATAAAGTTTTCGCCCGCCTTTTTCAAAAGGCGGCGCGAGCCGTCGGCGGCGACGGTCGCGCTCCGCAGAGTGCGAAATCTCCTGTCGGCGTTTTCTTTTTTTGTAGTTTTTTCTTTTGCGGCGGCGATGGCAAAAGAAAAAGCGGATAGGGCAGGTGTTTTCTTCTTTTGGCTATTGGCGTACTTGGATTTTTATCTTGTAGGGCGGGAATTGACCGATTTGCGAAGCAAACTCGGTCGGCGTCGCCGAGACGGGGCATCGTGGGTGGATCCAGTGCCTGCGCTGACGGGATGAAAAGTGTATTTTTTCTTTTGGCTATTGGCTACATTCGAGTTTTGTGCGGTAGAAGTGCTATCATGTTCCGCTGATAATGTATGGCAAAAAATCATTCTATATACAATAAAGGCGCGTCGGTTTCCCGAGCGCGCCTTTATTGTTACATGGCAATATGTTTGTAAGATTGTTAGCTGAAATAATTATTCCGCGAGAGCCGCACCGAGTGCATTGCAAGCAGAAATTGCATCGTCATCCGGCGCTTCATTGCAGATAACATAATCTGCGGCGAAAACACAACCCGCATCTACGCAATTTTCTTCCCATGTGCGCATCCATTCGCCGTCGCCCCAGCCGTATGAGCCGAAAAGCGCGATTTTTTTGCCCGAGAGTTTTGCTTTGCAATCCTCAAACATGGGAGCAAATTCGCTCTCCTCAAGCACCTCCGCACCCATTGCAGGGCATCCGAAAGCTACTGCATCAAATGCATCAAGCTTTGATGCGTTAAATTGCGATGCGGTAAAAACAGTGACATCGGCACCTTTTGCCTTTGCACCGTCGGCAACGGCAGAAGCCATAGCCTCCGTATTGCCTGTTCCGCTCCAAAATACTACAGCAATTTTTTTCATAATATCATTCCATTCATGACTTGACAATTGCTATCTTGAATGATTAAATGTTTTTAATTCGTAGAGAAGGAATAGTAATGAAAAACTGTAAATTGTAGAGAATCAGTGGCTGGTGAAAACTGATGCAGTTTGAATGAATCCACCTTTGAGAGAAACCAATACTTTCCGGCTCCGACCGTTATACGGAAATGAAGAGGCTTATAAATTGTTTCACGTGAAACAATTTATAAACAAAAAGGGTGGCACCGCGATTACATACATCGTCCCTTTGTGGATGATGTTTTATTTTGTAAAGGAGAATAAACATGATTGACATTAAATTAATTCGCGAAAATCCAGAACTTGTAAAAGAAAATATTAAAAAGAAGTTCCAGGATGAAAAGCTTCCAATGGTTGATGAAGTAGCTGAATTCGATAAGG
>ERZ506887.1991-NODE-1991-length-10271-cov-3.257831_pt1 | contig 10271 bp, 10 predicted proteins | sample MGYA00512905_ERZ506887 | MGnify/ENA metagenome assembly ERZ506887 | reverse complement strand
GTGCTGTTTCATCAATATATTTATTTGTTCTTGAAATCAATGTCCAAACATCAGCCAAAGCTACGTTGAATTCAAATTTATCCATTGCTTTATGGAAATGACTGATTGTTTCTTCAACCACTTCTTCCAAACTTGCATCAAATTCAGTCGAAACTCCAGTTGCTTCGATTTTTCCGTCATTATATTTGTTAATCATTGAAACGGTACGATTCAACAAATTCCCCAAATCATTGGCCAAATCAAAATTAATACGTCCAACAAAGTCTTCTGGAGTGAAAATTCCATCTTGTCCAAAAGAAATCGCACGCATCAAATAATAACGAACTGCATCAAGGCCATAACGTTCAATCAACATCTCAGGATAAACAACATTTCCTTTTGATTTAGACATCTTTTCACCATTTGTACCTAAAATCATACCATGAGAAGTACGTTTTTGATAAGGTTCTTTTGTTGGAACAACACCAATATCATATAAGAACTTGGTATAGAATCTAGAATATAATAAGTGAAGTACTGCGTGTTCTACACCACCGATATACATATCTACAGGCAGGTATTTATCCGCCTTTTCTCTGGAAACTAATTCGTCGTTATTTTTGTTGTCCACATATCTTAAGAAATACCAGGAAGAACCTGCCCATTGAGGCATTGTGTTCGTTTCACGCTTTGCAGGCTTTCCACAGCAAGGACAGGTAGTATTTACCCATTCTTCAATATCTGCTAATGGAGATTCTCCGGTACCGGTTGGCTGATAGGATTCTACTTCCGGCAATAATAACGGAAGTTGTTCTTCCGGTACTGGTACATTACCACAGTCAGGACAGTGAATGATCGGAATCGGTTCACCCCAGTAACGCTGTCTTGAGAATACCCAGTCACGCAATTTATAATTTACTGTTTTCTTACCAACGCCCATCTTTTCAATCATCATTGGTGCTTCTTTTTTCAATACAGCTGATTCCATTCCGTTCCATTCACCGGAATTTACCATCGTTCCCACAGCATCTGTATATGCTTCTTCCATGTTCTCGATTACTTTTCCGTCTTTTGCAATTACCTGAACAATTGGAATATCAAATTTCTTTGCAAAAGCAAAATCTCTGTCATCATGCGCCGGCACACACATAATAGCTCCTGTACCGTAATCAGCCAGTACATAATCAGACAACCAGATTGGTATCTTCTTTCCATTGATTGGATTTACTGCATAGCTGCCAGTGAATACGCCTGTCTTTTCTTTATCCTGCATTCTGTCTACAGAAGAACGCATAGAAGACTGATAAATGTAATCTTCCACCTGGGCTAATGTTTCCGGTACAGCAAGTTCTTTTGCCATTGCATGTTCCGGTGCAAGCACCATAAAAGTAGCTCCATGTAAAGTGTCCGGTCTTGTGGTGTATACTGTAATTTCTTTGTCTGTGCCGTCTACTTTAAAGTTTACTTCTGCACCATAACTCTTACCGATCCAGTCTGCCTGCATCTTTTTCACTTTTTCCGGCCAGTCAAGTTTATCCAGGTCATCTAACAGTCTGTCTGCATATTTTGTGATCTTTAACATCCACTGGCGAAGATTCTTCTTTGTTACAGCTGTACCACAACGTTCACAACAGCCGTTCACTACTTCCTCGTTTGCAAGACCAGTCTTACAGGAAGGACACCAGTTAATCGGGAATTCCTTCTCGTATGCCAAACCTTCTTTAAACATTTTCACAAAAATCCACTGTGTCCATTTATAAAATTCAGGATCTGTAGTATTTACTTCCATATCCCAATCGTAAACGGCAGCAATTTCATTGATCTGGCGCTTAATATTAGAAATATTGTCGGCAGTTGATTTTCTTGGATGTGTTCCCATTTTAATGGCATAATTTTCTGCTGGGAGACCGAACGCATCCCAGCCCATCGGATGGATTACATAGTGACCGTGAAGCATTTTATATCTGCTCCACACGTCACTGATCACATAACCTCTCCAATGTCCTACATGAAGTCCGCTTCCAGACGGATACGGAAACATATCAAGACAATAATATTTCGGCTTTTTGCCATCATTTACATTAACCGGGTTCTGTTCCCAGTTCTTACGCCACTTCTGTTCTACTTCCCTATGATTATAAGGTGTTGCCATTTGTAATTCCTCCATTTTATGTTATGCTTTAAGCTCATGCTTATTTTTTCTTCTAAAATTTTATCATACGCTGTCCATTTGTCAATAGACGAAGTTATTTAATTTCCAGTACTTCGTTCACCGGAGAGCCTTTTGCATAAGAAATTTTAATCATATCGCCCTCTTTATATTTCAAAATATCTAATACGCCTGCATCTGTCATATTGAAATCAAAAATTCCTTCGTCACCGCTAATGCACACATAATAATGAGTATTTCCTTCTATAACGATTGGCGCAATAGCAGTAATCTTTCCGCTGATTTCCAGTGCATTGCCTACTTGTGCACTGCTGATTCCATTGGTATTTAATAAAGATATATATGCTTTTTCACACTCTGCTACCGTGTCACCGATTGCCACCCACTGATATTTCTGCACATTTACCATAGCATATTTCTTTACCAGTCCGGCATCATCTTTTAATGCCATAAAATACGTTGGCTCATTAGCAATATTGAGCAGCAACGGAAATGTTGCCTGATATCCTAAGTTCTGAACCTGCCCTTCTGCAGAGCCCATGGCGGAATATTCAATGGCACCTTCCACAGAATAGAATCTGGTTTCCATGGTTCTCTGATTCATCAATACAAAACCAACAATGGACTGGTCTGAATTTAAAGAAGTAATTCCTGTATATACCCAGACGTCATCATCCAATGCAATATAATTATATCCATCTGTGGTCTGCAAACAATCCTTCTGTCCCAAAACACTGTTGAAATAGCCGTGCTTTAAGGTTCCGTAATAGTCATATAACTGTACTAATAAGTCCGCAGAATACACTCTGTCTACCCACTGCGGTACATCCTCCACCTTATATTCTTCTGTTTCACCAGTCTGGGCATTACAAAGAATTACTTTTCCAATGGTCTGACCACCAAAAAGTCCGATATTATATTTCTTTACAGGACAAACCCAGTAAGGAGTTCCTTCCTCATCAATCTCAAAACTGATACTGTCAAAAATATATGTTGGATAACGGAATCTTAAATGTCTGTAAATATTTCTATTAAAATATTCTGCCTCAGAATATTTTATCGGCTGGTCTAACTTAATACAATCCGTATCCTGCGTTGCCATATCAATCTTAATATATGCCGGTATACCATTGGAATTATTGGTAAGCCATTTAATCGGGCTGGCATATATCAATGGCGTTACACGCACCGGTTCATCATTGTAATTAATCTGTGTATACAGAGTGCTTACTTCAAACTGGGATACATAATCCACCATGCTTCCCATCTTACGATTTCCAAGTAACGTAGCTGAATCTCTGTCTAATAATGGAATCTGATTGTAATTCACTTCCTTAATGTCATCTGTAAATTTCTTCTCTTCCACGGTCAAAAGCTTTTGATATTTGGATGCATTGATGATAGGTGAAGACAATATGCTTCCAACAAAATATATCACTGCAAGGGCAGCGGTAATACCGGCTGCAATCTTTAATGGTAATGATTCTTTTACGGCTTTTTCTGGTTTTTTGCCTTTATAGACGGAAAGAGCCATAATAAATATCAATACAAAAATACATAAAGTAAATAAGAATGCCCACATTCCAGTGGAATGAATGTTAATAGCCGGAATGGTGATGTAATAATAAACACCTCCTATGAGTAGCAATAAAACAAATGCGATGAGATACCATTTTGCTTTTTTCAATTTTATTTCCCTCCTGATTATTTTAATAGCTATCATTATACACTACATCTTTTGGAAACTCAAGAAGCTCTATTCTACATCGCTAAAACATCGTAACAGTTCAGCTTTTAGTGGTTCAAGGGACGCTCATAAGTGGCACAAATTCTTCTCCAAAAGGCAGAGGCAACGTGAATGGAAACTAACTGTCAAGGGCAACTAAGACGTTCCAGAAAGCTGTCGCGCCTAAGTTGCCCTAGACAGTGGATTTCCCATTCATTAAGAACGCCTCTTAAATTGCCTTCCAGAGAAGAATTTGTACCACTTATGAGCGTCCCTTAAACCACTAAAGGCTGAACTGTTATTATAAAATCACCTTTCGTTATGATATTAAATGCCATCATAACAGAAGGTGATTTTTACTCTTACTTTATCAATATTATTATTGTATTAGCACTTATCTACCCAATACCGCACTGCCTGTTCCAGCAAATTTGCACATCCTTCCACTTCTTTATCATAATACATTCGAAATCTTTTATCCGAAATATAAGTAGTAGCAATCGCTTTATGAGCTTCTTTGGTATATTTTTTCCAAGTCATTTCAAGCCACTCTTTATGAAGAAGCACAATTTCTTTTGCTTCCTTGCTTTCTGCTTCAAGATTTTCAAATCGTTCCCAGTCGTTTTGTGACATATTCAAGATTTTCTTATCCAGAAGATGTTCCTCTAATGCTTTTATAATATCAAAATTATCCTGCTTCATTGACACATAATGGCTTCAAAAGCCCTATCTCATCATAATAACGTAAAGTGCGTGCACTCACTCCGGCTAAATTAGATAACTCTCTGATACTATTCTTCCTCTTTCCATTTTCTATATGTATAACATGCCTGCGCAATAAAGGTTACAGCAATTATAATTGCAGCTAATTTGACCACCATAACCGAAAGTCCCACCACGTACGCCAGCCAAATCGCAAGGACACCCCAAGGAAACATCCATAATGTTCTAATAAATTTACGCCTGTTACTTAACTTATAATATACCAATTCAAATCCCTTATCGACCTTTTCCTTATTATTCTCCATTATAATTTCCTCCTTTTGCCATTCAATTATAACACATATCTTATGTCTGTGAAAATCGAAAAAACATTAATTTCGAACCCCTTCCTGACCTTACCATTTTCAAAGCACAGCCCCCAAGAGCGGCATATTCTGTCCCGGAAGGCAATTTTTTAGTGCACTTGCTTTCCGGAACAGAATATGCCGCTCTTGGGGGCCTCCTGTCAACCATAGATCTAACTTGTTACTTTTTCCCTTTACTGCGTATGTATCGGTGTGATCACAATATTTTCAGCAGACACACCTGTCTTTCGTTTTACAATATCTTCTATCTGTGCTCTTCCTGCTTCGTCTACTTCTGCCATATTTACCACCACATCCACACTGTCATTTGTAATACTTACCACAGCATCGGTATAGCCTTTGGCATCCAAAAGCATTTCTGCTGCCGCTTCCTTCTCTGCAATATCTGTAAGAGAAATCATATTATCTATTGCTGCCTGTTTCTGGGTATCTGTAATGTTGGCATTGTTAATAACCTCCAGTAATGCTTCTTTATTTTTGGAACGTACCTGTTCTCTGGTAAGTCTTGCTTCTGAGATGATATCTGCTGCACTTGCCACTCCACTGTTGGTTAACACTGCTTCCCCCGGTGTGTCTTCTTCTGTCACATTGCTTGTCAAGTCAAAATCATAGCTTTCAATATCTTCTGTAGTACTTGCCTGGGCAGTTTCTTCATCCTCCGTTTCTTCGCTGGAATCTCCGATAATCTCTGCCTCTCCCATTCCTGTGTCTTCACTTTCTGCATACATATCTTCCAGAGAAATGTCTGCAGTTTCCAAAGTATCTGTTTCATCATTTACAATCCCCTCAGTTAATGAAACATCTTTTCCTATCTCGGTTCCTGCAAAATCAAGGTATCCTGCAATGGCAATCATTAGTGCAAGGGTTGTAATTACAATCTGATTTTTCTTTAATTTCCCTTTCATAAAATCTCCTTTCTTTTATACCTAACTATTCATTTACTGACTTCATTACTTTAATTTTATGTGCATCTATAGGAAATAATGCCAAAACTGCCTCGGAAATATTTTTTGCCACAGATGCCTTGTCTCCTCCTTCTGCAATCACCAAAACTCCCTCTATTTCCGGCTCGGTTTCTTTTATTACATAAGGTTCACTTTCTCCATTTTCTCTCTCTACAAATACAGTGCTCTCTTTCTTACTATACTCCGTATTTTTCCTTTCTCCGCCTTGGGAATCCGTTTCTTGTGTAACATTCTCACTGCTTTCTGTATCCTTTTCCACTTGCTTTTCCCCGTTGGATTTCAGAGTGATCATAACCTGTACTTTTCCAACCCCATCTACTTTACTTAAAATTTGTTCCAAACGCTGTTCTAACTGCTCCACCTGATCGGTTTCCTTCTTTGGGGTTTCTACTGTAATTTCCTCCAATGTATCTTTCTCCTTATTTACTGGAAGGGAAATCACCATAAGCAACACCCCCACCAGAATCAATACAAAGAGATTTTCCTTCTTTTTTAATTTTTCCATTGATTTTAATATATCTTTCCAATCTTTCATATGCTCACCATCACTTTTTCAGGTAAATATCTGCCTGCTCCACTCCATAGGTATCGCTAAGCCACTCTTTCATTTTTAATTCTATTACACTGCTTACTTTTTCCTGCTCTGAAAATGTAATATTTCCTATTTGTATTTTATTACTGTCTTCATTATTTTCATAAGATACTATCATTTCCATATTTTTTATGATCCCGTATTCTTTATCCTCTCCAAAAGTAATCTGAAGTTCCTCTAAAAACAAATCGTAGTCCGTAAGTTTTTTTCTTATCTGCTGTTCTATTTCCTCCCTATAGGTTTCTAACATAATTTTTCGGCTTTCCTCATTATAAATTTCTTCTGAAATTCTGGCACTTTCCAATTCCCAGTTATATTTTTCCTGATTAAGCTCCAGTTCCCAGTCGCCATTCCAAATTTTTGCAATAGGTGTCATTATAATAATCACCATCAGCAATCCAGTAAACAATTTAATATATGGTTTATATGAAGAATTGGCACTAAGTTTGTAAATCAGCGTAATCACGATCATATACACTGTAATATCTTCCACCCATCCATAAAATGCTTCTAACATACATCCTCCTTACGTCAGCCCCACAATGGCTATAGACAGCATAAACATTGCTGCTATCATACTGCTCGCTTTTAATATCAGGGCACCGCCCTCTGCCGCTGCTGCCATGCATCCTGTAAAGCGTTTGTCTGTCACTGGCTGGATTGCTGCTGCCATTACTTTATAACTCAGTGTGAAAATCGCAATTTTAATGACCGGCGGAATACAGATCATCAAAATAATTAGAATGGCGGAAGTTCCAATACCATTTTTCAGCAATACCGCAGAACCAATTAAAATTTCTGTAACCGCTCCTGCTGCACCGCCAATTCCCGGAATTGCCGACACTACCTTATTTAAAGAAGTATTTTTAAAGGAATCTATTGCAGGTGCCAGCATTGATTGTATTACTTGAAATCCCACTAAAACTGCCAGTGATGTTTTCAACAGCCATTTCACTGCCCCTTCAAACAGCCCCGCCATTCTTGATAAAATATCTTCTTCCGATATGTAATTCAGGATCTTAACTATCACATACGCCTGCACCAGAGGAATAATTAATATATTCACCACATCACTTAACAGCGAAATTAAAATTAATGTCATCTGGTAAAACCCGGCTCCTGTGCAGGGACCCGTCGCCAGAGAAACACTTAAGCTGTATGCGGGTACCAATGCTTTAATAAAGGTTACCAGATTTTCAGAAGCCTGTAGCGCACAGTCCACCACTTCTCGAAATGCTCCAAATACCACAATGCACATCATCATATAAAGCATATAAAACCCTGTATCTGCTATCTGCTTGTCCTTTAATATCTCAGTAAATACGGAAAATACGGATGCACTCACCGAAAGAATTAAAAGATACGTCATATCCTTTTTATTAAATGAAATTTGCTGTTTCAGATATTCCAGAATGCTTTCATAGGCATCCTGTAAATGAAATTCTCCAGAAACTAACTCTGTCACCAATTCCTGAAAATTTATTTTCTGTCCGTCTAATATCTGATCCAACACCTGATTAATTTCGCTAAAAGAAATCTCATCTATTAATGTGTCCATACTGTCAGTTCCCACATCTGTTTCTGTTTCCACTGCCGCCTGCGTCTGTGCATATTCCGGTATATTTGTTACCATGGCAAGCTGCAAACATATGGCAATTACTGCAATCATACATCCTCCTAACCAAGCATTTCCTGTATCAGCTTCAATAACGCGCTGAAGATCGGCATGCTTATTGCCAGCACTGATATTTTCCCAAAAATCTCTATCTGGGATGCAATGGTCTGATAACCACCATCCTTGCATACACTTGCTGCAAATTCCGCAACATAAGTTATTCCAATCATTTTAATCAGCACAGACAGATATTCCTTTTCCATGGGAAGAATGGTCTGCAGATACTGAAAGATTTCAAATATCTGCAACAGTTTTGTCACCACATAAAACATGATCACGGAACAGGCAGCAAGAGATATCAGTACCGAATATTCTGATTTAAAGCTTTTACAATACACCGCTAACAACATAGCTCCTATGCCAATAAAAGCTATTTTCAATATTTCCATAACTCACCCCATTAAATTAAAAACAGTTTTTTGATGGTTTCAAATAATTCATATATGTATGGCACCACCCAGAACAAGACTAGAATCAAACCTGCAAAGCTGGTAAGAAATGCCTGTTCTTCCCTTCCACTGTGTTTTAGCACCTGACTTAACACTGAAACCAGAATTCCCACTGCTGCTATCTTGAAAATAATATTTACACTCATACTTCCTCCTGTTTATGCGATTAACAGTATCAGAAAAATTCCTCCCATAATTCCCATGCATTTAAAAATTTTCTGTTTTTCCCGAATACCTCTTTCGCTTTCTTTAATTCTCACATCCAGCTTTTCACTGTACAATCCAATACTGGATATCTGCATCTGTGCATCTAAATATCCCATACATGCACCAAATTCTCGAAAAGTTTTTCTATCTTCTCCTGCAATGATCAGCTCTTTTAGTTCTGTATCACAACTCTCCTGCCAAATCCGCTCTATGGTTTTTCCAAAGCTCTTATCCAACTCCATGGCTGTACTGTAAAAAAAGCTGCTAAAAGGTTCTTTCACATGCTTAGAAACCTCGCAAAAAGCCTCCGCGGCAGGTGCCTTGTGATAGGTAATTTCTCCTTTCAGCATAATTAATATCCTCTGTATCTCATACAGAGTATTTAATTTTCTCTCTACCTCTCTGCTATATAAAAATCCCAACAATGAAGATGCCAGAAGAATCATTACTGCACCGGCTATTTTTGCCATTTTTTCTATCCTTCCCTTCAAAACCAAGCCATTCTAACCAATGGGTTTCATGTTTTCATCATAGACAGCCTTAATCTTTCCTATTGCATTGGGCTGTAGCACAATATAACGCTGAAATATATTTCCTGCCTTTAAATGCTCGAAAACTGTTTTTTCATAAATGTCATAAGGGGAAGAACCATGTATTGTGGCTAAAATACTGCATCCAGACAGGCAGGCATTCTTTAATGCCTCCATATCACTCTTGGTGCCGATTTCGTCTACAGCAATGACTCTTGGTGCCATACTGCGGATCAACATAAGAATTCCGGCCGCTTTCGGAACCCTGTCCAAAACATCTGTTCTTGCCCCCAGATCATTCTGAGGTACTCCATGATAACAGGCACCCAGTTCCCCTCTTTCATCTGCCACTCCTACCCTGACCCCTTCCACATTTTTTCTTCCGTTAGATAATAAACGGATACAGTCTCTCAGAAGCGTGGTCTTACCGGCACAGGGCGGTGCCACGATCAATGTGTTAAATATGTTGTGCTTATCTGCAATCATTTCGATTACTTTATCGCCACACCCCACCCGTTGGGACGCAAGACGAATGTTTAGACCTGAAACATATTTTATATTCTTTACCTTGTCCCCTTCTGTCACTGCCTGTCCTACAAGACCAATGCGATGCCCTCCCTCAATGGTAATAAATCCCTGACGGATTTCTTCCTCATACGCATATACAGAATGTTTACAAATAAATGAAAAAGTTTCTTTTAACATTTCCTCTGTTACACAAAATCCATCTTGATATTTATCTGTCATTCCTCCCTGTGTATGAACAATTATTTCTCTTCCCTGTGCTTTCAACATCAATGGTTGTCCTACGTTCATTCGTATTTCCTGAATATCACCTTCATTTAACCCTAATTCCTCAATAAAATGACATACTTCTTTTGGAAGAAAAG
>ERZ506887.1985-NODE-1985-length-10293-cov-14.323208_pt1 | contig 10293 bp, 9 predicted proteins | sample MGYA00512905_ERZ506887 | MGnify/ENA metagenome assembly ERZ506887 | reverse complement strand
GACTGTTGCTCAGTACCTCGCTTCTCAGAGCAAGGATCTCAAGATCGTTGCTTACAAGCGCTTCACTCTTGCTGCTGAGTAATCTGCTGTTGCGGATGAAATGCTTGGCATGGCAAGATTAATTTGACTTATAGTTAAATTAGAATATCAGGGAGTTATGGAGTCAAGGCTTACGCTTTGCTTCTAACTCCCATTTCTTTTTTATATATATTTTTGGGATTATGAAGATATTTGCCATAGGCATGAACTATGCCGAACACAATAAATCGCTACATGACACGTTATCTAAACCAGAGAGACCTGTCATTTTCACCAAAGCCGACTCGGCGTTGCTGAAGGATGGAAAACCATTCTTCATCCCTGATCATCTGGGACGTATAGAGTACGAGACAGAGTTGGTGGTTCGCATCTGCAGGTTGGGAAAGACCATCCCGCAGCGCTTCGCCCACAGATATTATGATGCGGTGACGGTAGGCATCGACTTCACAGCCCGTGAGATGCAGAAGAGGCTGCGTGAGGCTGGCCAGCCATGGGAACTTGCCAAGGGCTTCGATGGTTCGGCAGCGATAGGTACATGGATGGATGTGCAGAAGTTTCGCGACATACAGGCCATTCATTTCCATCTCGACATCAATGGCAAGACTGTACAGGAAGGTTGCTCCAGCGATATGTTCTACAAGGTGGACGAGATTATCTCTTATATCAGTCAGTACTTCACGCTGAAGACGGGCGACTTGCTTTATACAGGCTGTCCTACCGGTTGCGGACCTGTCAGCATTGACGACCATCTCGAAGGTTATCTTGAAGACTGGAAGGTGCTCGACTTCAATTGCAAGTAGTTACATTTGCAAACAACCCGATGAAAGCTGTTCGTAAGGTTTTCAGAGTAAGTGCTTTTGACAAGCCACTCGAAAGAACAGTACGGGTTTACAGAACAGGGCGGTGGAATTTATCTTCCGCCTCATAAGAAACAAGTTTGTTATTCCAAGATATGACGAATAAAAGAGTTAGGATATTTTTCGTGTGGATAGCCTTGCTGGTTCTTGCTCTGCCGGCAAAGGCACAGCAGCGGTTCTTCAACTTGACAGCCGACGAGGTCAAGGTCGACTCTGTGTTGCCACATTTTCTCTATTCCATTCCTTTGCCCGAAAACTATCAGGACTCCGTCTACACCGTCTCGGTGAAATATCCAGAATATATGGATATGACCGTGAGCGATGTGGCCAACTACAATCGCATATCCGGTGCAGCCCTGCCTTCGCAGGTGCCTCTTAGTCAGAATATCTCCGTGAGCAGAAGGAAAGGATATCTTGTGGCTTCCTTCTGCCCATTGGTTTTCCGCAACAATAAATATCAGATGCTGGTGAGTTTCATGCTCGATGTCAAGGCAAAGGCCGTGAAGAACAGCGTGCTGCGCCAGCGCAAGAACGACAAGGCTTATGCCTCGGCAGCCGACATCTATGCCGAACATTCTTTACTTGCCTCGGGCAAGTGGGCAAAGATAAGAGTCAGCTCTTCAGGTGTTTACCAGCTTACCGATGCCACGGTTCGTCAGGCAGGCTTCTCCAATATCAATAAGGTGAAGATTTATGGCTATGGCGGCAATCTGCAGAACGAGGCTCTTTATGCCAACGACCTGGCCCGCACCGATGATTTGAAGGAAGTGCCCCAGTGTGTCGTAGGTGGAAAACATCTGTTTTATGCCAAGGGTCCTGTCAGCTGGACGTCCAACTCATCGACTGTCCGCCGACGCAATCCTTATTCCGATTACGGTTATTATTTTATTACTCAGAGCGACGAGGAGCCTGCCACGGTCGACTCGGCAACCTTTGTTTCCTCTTTCTATCCGTCGCCCGATGACTATCATTCGCTTTACGAGGTCGATGGCTACAGCTGGTATAATGGCGGACGAAATCTCTTCGACCCAACGCCCATCAGCGTGGGCGGCAGTCAGCAGGTAGTGATCACCAACACCACTGGCAGTCAGAAAGGACGCCTTACCGTCAATGTCTCGGCAGGAGGAAATAACCAAATACGCATTCTGCTAAACGGCAAGGACATAGGTACCTTGAATGTTCGTATTCTGGATTATTGCAAGGCAGGGCAGGACTCAGGCACTTATCTGCTCGACAATCTGAAAGTCGATGGTGGCAAAGATACGATCACCATTCAGAATGTGAGCGGTGAGACAGCCCGTCTTGACTATGTGTCGATGGCTTGGGAGAAGGCGATTCCGCTGTCGCCTCTGTCGGGAAAGCATCCTACAGCCACTTATGTGAAGAACATTACCAATCAGGATCTTCATGCTGACGGTCAGGCCGACCTGGTCATCATCGTTCCCTCCTCGGGCGCACTGTTGAAGCAGGCACAGCGCCTTAAGGAGTTCCATGAGAGTCATGACGGTATGCGGGTGAATATAGTTGCCGCCGACCAACTGTACAATGAGTTCTCGAGTGGCACACCCGATGCCAATGCCTATCGTCGCTATCTCAGAATGTTGCAGGACAGAGCTGCGACAGAGGCCGACATGCCTAAGTATCTGTTGCTCTTTGGCGACTGCGTTTGGGACAACCGTATGCTCACAGCCGACTGCAAGCGGTTTGATCCAGACGATTACCTTCTCGTCTATGAGAGCGAGAACTCGTTTAGCGAGACAACCTGCTATGCAGGTGACAGCTGGATGGGCATCCTGGCCGAAGGTGCAGGTTCCGACGCACGACGTGAGCTGCAGGACGTTGGCGTGGGCCGATTCCCGGTAACCACAGTAGCCGAGGCGAAGATCATGGTCGACAAGACCATCAATTACAGCAAAAATCAGAATGGCGGAGCCTGGCAGAACACCATCATGTTCATGGGTGACGATGGAAATGACAATATTCACATGAAGGATGTCGACTCTGTGGCCAATAGCGTGGGCAGGGATTATCCCAATTTCCTGATCAAGAAAGTGATGTGGGACGCCTATACCCGTGAGAGTTCAGCCACTGGCAATACATATCCAGAGGTGAGCAAGATCATCCGTCAGCAACAGGCCAACGGAGCCTTGGTCATGGACTATGGAGGGCATGGCAACGCCACCCTCATCTCGCACGAGTCAGTACTTGGACTGAGCGATTTTAGCGAGTCGCGCACCTCCCATCTGCCATTGTGGGTGACAGCAGCCTGCGACATTATGGCTTTCGACGGCGTAACGGAAACAATAGGCGAGGCAGCCGTGCTCAACGAGAAGGGCGGAGCCGTTGCTTTCTATGGAACGGCCCGTACCGTTTTCACATCCGCCAACAAATACATCAACCATGCTTTCATGAAGCGTGTGCTCTCCCTGCAGGACGGCAAGCCCATTGCTTTAGGTGAGGCTCACCGACTGGCGCAGAACGATGTGATGTTGGGAACCAACCGTTATCCGACCCCTACCCGGGAAGACCCCAACAAGACGAGTCCCGAACAGGACAATACTGAGAATCACCTGCAGTATTCGCTGTTGGGCGATCCTGCCCTGTCGCTCAATCTTCCTACAGCCCAGGTTGTGGTCGACGAGATCGACGGCGTGGCTGTCGGTTCAGGAACGATGCCTACGGTCAAGGCAGGATCTGTGATCAAGATGAAAGGACATGTGGCAGGAATAGAAGGATTCAATGGTGTGGTGACAGCAACGGTGCGCGACACTCAGGAAGAGATAACCTGTAAGCTGAACAACACCAGCAATGACGGCGCAGAGGTGGCGTTCAAGTATTTAGACCGCACCAAGACGCTCTATCATGGTTCCGACAGCATTCGCAACAGCAGTTTCGAGCTGACGTTTGCCGTGCCCAAGGACATCAACTATGCCGATGGTCAGGGAATGATCAATCTCTATGCCCTGAATACCGATAAGTCCATCAGAGCCAATGGCTCCTGCGACCAGTTTATTGTGGGAGGAAGTGCCGAGGCAAAGAACGATTCGGTAGGCCCTTCCATCTATTGCTATCTCAACTCGCCTTCGTTTGTCGATGGTGGAAATGTGAACAGCACGCCTTATTTTGTGGCAGAGATCAAGGATAAGGACGGCATCAATGCAGCCGGCAGCGGAATAGGTCACGACCTTCAGCTCGTCATCGATGGCGACATGGCGAAGACCTATACGCTCAACAACAACTTCAGCTACGATTTCGGAACCTATACCAGTGGCTCCACTTTTTATAGTATTCCCGAGTTGGAGGAAGGACCTCACAGACTGCAGTTCCGCGCATGGGACATTCAGAACAACAGCTCTACAGCCGTGCTTCACTTCAACGTGGTGAAAGGTTTGCGTCCGCAGCTCTTCAACATCGGCGTGACCAACAATCCAGCCCGTACTTCCACCACGTTCATCATCAGTCATGACCGTATGGAGAGCAACATGGATGTAGTCATCGAACTCTTCGATGCGGCAGGCAGACAGATGTGGCGTCATGCCGAGAGCGGAGTGTCGGCTACGGGCAATTATACGGTCGACTGGGATTTGTCGGTAGATGGTGGCCGCCCCCTGCAGACGGGCGTCTATCTCTATCGTGTCAAAGTGTCGTCGGAAGGCAGCAGCTATGTGTCGAAGACGAAGAAGCTCATTGTCATCAGTAACAGATAAGACAGGCAATAAAACAATAACAGAACTTCTATAACTTCAGAACCCAGCGAAAGTTGAGAAAATAAGAGGATATTAACAACAAATAAGGCGCACGGCAAAATAAAAAGGCTGCTTCTGCGTTTTATTTTAGGCAACAGAATAATAAACCACAAAGAAGATATGAACAAAGCATTCAGAATATTACTGGCGGTGCTCCTGGTGCAGCTCTCTCTGCAGGCGAGTGCTCAGGAAAAGAAGGATCTTTTCAATCCTGTCAACTATGCGGTCGTTTCGCAGACCATAGCTCCTGATGCCCGTGGCGGCGGTCTGGGAGACGTAGGTGCGGCAACCGACCCTGATGTCAACTCTCAGTACTGGAACCCCGCCAAATATCCTTTCTGTATCTCGCGTGCAGGAGTGGCGCTCAACTTCACACCTTGGCTTCGCTCGTTGGTCAACGATATGAACCTTGCCTATTTGGCAGGCTATTACCGCATAGGCGACCACAGCGCCGTGTCGAGTTCGTTGCGCTATTTCAATCTGGGTAAAGTCTACACCTCTTACGAGGGAGCCGAGTCGGGAGAAGGAACCACTATCAATCCTTATGAGATGTCGCTCGATGTAGCTTACTCGCTGATGCTGAGCGAGACATTCTCACTCTCTGCCGCTTTGCGCTGGATTTATTCCGACATGCGTTTTGATGAGCGCGAGGACAATTCTCCCGCTTCCGCCTTTGCTGCCGATATTGCAGCCTATTATCAGAACTATATCAACATCGGCCAGCGTGAGTGCCAGTTGGGTATCGGTCTCAACATCTCCAACATCGGTAGTAAGATCAAGTTTAGCGGCAATGAGTACAGCGAGTTCTTGCCAGCCAACCTCCGATTGGGCGCCTCGCTGATGATACCTATCGACGAGTACAACCGCCTCACCATTGCAGCCGATGCCAACAAACTGTTGGTACCTACCGTTCCCAAGCAGGAAGAGGGCGAGGACAATTCTGAATACGAAGACCGCGTGCATCGCGAGTATAATGATATTTCAGCTATCCGAGGCATTTTCAAGAGTTTCGGCGATGCGCCAGGCGGATTCAAGGAAGAGCTGCAGGAGATTTACTATGGCGTAGGAGCAGAGTACACCTATAATGACAAGTTCTCGCTCCGTGCAGGCTATCATCACGAAGCCGAGAATAAGGGCAACCGCAAGTACTTTACCGTCGGTGCCGGTTTCAAGATGAGTGTGTTCCAGCTCGATGCCGGTTATGTAGTAGCCACCGCCAAGAGCAATCCGCTCGACCAGACGTTGCGCTTTTCGCTCACCTTTGATATGGACGGCATCAAGGATCTGTTCAAGAGAAGATAAACCCCAAAATGATGAATATTCGAGTAGGATTCGGCTATGATGTCCACAAGTTGGTGGCAGGGCGCGAGCTTTGGCTTGGCGGCATTAAACTAAATTACGAGTTGGGCTTGTTGGGGCACAGCGATGCTGATGTGCTGATACATGCCATTTGTGACGCACTCTTGGGAGCAGCCAATATGCGCGATATCGGCTATCATTTCCCTGACACTTCGGCCGAGACGCTGAATGTCGATTCCAAGATATTGCTTCGCAAGACCATCGGACTGATAGCCACCAAGGGTTATCAGGTGGGCAACATCGATGCCACGGTGTGTGCAGAGCGCCCTAAACTTAATCCTCATGTGCCAGCCATGAAAGCCTGTCTGGCAGAAGTGATGAACACCGACGAGGACAACATCTCCATCAAGGCAACCACTACCGAGAAGCTGGGTTTCACGGGCAGAATGGAAGGAATATCGGCTTATGCCACGGTTCTCATAGTGAAAGCTTAACGACCGTTAATGGATGTTTAAAATGTGTTGTGTTCGGGCACATCTGATTGATTTACATCAAATAAACACTAAAATCTATCATTTTCCTTTCAAAATGTTTGGTGATATAGCAAAAAATGTTGTATCTTTGCATCGTCAAAAGGTTAATAGATTGTTTAGGTTAGTAGTAATAGATTTAGGTTTTTAGTTATTAGGTTTTAAGGTAGATTGTTTAACAGATAACAAAGGGGATCGTGAGATTGCCTTTGGATTAGAAAAATTAAAGTTAAACATAATGATACGCTGCAGCTCGTTGAGAGTTGCAGCGTGTTTTTTTTAGTGACACTTATCATTTTGTAGTGTCTTTTGTTTTGTGTTTTCCCCAAATAGCATTATCTTTGCACATGTGTAAGATTGCATACGTCCTGCCGTGTCGAGCCGGGCAAGCATGCAGTCGAATATTAAAACAAGCAAACGATGCGAGTACTCATAGTAAATACAAGCGAGCAGACCGGTGGCGCCGCAGTAGCAGCCAACCGTCTGATGGATGCTCTTAACAACAATGGAGTTAAGGCCAAGATGTTGGTGCGCGATAAGGAGACAGAGTCGATCACAGTGGCTCAAATGCCCCGTTCCATCTTCGGACAGTGGCATTTCCTGTGGGAGCGTTGGTGTATCTTCTGGCACATGCGCTTCTCCAAGCTTCATCTCTTCGACATCGACATCGCCAATTCGGGTTACGACATAACGGGCTTGCCTGAGTTCAGGGAGGCCGACATCATCCATCTGCACTGGATCAATCAGGGCATGCTCTCATTGGGTTCTATCCGCAAGATACTCAAGAGCGGAAAGCCCGTGGTGTGGACTATGCACGACATGTGGCCAGCCACCTCGCTGTGCCATCTCACCATGGGGTGCAACAAGTTCCGCAGCGGTTGCACCAAGTGCAAGTATCTGCCTTCGGGAAGCTTTTGGGGCGATTTGGCAGCCAAGGTGTGGCGCCGCAAGCAGAATCTCTACAGGCAGAACAACATCCTCTTTGTGGCTTGCAGCAAGTGGCTGGCAGGCGAGGCGAAGTCGAGTCTGCTTCTCTCCGGGCAGAAAGTGGTAAGCATCCCCAATCCCATCGACTCCCGAGTATATTGTCCAGCCGATCGTCAGGAAGCCCGCACCCGTGCCATCCTGCCAGCCGACAAGCGCATCATCCTCTTCATAGCCCAGCGAGCCACCAATCCCTACAAGGGCATGGATTATCTTATGGAAGCCTGCCAGCAGCTGGCAGACAAATATCCTGAGATGCGCGACAACACCTGTGTCGCCATCCTTGGCGGCCATAGCGAGGAACTGGAGGGCAAGTTGCCCTTCCCGTCCATCTCGTTGGGATACGTGAGCGACGACCGTCGCATCGCCGATATTTATCGTTCGGCAGATGTCTTTGTGCTTCCCTCGCTTTCCGAGAATCTGCCCAATACCATCATGGAGGCGATGGCTTGCGGCGTGCCCAGCGTAGGTTTCAAGGTAGGCGGCATTCCCGAGATGATAGATCATCGCAAGAACGGTTATGTGGCCAACTATCGTGATGCAGCCGATCTGGCGGAAGGAATCCACTGGGTGCTCTTCGAAGCCGATGCCGACGAGGTGCGCAGCAACTGTCTGCACAAGGTGTCGTCCAGCTATTCGCAGCACGTCGTGGCACTCAAGTACATCGAAGTCTACAATCAGGCGATGGCCTATAAAAACTACCATATATGATCAAATTCACCATCATTACCTGTACCTATAACGCAGAACGGGTGCTGCAGCGAACCCTCGACAGCGTGAAGAAACAAACCTATTGCAACATCGAGCACATCATCATGGACGGAGGCTCTTCCGACAAGACCCTGTCCATGGTAAGAGCCTACCAGCACAAGATAAGCCGTGGGGAGAATGCCCACGACATCGTTGTAGTGTCGGAACCCGACCGAGGACTCTACGATGCGATGAACAAGTCGATTGACCGAGCTACGGGCGACTATTTAGTGTTTCTCAATGCAGGCGACGTGTTTCCATCTGCCGAAACATTGGAGTATGTAGCAGGTTGTGTGGGTGAAGGTGAAGTGCTTCCTGGTGTGCTCTATGGCGATACCGACATTGTAGATGCAACAGGACGCTTTCTGCATCATCGGCGTTTGCAGCCACCTGCTCACCTGTCTTGGCGTTCGTTTCGTTGGGGTATGTTGGTTTGCCATCAGTCATTCTATGCCCGTACCGACTTGGCAAAAGGCATCCATTATAATCTCGATTATCGTTTCTCTGCCGATGTAGACTGGTGCATACGTGTGATGAAAGAGTCTGCAAGGCTTCACCTGCCATTGCGCAATGTAGGCGCCGTTATCACCCATTATCTTGATGGAGGTATGTCGGTGCAGAACCATCGTGCTTCTCTTCGCGAGCGTTTCGAGGTGATGCGCACCCATTACGGGCTGCTCACTACGCTCTTTGTTCATGCCTGGTTTGTGGTTCGTAGCATCTTCAAAAGATAAGAGTTTCCTTCGTGATTTTATCTCGATAGTAGCTATGAGTGTAATTATGAGTGTAAAAAGAAATCCATGATTTTCGTTTTATCATTTTTTGCATATATTTACTAAAAAATAGATATAATTATGAATAAGAAAAAAATCATTGATGAGAATGTCCAGTACTTTCTTAATGAAGGTGTCTTACCAAATGGATATAAGCCAATTATAATGGAAGATGTAGAGGACAACTTGCGTTCACAAGGTGCTATTGATACAAATGAATTACTAGAAATCATTCACAAATATTAATAATGCAAAAATCACAAGTAATTAACATGAGATATAAGGTGTTTTACGCACCTCACTTCGTATCAGAAGATGACAATCCTCGTATCTTGAACACCAACTTGGCTGACCGGAAGTTGGATCGCAAGACCAAATTGAACTTGGAAATTAAAGTCACTCCTGTTCACTACACCACAGTGACATGGTTGCTCGATGGCACGCAGATTTATGAAGGTACCACCATCGACCAAACTTTGCCTTTAGGTAATCATGAACTGAAGATTGTGGCAACCACCACCAAGGGCAAGAGCACATCCCGCACCTTGAACGTTACCGTAACTCCTGCTGCCGATGATCCAGCTTTGGGTACCAATGCCATCGAGCTTTGGGTAGCTCCAGGTGCTGAGACCACTATCCATAAGTGCAAGAATCTCGGTACAGTTACTAAAGTAATGGTAGGTGGCAAGGAAGTAGCCTTCGAGGTTCTCGAAGAGGGCACAGCCTTGAAGCTCACAGCTCCTACAGGTTTGGAGAATGGTGACTATGATATCACTTTGGTAGATGGTGAGGGCAACCAGTTCCCTAGCGGTACCATCAAGGTAACCACCGAGGCTCGCCCATCTATGGAGAACACCATCTGGGAAGGTGAGTTTGCAGTGACATGGGGTACACCATTCGATGCCTTGAAGGATACCTTCCTCTCAAAGGTGAAGGCTGGCACCATCCTCCGTGTCTATGTAGATGGAAATGGTCAGGGTACCGCTGCCACAGCTTGGTGGAACAACATCCTTACAGGTAAGGGCGACCCAGAGCGTGGCGACATCATGGTGAATGGACCTGCTAAATGGGAGTTTGAACTGACCGACTTGTCTATCCAGCTCTTGACAGAGCAGAATGGTCTCCTCCTCGTGGGTGACGGTTACACCGTAAAAAAAGTAACTATTGAATAATATATTGGAAAGATTTCCGTTTTTATCATAAAACGTCAAACCTTTGAATTTATGAAGAAAATATTATTATCTATTTCAATGTTGGCATTGGCTTATACAGCCAGTGCCAATGTTCCAGTTATCAAGAGCGACCCTAAGATAGA
>ERZ506887.1983-NODE-1983-length-10300-cov-5.792289_pt1 | contig 10300 bp, 10 predicted proteins | sample MGYA00512905_ERZ506887 | MGnify/ENA metagenome assembly ERZ506887 | reverse complement strand
CGGCGCTCTTCCGATCTCTTGAGGGTAATTACGAGAATGATAATGGGGATTCGGAAAACATCTACTGCGGTATGAAGCGAGGCACCAAGAAGCATTTCAAGCGCAACAAGAAGGAGTACAAGCGACTGTCGCAGCACATCGGACTGATTCCGCTCATCTTCGTATCGCCTTCGGATGTTTCGCTCATCGAGGGGGGAAGCGAGGAACGGAGAAAACTGATGGATGTGGTCATCTCGCAGTATGACCATACTTACATAGAATATCTCTCCAACTACAACAAGGCGTTGCAGCAGCGCAATGCTTTGCTGAAGATGGAGACGGAGCCGGATGCTACGCTGATGGAACTTTGGGAGCAGCAGATGGCGATCAACGGGGAGCAGCTATTCGTGCGCCGCCAGGCATTCGTCAACGAACTGGTGCCTCTGTTTCAGCAGATTTACCAGCATATTTCGGGCGACAAGGAGCAGGTGGGCTTGCATTACATCTCGCATTGCCAGCGAGGACCTTTGCTGGAGGTGATTCAGCGCGATAGATTCAAGGATAGGGCTGTGGGCTATTCGCTTCATGGTGTACATCGTGATGACCTGGAGTTTACGATAGGCGATTATCAGATGAAGCGTGAGGGAAGCCAGGGACAGAACAAGAGTTTTGTCATTGCCCTGAAGCTGGCTCAGTTTAGTTTTCTGAAGCGGACCTGCTCCAATACCACGCCTCTTCTCCTGCTTGATGATATCTTTGATAAGCTTGATGCCCAGCGTGTTGAGGCAATCGTGCAACTGGTTTCAAATGATAATTTCGGTCAGATATTTATCACGGATACCAATCGTGATCATCTCGACCAGATACTCCATCGTCTGGATGGTGACTACAAGATTTTCGCCGTAGAGAATGGAGAGATGAATGTGAGGAGTTAACGGGTATAATAGATATAAAACGGGTATAATAGATATAAATAGATATTATTGTGTTTAGAAAGAAAGTTCGTTCGATAGGTGAATTGCTGCCGGAGTTTCTGCGAAACGAGGGTTTGGAAACCCCTTTGCTGCAAAAGCGCCTGATTGATAGTTGGGATGCAGTGGTGGGTGCTCCCATCGCAGCTTATTGTGGTGAAAAGTTCATTAAGAACCAAACCCTGTTTGTGAAGTTGCAGAACCCAGCACTTCGTGCCGATTTAACGATGAACCGATCTATCCTGGTTCGCCGGCTCAACGAGCAGGTAGGAGCACAGGTCATCGCTGACATTAGGTTTTATTAAGAGGAATTCTGGTGTTTTTACGCAGGTGATAGAAACATTTGGGTGTACTCATATAAAATGTATACGGCAATGGCGGACGTGTATTCGCCATTGCCGTATATGTATCCGCCACTGCTGGATGTCTATCCGGCAGTGGCGGATAGACATTTTCTTGTGGAGAGAAAGGATTTATACCCCTTCTTCGTCATCATCTTCTTCTGCAGCACCTTTGTTCTTGTTGCTGGAAGCACCGTTGCTGCCAGATTCCGTATCAAGAATCTGGTCTTTAGAGATGTTGACGGCTCCCAGGTTGGAAATCTTCAGTACCATCGGAACATACTCATCGCTGGTGATATCAGGAGAACCCACGCTTGCGGCAAAACAGAGGTTGTTGCCTTCTGCCTTCACATAGACGATGCCCAGCAGGGCACCTGTCGCCTTGGTGTGCTTGTCAAGATAACGCTCGAAATCACTCTTGGTAAAGGTGCGGTTGAAGAACTCCGTACCGTCTTTTCTGAGGATTCTAACGGTAATCTTGTTGTCGTAATACTTGATGGTTTCATCAAGCTTGATGATAGGCAATTCGCTGTCAGAAGCTCTTTTAACCACAATCTTGTAGGTGGTGCCAAGCCATTCTATGTCTCTTGCCTGCTCATAGTCGCTCATCTTCTGAGTTGCCTTGTTGGTTACCTTGGCTGCAGGTTTAGGAGCAATGATGATATTGCTCTTTTTCTTTTCGGCACAGGATGCCATCAGTCCGGCTGTCGCTATTGCCATGAATATGTAATTGATTCGTTTCATTGCTATTCTTGTTTTGATGCTACAAAATTAGTAAAAAAAAACAAGATTTGGGATAGATGCCCGTTAAAAAACAAAAAATCATCCGAAAGCCCTTGTCTTTTTCTATCAAACTTGCTTTCGTATGGACAAAAAAAAGAGGCATCGACTTTCACAAGCCAGTGCCTTCGGATACCTAAATACTAACTAATAAATTTCCTATTGAATCTTACACGATATAATAAAAGTTCAGTTTATGAATTCTAATCATAATCTTAGACCCCTAAAACCCCGAAAGGTTTAATGGAAATCTCTTAAAAACGCTTTGTTTTTATTTTATTAACGATTTCTGATGCAAGATATTGTATTTTCCGCTAAAAAACTAGCTTTTTTTGTTTTTTTCGGGGAAAATGCGGGAGAAAACTGAAGCTTTATCCCATGATTGCATCCATTTTTATATCCGTTTCCTCCGTTGGAATCTCATCCACCAGTTGGAAAGGAAAGCAGATTCCTATCTTGTATACCTGGGGAATCTTCTGGAGGAATCTGTCGTAATATCCCTTGCCTCTGCCCAGGCGGTTGTGGTTCCCGTCGAATGCCATGCCGGGGATGATGGCGAGATTTATCTCCTGATACCTCTCTTCGGGGAATAGGCTTCCGATGGGTTCCATGATATGGAAGGCTCCTTCCTTCAGGTCGTGCTTTCCCGTATATTCCCGAATCACCATGTTCTCTCCGTCTATCACCTCAGGCAGGAGAATCTTCTTGCCTTCTGTCAGTAGCTGGTCGATGTATGCATGGGTGTTTACCTCGTCGGGCAGGGAATAGTACATCAATAACGTTTCTGCTCTTTGCAGATGCTCATTCCCGTTGAGTCGGGATAAAACAGAAAGCGACAGTTCCTCAAGTTGACTTGAGGAATACTGTCGCTTTTCGTTTCTTATGAATTGTCTTAATTCTTTCTTATCCATTATTTCTGCTTTTTTGCAATGGGCTTTTTGGCCTTTGGCTTGGCTGCAGGCATAGGCTTCTTTGGGAATGCCTCGTGCTTCTCGAACACTTCCAGGGTCTTCATAATCACTGGGTCGTCCTGGTTGATGTATTGGGTCCAGGCCTGTTCATCCAGCATGTTATAGATGATTCGGCTGTCGATGACTCTATCCAGAAGCTTGTGCGACTTTCTGATGAGCAGGTTTCTGCGCTTCAAGCCACGCTTGTCGGCATAGTTGGCAAATTGCTCTACCATGTTCTGGCTGTCAAGATAGTCGGAAAGCTGCATCATCTCCTTGAAGTTGTTCAACTTCGGACGGTTGTCGTCGGTATAGGTGAACGCAAACTGAAGGATGAGTCCGCTCATGCTGGCCTCCTTGAAGTAAGAAGTCATGCCGAGGGTATCCTCCGGTACGAAGATATCAGGAGTGATACCACCGCCACCATAAACCACGCGACCGATGCCTGTATGGTAAGCCGGACCGGTATGCTTGATGCTATCCTGCGAGAAGAACTCGCCGTGCTGATAGCGGGTGAGGAGGTCTTGCTCGTAATCCTTGTCGTCACCCAGGGTGTATGGCTTCTGGATGCATCTGCCCGATGGCGTATAGTAGCGGGCGATGGTAAGGCGGATGAGGCTGTGGTCAGGGAACTCAATCTGCTGCTGAACCAGACCCTTACCGAACGATCGGCGGCCGATGATGGTAGCACGGTCGTTGTCCTGCATGGCACCGGCGAAGATTTCGGCAGAAGATGCTGAACCCTCGTTGATGAGAACCACCAGTGGTATTTTCTGATAAGCACCCTTGCCGTCGCTCGGATATTCCTGGCGAGGCGACTTTCTGCCTTCGGTATAGAGAATCAGCTTCTTGGCTGGCAGGAACTCGTTTGCCATGTTGACAGCGGCAGTAAGATAACCGCCCGAGTTATCGCGCAGGTCGATGCAGAGATTAGAGAATCCCTGCTGCGAGAGCTTTGCCAGGGCGATGAGCATTTCAGGATAGGTGTTCTCGCCGAAGTTCTTGATGCGGATATAGCCCGTTTGGTCATCGAGCATATAGGCAGCAGTCACACTCTTGGTAGGAATCTCGCCACGGGTCACGGTGAAGGTCTGCACCTTCTTGCTTCCATAGCGAACCACGCCAATCTTCACTTTCGTATCCTTCGGACCCTTCAGTCGGCGCATGGCTTCCTGGTTGGTAACAATCTTGCCCACGAATGGCTTGCCATCCACGGCCACAATCTTGTCGCCAGCCAGAAGTCCTGCTTTCTCGGCAGGTCCGTTCTGGATTACATTCTGCACATGGATGGTGTCTTGGCGGATGACGAACTCGATTCCCACTCCCGAGAAGGAGCCTTTGAGGTCGTCGTTAGCCTGAGCCGCATCCTTTGCACTGATATAGACGGAATGAGGGTCCAGCTCAGCAAGAATCTGAGGTATCGCCTTATCCACCAAGGAATCAATGTTCACGGCATCCACATACTGGTCGTCAATGAGGTGGAGCAGGTTGTTGAGTCGGTTGCTGCCACTATTGATGACGTTGAGTCGGTTGCCGGCGAAATGATTCGAAAAGAATGTACCGATAATGATGCCAATCACTACGCAGAGCGCCATGATGAAGGGCATGAATCGGTTGCTCTTATTCTTATTCATGTTCATAACTTACTAACTTTTAATATACTAACGTTTCTTTCTCTCTTATTTTTCGGAGGATGAATCCAGCTTATCCACGGAATCTCCCATTTCATCCGGATTCATGTATTCCACTTTAACCCCAGCCCTTTTGAGCAGGTCTATGCCATCCGTGAGACGGTACTTTTCGGCATAGACCACTCGCTTGATGCCCGACTGGATAATCAGCTTGGAGCATTCGATGCAAGGAGAGGCTGTGACATAGAGTGTACTTCCCTCACTGTTGTTGCTGCTGCGGGCCAGTTTGGTGATGGCATTGGCCTCGGCATGGAGAACGTATGGCTTGGTTACGTTGTTGTCCTCGCATACATTCTCGAATCCGCTGGGTGTGCCGTTGTAGCCATCGCTGATAATCATCTTGTCTTTCACTACCAGTGCTCCCACCTGTCGGCGCTTGCAGTAGCTGTTTTCTGCCCAGATGCGTGCCATGCGAAGGTATCGCAGGTCAAGTTTCTGCTGTTTGGAAAGTTCGTTTGCCATCACTTTTTTATAATTTACAATTAATAATTTATAATTAATTCTTCTTTATTTCGTTGCGTTCGAGCAGGGCGTCGATGGTTGGCTCCTGTCCGCGGAATCGCTTGTAGAGCGTCATCGGATGCTCTGTACCACCCTTCGAGAGGATGTTGTCACGGAAACTCTGGGCGGTTGCCTGGTCAAAGATACCATTCTTCTTGAAAACGCTGAAGGCATCGGCATCGAGCACCTCTGCCCACTTGTAGCTGTAGTAGCCAGCTGCATATCCTCCTGCCATGATGTGGGAGAACTGTACGGTCATACAGGTATCCTGTCTCTGTGGCAGAACCATCGCCTTCTCCCAAGCCTTCTTCTCGAATGGGATGATATCGGCGGTGAATTCATCATTCTTGGTGTAGTATGCCATGTCGAGCAAACCGAAACTTACCTGGCGCAGGCAGGCATAGGCTGCCATGAAGTTGCGGCTCTTCACGATGCGCTCAATGAGCTCGTCAGGCAATGGCTCGCCGGTCTCGTGATGGAAGGCAAAGGTGCGGAGAAAGTCTTTCTCTACCGCATAGTTCTCCATAAACTGAGATGGCAACTCTACGAAATCCCACCATACGTTGGTGCCTGAGAGGCTCTCGAAACGGGTGTTGGTAAACATGCCGTGAAGGCTATGGCCAAATTCGTGCAGGAAGGTCTCTACCTCGCCCAGGGTGAGGAGGGCTGGCTTCTCGGCTGTTGGCTTGGTGAAGTTCATCACCACGCTTACGTGTGGACGAACGTTAACGCCCTTATGGTCAATCCATTGTCCCTGGAATTCTGTCATCCAGGCACCGCCCTGCTTGCCCTTGCGAGGGAAGAAGTCGGCATAGAATACGGCGAGATAGCTGCCGTCCTTGTCGAATACCTCGTATGCCTTCACGTCTGGATGGTATACCGGAATATCCTTGTTCTCCTTGAAGGTGATGCCGTAGAGCTTGTTGGCAAGACCGAATACGCCGTCTATCACCTTGTCGAGTTGGAAGTATGGGCGGAGCATCTCTGCATCCAGGTTATACTTCTCCATCTGCAACTTGTGAGAATAGTATCCGAAATCCCATGGCTCCATCTCGAAGTCATCGCCTTCCAGTTTCTTGGCAAGTGCCTTCACCTCTTCAGTCTCTTCGATGGCTGTTGGCTTGTAGGCATCGATGAGGTCGTTCAGCAGTTTATACACATTCTCCGTTTTGCTTGCCATGCGGTGGCGGAGCACGTAGTCGGCGTAGGTCTCGAAGCCCAGGAGTTGAGCCAGTTCACGGCGCAGATTCACCAGCTTCTTGCATATTTCCAGGTTGTTCTGCTCGTTGTCGTGGGTGCAGACTGTGTTACGGGCCATGTACATCTGTTTGCGCAGTTCGCGCTGGGTAGAGTAGGTCATGAATGGAGAATAGCTAGGATAGTCGAGTGTGAAAATCCAGCCTTCCTCATTCTTTTCCTTGGCTGTATGTTCAGCTGCAGCGATGGCTGTTTCTGGCAGACCTTCGAGCTGCGCCTTGTCTGTGATGTGAAGGGTGAACGCCTTGTTCTCCTTCAGCAGGTTCTGCGAGAACTGGAGGGTGAGCATGCTTGCATCCTCGGTGAGCTTGCGCAGTTTCTCCTTGCCTTCCTCGTCGAGGAGGGCACCGCTGCGTACGAATCCGTCGTAGCTGGTTTCGAGCAGCATCTTCTCTTCTGCATTCAGTTCACGGTTAGGATGGTCGTGAACAAACTTGATGCGCTCGAAGAGCTTCTTGTTCAATGTGATGTCGTTGGCATGCTTGGTGAGGATAGGGCTCATCTTCTGTGCCAGTTCCTCCATCTCGTCGCAGGTCTCGGCACTCATCATGCAAGAGAATACGTTAGACACTCTGCTCAAGAGGTCGTAATAGTGTTCACCCTTTTCTGTATCAACACGGGCGATGGTGTTTTCGAACGTTGGCTCTGCCGGGTCGTTTACAATCTTGTCGGTTGCCTCGTCGTCGCGGCGGATACCTTCCATGAAAGCCTCCTCATAGTCGCCGAGCTGAATGCGGTCGAATGGGGCTGTATTGTGTGGGGTGCCGTATGGCAGGAAGAAAGGATTCTCTCTCTTCTCAATTTTTTTCTCGTTTATGGTTGTATCTTGCATTTTATTACTTTGAACTTGTTACTTTCAACTTTTAATTTTTAACAATGAGATTTTCCAATGATGGGATGACGATGATGCCTCGATAGAGTTTGATGAGTCCTTTTTCTTCCATCTCGTTGAGCGTATTCGATACATAGATTCGCTTCACGTTCATTTCTTCGGCGAGTCTGGTCATCTTGATACGGAAGGTCTTTTCGCCGGCTGGTCGGAGACAGTGACTTTCGAAGAAGCGGATGATGCGTTCTTCCAATGTCTTGGGAGGTACTCTGAAGAGTCGTCGCTCGCTCTTTTGTGTCTGCGTGGTGAGGATGTTGAGCTGGTTGATGCGGAATATCTCGTAATTATCGGATAGCTTCATCAATTCCTTTCTGCTGAAACTCATGATGTTGCAGTCGTCACCGGCAATATAGGTATGTGTATAGTGCTGGTTGAATCCGAAGAAACGTTCCACCTGAAGCACCTCAGGTGCCTTGATGGTCTCCTCTATCTGATAACCGTGGTCGTCAGCCTCTGTAATGACTTTGATTTCACCCTTAATCAGGAAAATTATGTGCAGACAGGGTTCGCCTTCCTGGGCGATGACATGACTTTTTTTCAACTTTTGAAAGTAGAACTTGGTTGTGCCTGCAATCTCAAGAAGGTCGCAACGGGTCATTCCCAGGAATAGGGGAAGTCCCAAAAGACTGTCGTATAATCTCTTTTCCGGCATATCCTTATTTTGAATTTTGAGGTTCTAATATTTTCTTCAGGGATGGCGAGTACCAGATTCTGTTATTGCCTTTGTGGTCTGCATAAATCAGATAAGCGCAGATTTCCGGATGTTTCTCCAGCACCTTCTTCGCCCCGTCCAATCCCATTACCATGAAAGAAGTGGCATAGGCATCGGCTGTGGCACAGTTTTTGGCAAGAACTGTGGCCGACAGGATGTTGTGCTGCACAGGATAACCCGTCTTCGGATCGATGGTGTGCGCATATTTCTTGCCGTTCTTATAGTAGAAGTTGCGATAGTTGCCGCTGGTAGCCATGGCGATGTCGCTCACGTTAACCACTTCCTGCAATTCCTGGTTGGTATTGAGCGAGTCGTCGGTTGGCTTGTTGATGCCGATGCGCCAAGGCACCTGCTTCTCGCTGTTGCCGCTCACCACGATTTCGCCACCAATCTCCACCATGAAGTTCTGGATGCCTTTCTTCTTCAGGAATTTTGCCACCACGTCGGTGCCGTAACCTTTGGCAATGGCAGAGCAGTCGAGCATGGTCTTGGGATTCTCCTTGCTCACGAAGCCATCCTTCAGGGCAACCTTGTGGAAGCCTACGATGGCACGAAGACTGTCGATGGACTGCTTGGTAGGTGGATTGCCTGTCTTGAATCCGAATCCCCAGGCGTTGACCATCGGGGCAACGGTGATGTCGAAGGCTCCGTTGGTCTCGCCTGAAATCTTTTCGGCAAGTTGGAACACTTCCGTGAACATCTCGTTAACCTTCACCTTCTCGTTGCGGTTGACGCGGGAGATGATAGAGGTCTTGTTGAAGGGTGAAAGAGAGTTATCCACCTTCTGCAACTCCTCCTCAATCTCCTTCTGATAATCCGTGTCGCTCTGGTACGTGATGTGATAGATGGTGCCGAACACCATGCCCTCATCCTTTTGATAAGGGGTGTTGTGCTGCTGGCGTATCACGTAGATGCTGCCCAATATCAGAATCAGCAGAAAGGGTATCTGCCATATCAGTTTCTTATTTTTCATTTCTTTCTCTATCTTTCTCTATATAATAAGGTGACTTATATATAATAGGTGACTTATATATAATAGGTGACTTATATCTCCAGGGTAACGTTGAAGGTGCCGCCGAGTCGGGTTCCTCCCTGTTTGCCGAAGCCTGGCACATAGTAACTGTTGCCGATGTTGCCCTTCTTCTGGGTCAGCTTGCGCTTGTAGCGGAAACTCCACCCCATACGGACGGGACCCCATATCTTGGCATCCACTCCGAACACGCCTTCCAGCCATTGGAAGTTGGCTGATACATCTTCTGCACCATAAGAAGCTTCGCCGCCCCAGACGGGATCACTTACCGGTGGAGCACTCACATCATATTTAAACGATGTGAAGCCATATCGGAATCCTCCGAAGAGACGGTAGACATCGTGCTTGTTCTTGAGCAGGTTCCAGTCCACACCGATACGAAAGTATGGGGCACTGGTCTTGTAATTAATCCTGGTACTTTCGTCGCTGGCATCTGCCTTGCCGTAACCCAGCTCGAAGATAGGGTAGTACTTATCCTTCAGGTTGACGCGCAGCGATGCCTCATACTGACCGTAGTCGCTCACCATCAACTGCACCGGACCGATGATATCTACGCCTACTGTCATGCCGCGAAACAGAGGGATGGTATCTTCGGTTACAGCATCCATCTTCTTCTGCTGATTCTGGGCATGGGCAGTAACCCCACCCATCAGCAGCAGGAATATCACTGCTGCGAGAACCTTAGTGGCGGTTGCCGAAATAGATATAGAAATGCGCTTTGGATGCATCATAATTTACCTCTTTTTTGTTGATGACTATCGAGTCGATGAAATGGTGCGTGGTCTGCACACCGGTGATGGTGTGGAAGAACGACGGACTGCAATCCACCGATTCGAAATGCGAAAAGTTCTCCTTCTTCACGGTCACGGTATCTTTCCATACCTTGTGGTCGCGGTTTCTGATTTCGAAGTAGAACACGTCCTCGGGCTGCTGGTAGCTCATGGGCAGGATGAAACTGTCTACGTTCACATCCCTGTTGATGAGTACGCTGTCCTGGCCTTCGGTCTTGGTGGTTGAGATGGTCATGGTGTCGGCGAGTGTGGTGACGTTGCCCATCAGCTTATATTTCGTATAAGTGGTGTTGTTGAGCGGGCAGTCGATGGATGAGCATCCAGCCACAATCATCATCGCCATCATGACGAGAACCATTGGTATTATTTTCCGCATCTTATTTCCTTTTCTATTTGATAATCGTTACG
>ERZ506887.1971-NODE-1971-length-10328-cov-3.995036_pt1 | contig 10328 bp, 6 predicted proteins | sample MGYA00512905_ERZ506887 | MGnify/ENA metagenome assembly ERZ506887 | reverse complement strand
GAGTTCAGACGTGTGCTCTTCCGATCTCATGCGGATGGTCAGGTCCTTACGTAGGGACAGGGCGGCGGCAAAGTCCGTCATCTGCCGGGCGCGGCTGGCCGTATAGGCCGTATCCGGCAGAGCGGCGGCGGTATCCAGCAGCTGGAAGGCGGTGTAGTCGTCCAGATCCTCCGGCCTGCGGTAGTAGGCGAACACCGGGGCCAGGAAGCGCTCCTCCCGGCCGGGGCAGTGGCTCAGCAGGGAGCCGACGGCGAATTTCAGGGTATAGCCGATCCAGCGGCGGTGCTGGGGCATGAGCTTATGGTCGGGATACAGTATCTTGTCCAGATAGAGCCTCCACTGGTCCACGTCGGTGATGGCCCGGGGGTCCGGGCGGATGTCGGCGGGGCGCTCCTTGGCGTAGCCGGCGTGGAAGCCGGCGATGATCTCGCCCAGCAGCGCCGCCGCCTGACGGCGGATATCGCCCTCGCGGTGCATCAGCAGCTCGTAGAGGAACGTCAGGGTCTGGACCTTCTGTGGGATATGCAGATAGAGGGAGTAGGACTCCATCACCGCCAGATAAGCGCGGAGACGGCGCCAATCCGTCTCGCCGCGGGCCTCCTCCAGCAGACGGGCGAAGCTGCGCTGATCGGTGAGGCGGTGCATCAGCTCCATATTGTGGCCCACGCAGCGGAGCGTCAGGGCGCGGAGGGCCTCGTCGTCGGTCATAAGGGCGGTGTGCTTCTCCGGCAGCGGGGGCGTATCGCCGCCGGACATGGTGACATCCACGCCGCGGCTGACCATGAACTGCTCGAAGTCCTCCAGCCGGGCGTAGACCCGGGTATAGCGCTTCTGCTTCTCGCCGTCCACGTCATCCAGCTTATCCAGGATCACCTGAAAGGCCTGAGCCAGGGTGGAGATACGTGTGATCTCCCGGCCCTGCTCATCGTGGAGCTGCTTGACGCGGAAGTCGGCGTAGATCAGCAGCAGCGCCTCCACGGAGAGGTAGTCGGGCTCCAGGTCCCAGACGGAGTGGTTGGCGGCCACGTGGCCGATATCGGTCATCCGGCGGCGGCGGAACCACTGGTCGGTGTAGAAATAGTGCAGGTAGGGCACGCGCTCGCCGGGGCGGCAGCCGAACTTGCCCAGGTCATGGCCGGCGGCGGCGCCGGAGACCAGGGCCACGTCCACGGCCACGCCGCTTTTCCGCAGGGCGCGGGCGGCGGTGACGGCGATGTGGTGGACACCGGCGATATGCTCAAGGGTGCGGTAGGGCGTGACCTCCAGGCCCAAACGCATCAGCTCATAGACGAACTCCCGCCTCCACAGGCGCAGGAAGCGCTGATAGGACGGGGCACTGGGACTGCCGGCCAGCTCATCATCGGTCAGGAAATCGAAGGTCCAGGCCGGGTCGTGGGGCAGCAGCTCCGCCTCGGCGGCAAACAGCACCTGCAGCACCGACAGCAGGAACACCGCACCGGGGGCGAAGGGCTCCGCACCGGTCTTTTCCGGGTAGAGCAGGCGGCGGGCATAGTCGTAGGCATAGGCCAGCCAGCCCTCGGACGGTTCGCCGGGGCACAGCGTCTCCAGCTCCGGGCGGCAGAGGGCCAGCACGTCGGCGCAGCGGAGGCGCGCGCCGTTGAACAGCCCGGTGAAGCGCTGCATATAGCCCTCGCTCTCGATGGTGCGGAGCAGGGCGTCCCCGGGGGCAAAATAGTCCGCGGCGGGACGGTCGGAAAGGCGGCGGCGCAGGGCCAGGTCCATCTGGCGGATACGTTTTTTGTTCATGGCAAAACCTCCTGCCGGTGGTATCGTACGCGGGTCGTGTCCGCCGAAAGGCGCCCGTACACCGGTAAGGTGTCCGGGATGGACACGGCACACCATAATAATAGGACACTCCCCCGCACGCTGTCAATATTCCGCGGGGCGTTTTGCCACCGTTTTGATACGGAACCTTAGTAAGGTCTTAAGCGTGTGTTCACGATTTATTCACATTTTGAGGGCCAGGCGCATGATATGATATTGTCGGGGGCAGCGGCGGAACGGAATGACAATTTCTGCCGTCTAAGTAAATAGGCAAATCATCCCGCGGGCGCGCGGGAAGGAAAAAGGAGAACACAACATGAAAAAAGCGGCTTTTGTACTGGCGCTGGTGATGCTGCTGGGCTGTGTGTCCGGCTGCGGCGCAGTGGAGGGCGAGGCCTCCGTGCAGTCGGTGTCTATGATCTGCGGGCTGGGGTCCGTGGGTCTGGCGGACCGGTTCGCAGGCATCGTCAGTCCCCTGGGCGAGACGACCATCAAGAAAAACGACGCCATGACCATCGACACCATCAAGGTGAAGGTGGGCGACAAGGTGAAGGCGGGGGACGTGCTGCTGACCTATGACCTCAGCCAGATCCGCACCGACCTGGAGATGGCCCAGCTGGAGCTGGAGCAGCTGAACGCCACGCTGGAGGACCAGCAGGCGGAGCTGGAAAACATACAGAAGCTGATGGACAGCACCTATGACGACGCCACCAAGCGGCAGTACGCCCTGGACCTGCGGGAGCAGAACGTGAAGGTGCTGGAGACGAAGGCCAACATCGCCACCAAGAAAAAGGACATTGAGAAGCTGAAGGCCAACACCGCCGACAGCACCGTCAAGTCCCCGGTGGACGGCGAGGTGCAGTCCCTGAACCCGGACGGCGGCACGGACAACTCCGGCAACGCCCTGCCGTTCATGACCATCGTGGAGACGGGCGGCTTCCGCATCAAGGGCTATGTGAATGAAAACAACGCCAGCGTGCTGACCGAGGGCACGGCAGTGGTCATCCGTTCCCGGGTCAGCGACCAGACGTGGAAGGGCAGCATCAGCTCCATCGACTGGAACAACGCCCAGCAGAGCCGCAGCGACTACGGCGACAGCGACACGGCCATGTCCAGCAAGTACCCCTTCTATGTGACGCTGGACGGCGGCGGCGAAGGACTCTTGATGGGCCAGCACGTGTACATAGAGCCGGACTACGGTCAGGAGGACACCCAGGACGAGAACCTGATCAACCTGCCCAGCTACTTCATCAACGACGCCGAGGGCAATCCGTGGGTGTGGGCCCAGAACAGCAAGGGCAAGCTGGAAAAGCGGAGCGTCACCCTGGGCGAGTACAACACGGAGACGGACACCTATCCCGTGACGGACGGCCTGACGGCGGAGGACTACATCGCCTTCCCGGACGAGAGCCTGAAGGCAGGCATGACGTGCATCACCTATGACGAGGGCACCTTTGACCCCGGCGCCAGCGGCGGCAAGGTCTATCCCGAGGGCGGCGACGGCGACAAGATCGACGAGAACGTGCCGATGGACGGCATGGACGGCGGCGATATGCCCGCCGAGGACGGCGTTGTGACCGACGAGGGCGGCACCGTCAGCAACAGCACGGTGTCCGTGCTGCCCGGCGGCGCGGACGCCTCCGCGTCAGCGGTCATTCCGCCGATGGAGGGCTGAGCATGATTTTGGAAATGCGCGATATATGCAAGGACTACCCCATGGGAAAGTCCGTGGCACATATCCTGAAAAACGTGAACCTTGACGTGGAGGAGGGGGAATACCTGGCTATCATGGGTCCCTCCGGCAGCGGCAAGACCACGCTGATGAACCTGATCGGGTGTCTGGACGTGCCCACCAGCGGCAGCTATCTGCTGGGCGGACGGGACGTGACCACCTGCAACAACAAGCAGCTGGCGGAGGTGCGGAACAAGGAGCTGGGCTTCGTGTTCCAGAGCTTCAACCTTCTGCCCAAGCTGACGGCGGTGGAGAACGTGGCGCTGCCCCTGCTGTACGGCGGGGTGAAGAAGGCGGAACGGCTGGAACGGGCCCGGGCCGCGCTGGAGACGGTGGGGCTTTCCGACCGGGTGGATCACCGGCCGGACCAGCTGTCCGGCGGACAGTGCCAGCGGGTGGCCATCGCACGGGCCATCGTGGGCAATCCGAAGCTGCTGCTGGCCGACGAGCCCACCGGTGCGCTGGACAGTGCCAGCGGCGCGGCGGTGATGGAGCTGTTTCAGCAGCTGCATGACGGCGGCTCCACCATCATCATGATCACCCACGACCATTCCATCGCCAACCACGCCGCCAAGGTCATGACCATACGGGACGGCGTACTGTCGGGAGGTGACGACTATGAGTGAGAAGCTGACGCTGCGGGAAAAGCTGCATATCGGCGAAAAGCGCCCCGACGGCGAAAAGCCGCGCATGAGCAAGAAGCTGAAAAAGGGCATTATCGCCGCCGCCTGCGTGGTGGGCGTGTGCGGCGCGGTGTGGGGCGGACTGACCATCGCCCGGAACGCCCAGCGGGGCGACGTGAACGTATACGCCGTCAACGAGTGCGCCATGACCGACTACTGGGGGGACACCTCCAACACCAGCGGCATGGTGACCACGGACAAATTGCAGAAGATCTACATCTCCCAGAGCCAGACGGTGAAGAAGGTGTGGGTCAAGGAGGGAGACAGCGTCAAGAAGGGCACGGTGCTGGTGAGCTATGACTCCACCCTGACACAGGCCACCGTGGAGCGCGCCAAGATCGACTATGACCGGCAGACGGAGAACCTGGAGGTCATGAAAAACGGGTTGGAGCTGCTGAAGAAGGCGAAGAACAAGGAGACGCTGGAGGCAGAGCTGAAAAAGGCGCAGGACGAGCTGGAAAAGGCCATCAAGGACGACCCCTCCTCCGTCGTCGACGAGACGAAGATCACCGCGCCGGAGAACATCACACCGGCGGACGCGGAGACCCCCGGCGGCAAGGCGGAGAATCCGTTTTTCATCCTGTGGCCGCAGGAAAAGCCGCTGAATGACGAGGCCGCCAAGGAGATCCTCAAGTTGCTGAACAAGCCCATCGGCGAGGCAAAACCCAAGGTGGAGGTCTATGTGGTGCTTGTGACGCGCAGCGGCGACATCAAGGGCGGCCTGCTGGCTAACCAGTGGGGCATCCGTATCACCGGGCAGTATACCGCCGGGGCGGAGGGTTCCGAGGGGCAGCCCACCACGGAGGCAAAGACGGAGATCAGCATGGTGCTGATGAAGCCCGAGGCTTCCTTCTCCGACCCGGAGAAAACATACAGCGAGACCGTGACCAAGCTCCAGCGAAAGGTGGAGCAGATTCAGGAGCTGCTGGATACCTCCATGACCCAGTTGGAGATCAACAAGGCCATTCTGGAGAAGGCTCAGGCGGTAAAGGAGCAGGAGGTCAACCTGAAGGTGGCGAAGCTGAAGCTGGACAAGAAGCTGGCGGAGCTGGGCGACGGCAACGTGTACGCGGAGTTCGACGGCACGGTGAAGGCCGTGCGGGACCCGGACGCGGCCTATAACAACAGCGAGGCCGTGGTGGAGCTGTCCGGCGGCGGCGGATATTACGTCACCGGCACCCTCAGCGAGATGGATCTGGGCAGCGTGCAGGTGGGCGACAGCGTATCCATCAGCAGCTGGATGACCGGAGCGGCCTGCGAGGGCACCATCGTGTCCATCGACGACTATCCCACCAGCAACGGCAGCAACTGGGGCGACGGCAACAGGAACGTGTCCTACTACCCCTTCAAGGTGTTTGTCACCGAGGACGCGAATTTGCAGCCCAATGACTATGTGGATATACAGTACCAGAAGGACACCAGCGCGGAAGAAAGCGGCAGCTCACTGTATTTGCAGAGCATGTTCATCCGGACCGACAACGGCAAGAGCTATGTGATGGCCCGGGGCGAGGACGGCAGACTGGAGCAGCGGTGGGTGCAGACCGGCCGGGATCTGTGGGGCAGCTACACCCAGATACGGGGCGGGCTGACCATCGACGACTATGTGGCGTTCCCCTATGGACGCGACGTGGTGGAGGGTGCCCACACCCAGGAGGCCACGACCGACCAGCTGTACAACTACGGCATATAAAGGAGGCGGGATAACCATATGTTGGAAAATATAAATCTCGCCTTTCAGGGCGTGTGGAGCCACAAGCTGCGGTCGTTTCTGACCATGCTGGGCATTATTATCGGTATCGCCGCGATCATCACCATCGTGTCCACCATTCAGGGCACCAACGAGCAGATCAAGCAGAACCTGATCGGTGCGGGCAACAACGTGGTGCGGGTGACCATCGGCGCCACGGACAGCCAAAACTATTTCGACCTGACCTACTCGGCGCTGCCGGAGGGTATCGACCCAGTGACCCGGGAGATGCGGGATGAGATGGAGAAGCTGGGCAGCGTGTCGCTGGTGAGTATGTACTACTCCCGGGATTGGTGCGACAACGTATACGTGGGCAATACGGCGTTCAGCGGGTCGCTGTACGGCGTGGACGACCACTATCTGACGGCCGTGGACTACGCGGTGAACTACGGACGCTCCTTCACGGCGGCGGACTATGAGAACCGGCGGAATGTGGCGCTGATCGACGCAAAGTCGGCAAAGTCGCTGTTCCAGGGCGAGAACCCCATCGGCGGCACCATCGAGATCAACGGGATGCCGTTTACCGTGGTGGGTGTGGTGTCCTCCCGGTCCAGCAGCGGACCGGTGATCAACAACTTTAAGGATTATCAGATGTACGCCGGCAGCACAGCGGGGACCATTTTCATCCCGGACGTGTGCTGGTCGGTGCCGTACCGGTATGATGAACCCCAGTACGCGGCGGTGCGGGCCACCAGCACCAACGACATGACCGCCGCCGGCGACAATGTGGCCAAGTACCTGAACGAGAACGCCATCCGGACCACGAAGTACAAGTACGAGTCCAAGGACCTTCTGCAGCAGGCCAGCGATCTGCAGAGCCTGTCGGAGAGCACCAACAAGCAGCTGATCTGGATCGCGGCTATCTCGCTGGTGGTGGGCGGCATCGGCGTGATGAACATTATGCTGGTGTCCGTCACCGAGCGCACCCGCGAGATCGGATTGAAGATCGCCATCGGCGCGCAGCAGAGCCGCATCCTCTGGCAGTTCCTGACGGAGGCGGCGGTGCTGACCAGCATGGGCGGCATACTGGGCGTGGCCACGGGCATCGGCCTGGCGGAGATGATGTCCCACATCATGGGAACACCGGTGGCCATCAGCGTACCGGCGTGCATCATCGCCGTGGCCTTCTCCATGGTCATCGGCGTGGTGTTCGGCCTGGTGCCGGCCATGAAGGCATCGAAGCTGAACCCCATCGAAGCCCTACGGAGAGAATGATACGCAGAAAGAAAAGACCGGCTTTCGCCGGTCTTTTTCTCTGTCTGCTCCCGGCGAAGACACAGCGAAAGCAGAAAACAGCCCCCGGCAGGGGGCTGTTTCTTTATTTACTGCGGCAGCTCGCCGGGGGCGACCAGGATGATCTTGTCGGCCCGGTCATAGTCGCTGTACGCCTCCTTGGTGCTGCGGAGGAGCGTACCGTCGCCGGCGTAGACGTTGCGGTAGGTCTGGACGGCGTAGCCGTTGTGGCCGTACTGCTCCACCTCGGTGGTGCCGGGGGCGATGCGCTCGGACTCCTGATAGACCGTCTTGCGCTCGGAGTAGGAGAGGAACTGGTTGGTCATCTCCACATAGTGGTCGTCGGTCTTGGTGCCCAGCAGGGTGATGGTCAGCTGGTTCGTCTCGTCGTTGTAGCTGGTGGTGATCTTGATGGGGTAGTTGGTGCTGTTGCGGAAGGCAAAGTCCGGGCCGCCCCAGCTGACCGTGGCGTCACAGCCCGTGACGGGCATATAGCCGGGGTCGAACATATGGGCGTAGCGCAGGACGATCTGCAGGTCCGCCATGAGGGCGGAATAGTACAGCGTGGAGGATACCTGGCAGATACCGCCGCCGATGGAGGTAACGGTCTTGCCGCCGGAGTAGGCGGCGGCGGGCTGGAAGCCCCGGGCCTCGGTGCGCTGGCCCACAGTGGCGTTGTACCAGAACTCCTCGCCGGGGTTATAGATACGGCCGTTGATGGCGGCGGAGGCCAGCTTGATGTTCTGGCGGCGGCCCCAGGGGCCGGCGCAGGTGGTGGTGCAGGTGCCGATCACGTCCCGGAACATGGCCTGCTCCAACTCCTCGGTGGCGGCGGGCGGGAACTGCACCTGGGCGTCGGCCAGGAATTCCTCGCCCGGCTGGGCGGCGTCCAGTTGCTTTTGCACCGTCTCCACATCGAACTGTACGCCCACGCGGGACTGGGTGGGCTTGCCGGTGGATTTGTCGCAGATGGCGGCGGCCATGGTGCCGGCGATCTCGTCGTGGAGCGCCTGCACGTCCATGGGCGCGGCGGTGTGGGCCGCGAACACACATTCCACGGACCGGGCTGCCGCGGACAGGTCGCGGCTCTCGAAGCGCTGCGCCAACTCGGCGCGCAGCGCCGCCGCGTCCAGCTTCTCGCCGTCCTGCGGCTTGGTGATGTACAGCCCCTCGCCCTCCGCCAGACGGTAGCCGCCGTCCACCACGGTGCAGCCCACGGTGTCGGACAGCTGTTCACAGGCGGCGGTAAGCTTCGCCTCGTCCACGTCCAGCTGGGGCGTGACATCCACGGCCCTGAACCAGCTCTCGATAAAGCGCCAGCCGCCGCGGAGGAACGCGGTCACATCGCTGCCCCAGCCCCGGTCCTGCACGTCGCAGCCGGCAGCCTTGGAGACATAGACGGGCAGAACGGTGACGCCCAGGTCGGAAAGGGTGGTGCTGCCGATCTCCTGCCCGTCACGGGTCAGGCGGATGGTCATGCCGTCCAGCAGGGCACTCCCCTGCTCCGTCCAGCGCTGCTCGGCCTCCTGCGCCGACAGGCCGGACATATCCATGCCCAGCACGGAGGTGTTGGGAAACGCCGTGTGGGAATACAGCGCGTTGGCGGCCACACAGCAGCCCGCGTAGGCCAGCACCAGCACCGCCGCGGCGATGCCGATGATCAGTCCGGCTCTTTTGCCGGGGGTCTTGGGAGGCTTTTCTTCCGGGGCCGCGCGCTTGCCGGCCGTCTCCGGCGCGGGATCGGCGGTAACAGAGGACATATTCAACTCGTCGCTCATGGTGTCCCCTCCTTTGTATCATCAGGTTTGGGCAATACCGGCAAAATGCCGTGCCATTACTGCATTGTATCACGGTTTGTCAAGGAATGGGTTACAAAAGCGTTACGACACATCTTTCTGCGGCTTTGCGCGGGGAATGGTGACGGTGAGGCAGATGGCGTCCTCCGTGTCCCGGCGGGCGACTTTGGCGCCGACGCCGGCGGTCTGCATGAGCCTGACGCCCCGGTCCACGCTGTTGAGAAACAGCCGCACATCCTTGATGATGTAGGTGCTGCGCCCCCGGGGCGGCGTGGCCCGGTCCTCCTGCAGAAGCTTTTCCACATGGGCCTCCGCCTGGGCCACGTTCATCTGCCGCCGCACCATGTCCCCGGCGGCCCGGCGCTGGACCTCCGGGTCCTGGAGCCGCAGCAGCGCCCGGGCATGCCGCTCCGTCAGCCCGTTTTCCCGCAGAAGATTCCGAACATCCTCCGGCAGCCGCAGAAGCCGCAGCTTGTTGGCCACCGTGGGCTGGGCCCGGCCCAGGCGCCGGGCGGCCTCCTCCTGGCTCAGGCCATAGCGGGAGATCAGCCGGGCGATGGCCTGCGCCTCCTCCCAGCAGTCCAGGTCCCGGCGCTGGAGATTCTCCATCAGGGCCAGCAGGGCGGAGTCCTCCTCCCCTACCTGGGCCACCAGGCACGGCACCTCCCGCAGTCCGGCGATCCGGGCAGCCCGCAGCCGCCGCTCCCCGGCCACCAGCTCATAGCCCTCCCCGGCCCGGCGGACGGTCAGGGGCTGCAGAATCCCGCAGGAGCGGATGCTGGCCGCCAGCTCCGCCAGGCCCTCCTCATCGAAGCTGTGGCGGGGCTGCTGGGGATTGGGCCGGATGCGGCCCAGGGGGATGTACTGGACCCGGGTGGATAGAAACTCACCTTTTCGCTGCAATTTCATGGCGTTCGACCTCCTTTCCCCCATTTTATCCGCCGGAGGGAGCAAAAAAGGCCGCACCCTGTCGGGAAATCAAAATTTCCCCGGCGGAGCCGCCATCAGCGGAAAAAATGCTTGCCATCGGGACCCCTGGGGGGTAAAATAACACCAATTGAAAGACAGGAGGCGCATTCCTATGGAGTTTAACCCGCAGAAGCAGCTGGCAGGCCTGCTGGAGTGGATGGACCAGCAAATGGCCCTGTGCCATGGCAAGACCGCCGTCATCGGCATTTCCGGCGGCAAGGACAGCAGCACCGTGGCGGCGCTGGCCGTGGCCGCCTATGGCCGGGAGAACGTGTACGGCGTGCTGATGCCCGACGGCGTGCAGCCGGACATCGACTATTCGCAGGCGCTGGTGGAGCACCTGGACCTGCCCCACACCACCATCAACATCCACGACGCCGTTC
>ERZ506887.1967-NODE-1967-length-10340-cov-4.057948_pt1 | contig 10340 bp, 11 predicted proteins | sample MGYA00512905_ERZ506887 | MGnify/ENA metagenome assembly ERZ506887 | reverse complement strand
AAGTGCACTGTTTGGAATGGAACCAAGTGCCACAAATGCTCCAGATACCTGAAGTTCTCTTCCGCTGGAAAGCACAAGACTCTCTAACTTTTTATCTCCTCTAAACGCCAATACTGTATCCTTTAACACAAACTCTACATTTTCTTTACTTTTAAGAAGCGCTACTGTTTTTTGAGCCCCCCTAAATTCATTTCTTCTATGAATCAAATATACTTTTTCACAAAGTCCGGATAAATAAAGGGCATCATCTAAGGCAGTATCGCCTCCCCCCAAGACTGCCACTTTTTTATTTTTATAAAGTGCTCCGTCACATATAGCGCAGTAGGATACCCCTTTACCGGAAAAGCAGGCTTCACCTTCTACCTCCGCCCTTTTGGCATAGGCCCCCGCTGCATAAATAACAACTTTAGCCTGTTCTTTTGTCTTATCCGAAAAAGTTATTTCCCATCCATTACCTAATTTTGCAATGAATTTTGCCTCTTTTTCTATAAACTCTACATCAAAATCACTGGCATGTTTTCTAAACTGTTCACCCAATTCGTAACCTGTGATCCCCTGAAATCCCAGATAGTTGTCTATACATCCGCTTTTTGCAATCTGGCCTGTTCCCTCATATTCCTTTTCAATTACTGCTGCATTTAAATTTGCCCGCTTTGCATACACGGAAGCTGAAAGTCCTGCCGGGCCGCTTCCTATTACTAAAATATCGTACATATCATATCTCCTAACCCTAAGTAAAGCAAGGGTTCTTTTGTTACTGGTTATATCAAGAACAGTAACAGTTTTATACCCTTGCCTACTCATTAATCCTAATTAGTTAATTCGCTCTTTTTTACAGAAGCCACACAGAAATCAACCTTTTCATCCTCGTCTTCCTCCTTGCTTCCCACTCCTGTGATGGTGGATGCTTCAGGATCGACTCCTTCTACTGTTGTAATTTTGCCTGTTCCTGCTCCCTTAGATGCTCCTGGCACTCTAAAAGTCTCCACATCGATTGGCTCGATTGAAACTTCCTCACCCTGGTCAGCCTGGGGAACCCATTCATACGGAACTCTATATGCACGGTAAATCATATTCATCGTAAACTTACCGCCCACGCTCTTAAAATATGGGTTAATATACTCCCAGACAATCTCGTGCTCAGGAGTCACTTCTATCAATCTTCCATCAGAGCCTTCTGTAATAAGAGTATTTCCATTCGGAAGACGCTGTGCTGAGCTTATATATGAACTATAGAATTTTGATGCATCTGTAAACAGTAAATTTCCTGCCTCAAGGGGTGTATACTGCCATATGATTTCAAGTGTTATAGGATCAAACTCCAACACTCTTGAATAATCTCTATGAGCATTGTTATTTCCTGTGGCAGAAGCCGGGTTGGGAACTCCATAGCCGCCTTCTCCGCCATTATCAAATACCAATAGATTTCCTTCTCCCGGAAGTCCCTTTGGAATCATATGGAAGTGATGCTGCCCTATAATCCAGCCTAACTTTCTTAACTCTTTCGTTTTACTAAAGTCAGGACCAATCTGCCATACAATCTTTCCCGTTTCCTTACTGATAATAGCCAAAATATTAGCATTTCTGGCATCAAAAATAAGATTGTCCGGGTGAAATCTCTCATCACCATTGTCATACCACTTATTTTCCCCTAACACAGACACACAGTTAATGTGCATCCAGTCTCCTCCAGCCTCTTCGTGAAGACTTGGATTTCTGAAAAGAACATTTTTTGCAGCTTCATCAAAGTCCAACTCATCAAAATGATCACTGGCTCTCCAGCTCCATATAATATTGCCTTCCCAGTCCACCTCAATAATCTTATCATCAATAAGACGTTTATCTGAAATGTTATGATTGTATAGATTTTCATGGGTTAGTATTATTGTATTTCCACTGTCTGCCTTTGGCTCTCCGCCCGGATAATAGTATCCTACCGTATTTCCTTCTCTCTGGAAATCATGATGTTGTCTTGCCTGCCATGTTGGCTCTTTTCCCGGATCCGCCACCAACTCTGTATGATCGAATTTCCATACCACATTTCCTTCCCAGTCCACCTGAACTAAATCAAGCTGATCCTGATATGCATACTTTCCGGTTCTTGCTCCTGTGGTACCAAGCACATATCCGCCCGGGAGAATCTTATTTGGAAAACCGCCCAGTCCCGCCCAAAGGTTTACCTCATTTCCGTTCATATCAATGAGAAGGGCACCTTTTGCAGAAGGATAAATTGTGTAGCCGTTGTAAGCCTTGTCTTTGTTATATAATGTTACCCCTGTAGGGAATATACTAGGAAAACCCATTTTTTCATCTCCTTTGTTCTATTAAAATTATAAAAGTTTCTTTATTTCTTCCTGAATGATCAGTGGATGAGCCTCTCCAACCAGTTGGTTTTTCACCTCTCCGTTTTTTATAAAAAGAAGAGTTGGTACTGCTGATACGTCATATCTTTGCTGAAGCTGGGGCTCGTTTTCAACATTGCATTTTCCGAAAAAAGTTCCTGATGTTTCATTTGACAGTTTATCAAGAATCCCTGCCAGTTTTTTACAATGGGCGCATGTGGACGTATAAAATTCCAACACCACAGATTCCGCTCTGTTAATCTCCGTATCAAAATTGTTAAGGGTAATTTCTGAAATCATAATGTAAAATCTCCTGTCAACTATTTTAATTTTTGTTCTTTTAATTCTATAAACTATTTTTCTATTGTCACATTTTCTGGAAATGCCTTTTCTACAACGGATGTATTAATAAAATCCCTGATATTATACTCCTGCTGGAAACTTCCATGTGCAAATGCCCATGCTTCAATATCCTCAAGATGAGTAGCAGCAGCCTCTGAAAATCCCTTAGAGAAACTGTAATTTGCCCAGCTTGCTTTGAAATCTTCAGCCTTAACTCCAAGCTTACCTTCAAGGTACTCTGCACACTCATCTATATGATTATTGATATAATCTGTGCTCTCATTTACTGCAAGAAGGAAGTTAGACAATAGTTCCGTATTTTCCTCTATATAGCTCTCTGGCGCAAGAAAATATGAGCCTGTAATAATTCCCAACTCCTCAGAAGTTGCAACAAGCTGCCAGCCTGCCTCTTCATAATATTTTGCCTCTGCACCACTTGCATAAGCTGCTGAAGCTTCTCCCTTTTCAATTAAAGCAAGTCTTGTCTGGGATGAATCTGTGTTTATCAATTTCTGATCTGCCTCATTCAGCCCAAGGTATTCCAGTACCTTTCCTGTGTAATAATATGTAACGGTTCCCTCCTGGTACAGGAATCCCTCGCTTCCATCCAGAGCTGTTAAATCATCAACATATTTAGGTGCCACATACAAACCGCCTGATGCAGCAGTTGTCCCACCTGACAGCTGTGAAAAAATCTGAAGATCTGTGGCATTCAGTGTATTTCCCAGTCTATTTACTGCTGCATAATCAGCCATCATTCCTATATCTGCAGTTCCGGTAACCACCGAATCTATCGTATTAATTCCAGCTACAAACTCTGTTGTCTGAAGATCAATTCCATATTTTTCAAATATTCCCTGCCACTTTCCAATTTCCGTAGCATACTGATCAAGCTGACCAGTCATAACCGCATCTCTAAGAACTACCAGTTCACCCTTTTCTTCTGTAGATACTGTATCACTGTCTGCATTTTTACTTGGAGTACTATCTCCACATCCGGTCAAGATTCCTATTGCCAGCACTCCCGTCATTAATAAACTAATTACTTTCTTTTTCATAATATATTCTCCTTTTCCTGTATTAATTAAGCTTTCCTTACTCCAAAGTGCCTGAGTAATGTACATCCCAACCATTGAAGCAGTCTGTCTGCCAAGAAACCTATCAGTGCTAAGGCTACAATTCCTGCAAAGGCCCAAGCCGTCTTGTAATACATTTTTGAACTTTGAATCAGATAACCCAGTCCGTCATTTCCCACAAGCATTTCCGCTGCAATTACACAGATGATACCACTGCTAAGTCCAAGTCTGATACCAGTAAACATATTCGGCACAGCCGATGGCACAACAACAGTGAAAAATACCCTCAGCCTGCTGGCACCCATACAAGATGCAGCCTCTACAAGAGAAACATCTGTGGAAGCCACTCCCGAAATTGTATTGACAAGTATCGGGAAAAATGATGCATATAAGATCAATGCTACCTTTGATTTATCATCTACCCCAAACCACATAAGAAAAAGTGAGGTAAGAGCAATTGCCGGTATAAACCTGAACAGACTAAGTATGGGTTCCACCAGCCATCTTGCTGGTGGAAAATGTCCTATCACAAGCCCAATTGGTACAGCTATAATGATTGCAATTCCCCAGCCTTTCAGCACTCTGCTTACTGATGCAGTAATATCCATCCAAAGTGTTCCATCCTGAATAAGAAGTATCATACTGTCCAGTGTTTCCAAGGGACTTGGAAGAAAAATTTCTTCATATAGCGATGCCCCAAAAGCCCATATGAGAAGCACCAGTATCCAAGAAATAACCCCATAGCTTAAAACTTTCTGAAGCAGGTTACTATTTTTCGTATTCATTTTGTCTGCCTCCTTTAAATATAATACATGCTCGAAGCATCTAATTTTTTATTTCTAAGTGTTGTAGTGGTGGTATCATCAAAAATGTATAGCTGATTAATAAGAGCCTTCACTTTATCACCAGCTTTAAATGTTCCTGCCACAAGAGGTGTATGGGCTTTGAGCTTAACTCCCTTAATATCCAAAACAACTTCGAAGTAATTGCCTCTGAAAACGCTCTGTTCTACCACTCCATCCTCATAAAAAGATTCTGATGTTTCTAAATCCTTGACATTCTTAATCTCTATAAATTCTGGTCTTACTATAGCCTTGGTATTTTCTCCTATGGAATCAAAACCCTTGAATATGGCATAGTCCTCTATTATGGTGGATTTTCCAATAAACTGTGCCACGAAAGGTGTTTTGGGATGAAGATATATTCCCACAGGGTCTCCTACTTGCTCCACTCTCCCCTGATTTGTGACAATAATTTCATCCGCCACTTCTATTGCCTCATCCTGGTCATGGGTTACAAAGATACTTGTTATTCCAATCTTATCAATTGTTTCCCTCAGCCATGTTCTAAGTTCCTGCCTTACCTTTGCATCTATTGCAGCAAACGGCTCATCCAAAAGTAAAAGTTCCGGTTCTGGGGCCAATGCTCTTGCCAAAGCAATTCTTTGCCTCTGACCCCCGCTCAATTGATCCGGATATCTCTTTTCCAGCCCCGGGAGACCTACCAACTCAAGAAGTTCTGCCACTTTTTTGCTAATAAACCCCTTGTCCTTCTTTTGAATTTTAAGTCCATATGCAATGTTATCATATACTGTCAAATACGGAAACAATGCATAATTTTGAAATACAAAGCCAATTCCTCTCTGACTGGCCGGAAGATCATTTACCAATTTCCCGCCGATATAGATGTCTCCTGAATCCTGATGCTCCAGTCCTGCTATCATTCTAAGAATTGTGGTCTTTCCGCTTCCTGAGGGCCCAAGCAGCCCAATCAATTTTCCTTTTTCAATTTCAAAGGATACATTCTTTGAAGCTTGAAAATCTCCAAAGGTTTTGTTTATGTTTTTTAATTTAATATACACTTGTTATTTCCTACTCTTTCTATCGGATTACTATGTTTTATATGATAATCCTTTCTGCGAAAAATGTCAATACATAATTTCCTTATATTTCTATTTGTATTTATTGCACCATAAAGTCTGCAAAAAAAGGAATCATTAGCCGAATTGTATTGAAGTTACAAATTGCCAATGATTCCTTTTTACTAATGTTATATAATTTACATTTTATTTTTCAAATTTTATCATAGATTCCACTCTGCTTTTCTATCCCACTTTCCTCCGTTTGCCTGTCATAGTTTCCACTGTCAGTTTAAAAACTGTCGTTTGAGGAATTACTGCCTGATTAAATTCGAAGCTTTCTTTATGATAGTGTTCCATAAGAACCATCAATGCATCATATTTTTTCTCATCTGGCACAATTTCCACCAAACCGTTTCCAATCACGCTTTCATACGCCATAGTACAACTTCCCTTTTCCACTTTTGTAACCAGTTGATGACCGCAGTCCATTTCAAAACTCGCTTTGTTATTTTTGGCAATTAACTCATATTTCTTTCCTTCCGTAGCTCCATGGAAATACAACACTACTTTACCACCTTCTATCTGCATTCCAAAATTCAGCGGAAGAATGTAAGGATACTCCTCATCATTAAGTGCCAGTCTGCACACATCACACTTTTTAATGATTTCTATTATTTCTTCAAATTCTTTTACCTCTCTGTCACTTCTTCTCATCTTTATCCTCCTTACTTGTAATGTAAAATAAAAGAATGAAACATTCCAATCATTATATGGAATTTCCAACCTTTTCATCTGAAATCATATAAATGCAAAAAGGAAACCACACCTATCACTAGCCGATTTCCTTTTTCTTTAACACAATTAACTCCACTAACAATATAGTCAACGCTATAGTATATCCTATTAATTGACTTATAGGTGTTATGTATGTAATTATAAGAATCGCCAAAGAAACCATGTTAGATAGTCTATGATATATATTCCATTTTTCCTCTAACTTTTTTCTATTTGTAAGCCAAAAGATAATTCCATAAATAACTATAGGTATTAAATACATAATTATGATTAACAGCATTTTCTAATCCTCCTCTACTTTTAGTATATACTTTCTCACATCAAGTATAGCTATATTTCCATCATTAACGCAATACCTACTTAGTTCTTTTTTCACATCATCACAAGACTTCTTCCCATTCACACTCCAATCATATGCAATGGCAGCTGAAACAAATGCAGTAGCCAGAGAACTACCTTCCGAATAAACATATGTATTATCAGGCATCAAACAGTATATTTCCTCTCCCGGAGCATATATGTCGACTTTTGACCCATATCCTGAGAATTCCTGTATTTTAAAATTTGAATCCAATGCCCCTACACATATAATATTATTTTCTTCAAAACACGCTGGATATACATTCACTTGATCTAAATTTTCTCCTTTTTTCCCGCTTGCACAAACAAAAATTGCATCTGGATATTTTTTTATACATTCGTGCAATTCTTTATTATAAATTTCCATATCCCAACTACAATTAAAAATTCTAACACCCAAATCATATCCATATTTAATAGCACTAACTATATCATCAACACTACCTTCTGTTCCGCGAAAACATTTTAACGGAAGATATTTTACACTTGGTGAAACACCATATTTCCTACCCGATATTATTCCTGCAATCATCGTCCCATGATAATCAGCTGTATATGTGGTAAATATTTCATTAGAATTGTCATAAAAATTCCAACCATTTACATCATCCACATATCCATTCCCATCATCATCAAGTTCATTATTTTCTATCTCCTGTTGATTAATATAAACGGAATCTGAAATATCTTCTAAATCAATTTTAATCCCACTATCAATTATTCCTACTATGATGTCATTATTTACTATTGGCTGTATATCTTGCTCACTAGTGACACAAGTTTCATACCAGCACATATTTTCTTTACTTTTTTCTATTTTCCCACAAGAGTTCAAAATCAAGCAACACAGAAGACTTGCTATATAAATTTTTCTTTTCATCATCCTACCTTAATAATATATTATGTTATTCGTTCTGTCAGTATCTGTGCAGTCATATGATGCACCAACACTGACTGTGACAGATGGTGCACTAGATATATTTACGCCCCCTGGTATCAATCGTTTATGACAATATTTCGATATAATTTGAGCCTTTTTCCCTTGATATCCATTCTGACTTAAATTGAGAACAATTTTTCCACTTTTTGCAAACGATGTACTACACCAAGAATATCTTTGCGAAAAGCTATACTTACACCCAACGCTCGGTGTGCCATCTGCAGTAGCATTTTTAGTATACTTTACACTTTTATCCCATTTATAAGCCGGCCATATGCCACTCACCTGATAGTATTTAATCTTTTTTGATGAGGTTTTATATGCATATCCACCACTCCATGCGACACCTAATGTATCTGTCATGTCCCAATCATAATAACATTTTACCCAGTTAAACGATTCTGTAACTCTGTATTTAGAATTTATTTTTTTGCCATTTTTCTTCGTAGAATTATCTGTTATCAATTGGCTTACACTTAACTTAGAAGCTGATATTGTAGATGATAATGTAACTTTTTTCGCATCTTCAATCTGCTTATATGGCTTATAATTATTTTGCTGAACCAACGTGTTTCTCAAGACACATAATTCTGCATCTGACATATTATATTTACTCTTAATTGCCGTATCTGACATTTTGCGCAATTTTTCCGCTCTATTTTTGATTTCCTTTGCTTTCGCACGAGTAACACCGACTTGTTCAACTAATTCTTTCTCTGACAAGTTCACGGCAGTCTCTACACTTTGCATTTCATCAAAGACAATAATTTGATTTGATAATTTAACAGAATTGGAATCTTCCTTCAATGCTTCTGACATTTCAAGTATTGTATCCAATGACAAATCATATATTTGCTTTTTTGTATAACCATGTCTTTGCACAAAATTTATTGCTTCTCTATATTTTTTATTTAATCTAACATTATTTTCGACTTCTCTATATATTTTGTCTCCTTCTGCTTGCACACTTGCATCTGCATGAAAGCAGTTAAGAAATGCAAGGCAAAACACAATAATTACTGTTATTATTTTTCTTTTCATTTTCCCTTCCTCTTCTTCTTCACTTTTTTTGTTAATTTTATATTAATAATTAATCAATTTAAAAACAAGGAGAAGTTTAGTCGTCAAACTTGTAACTTCTCCTTATATACGCTATGATATTAAATTCTTAATTATTTTAATGTAACCTTAGCACCTTCAGCTTCTAATTTAGCTTTGATGTCTTCAGCTTCTGCCTTTTCAGCACCTTCTTTAAGCATCTTAGGAGCTCCGTCAACTACTTCTTTAGCTTCTTTTAAGCCTAATCCAGTAACTTCACGAACTACTTTGATAACCTTAACTTTGTTAGGACCAACTTCTGTTAATTCTACGTTGAAGTCTGTCTTTTCTTCGCCTGCACCTGCACCGTCTCCACCTGCTGCTGCAACTACAACACCTGCTGCTGCGGATACACCAAATTCTTCTTCACAAGCTTTTACTAAATCATTTAATTCTAATACAGTTAATTCTTTGATTGCTGCAATAAATTCTTCTGTTGTTAATTTTGCCATTTTATTTTACCTCCAATAATTAGTAATTGTTATTTTCATTTTAATACTATCTGCTAATTAAGCTTCTGCGCCCTTAGATTCTGCGATCTGATTAAGCACACGAGCAAGATTGCTGATAGGTGACTGCATACTTCCGAGCAATTTGGAAAGTAATTCTTCTCTTGATGGAACTTTTGCAAGAGCCTGAATTCCTGCTGTGTCATATAAGTTTCCTTCTACAACACCTGCTTTTAATTCAAGAGCTGGTGCATTCTTAGCGAAGTTACTAAGAATTCTTGCCGGTGCAGTTGCATCTTCTTTAGAAATTGCAATTGCGTTTGGTCCTTCTAAATATGGAGCTAATGCTTCAAATTCAGTTCCCTTAAATGCAAAGTTCATCATTGTGTTTTTGTAAACCTTGTATGTGATACCAGCTTCTCTTAACTGTTTACGCAGTTCTGTATCCTGTTCCACAGTAAGTCCACGATAGTCAACTAAAACAACGCCCTGAGCATCTTTGATGCTTGCAGCGATTTCTTCTACGATAGGTTTTTTCATTTCAACTTTTGCCATGAATCGTACACCTCCTTAATTTATTTTCTGCCGTTCTATTTTAATTGAGCAGGCTTATCGCCCGCACAAAAAATGCCTCCCGCCGAACCGGGAGGCACAAATATTCTATCAAATAATGCTAGAAATTTCATCCTCGGTAGGCGTTTTCATCTTATGCCTTACGGCACCTACTGTCTACGGCAGTGTTGTATTCACAACATGTGATATTATATCACTCTATAATTGGATTGTCAATCTTTAATTTACACAAATTTTGCTGTGCTGACCTTTACACCTGGTCCCATTGTTGGAGCAAGTGTAATGCTCTTTAAGTACTGTCCCTTTAATGAGCTTGGTTTTGCCTTATTGATTGCATCCATCAGCGTCTGGAAGTTGTCCGCTAACTGTTCTTCTGTGAAAGAAGCTTTACCAATTGGCACATGGATAATATTTGTCTTATCAAGACGATATTCAATCTTACCAGCTTTGATATCCTGAACAGCTTTTGTCACATCCATTGTTACTGTACCAGCTTTTGGGTTT
>ERZ506887.1962-NODE-1962-length-10359-cov-3.613160_pt1 | contig 10359 bp, 12 predicted proteins | sample MGYA00512905_ERZ506887 | MGnify/ENA metagenome assembly ERZ506887 | reverse complement strand
TAAACAATAGCTCCCGCAGGCATTGCCTGCGGGTCTGCCGCTTTGTTGGTCGTAGTTGGGGAGAAAATAATATGGTACGGAACAGATATGTGCGGTAGGGGGGAGATCACATGGCTATGATGGACGGCTTCCTACATACGGTCCGGTTGACTGCCTGCTTTCAATAAACACAGTTGACTTGCGCCCTCTATGTCAAAACGCGCGACGCTGCATCAGCATCCGCACCAGCGTGACAACGGCGAGGACAGCGATGACAGCCGCCGACGCGATGCTCACGAAGGAGAGCAGCGCACCGTGGGCGGGCGGCATCAGGAATGCGGCCACAGCGGAGGCGAGGCACAGGATGACCAGAGAGGTGATGAGCTTCGTTCTATCCATAGTAGTTGTTCTCCTTTCATGGTGTGGGAATGTTCGTTTCCTTCTGTGCTTACAGCATACCATATATAGTGGTACGTATCTTTACAGAAAAGCTACGAACCGGTGGAAAGACGGATACAAAATGGTTACAAAGTGGTCGGAACGGTGACAATGGGTGTAGACTTTCCGGCCGGTTTCTGCTATAATGCAGGAAAGCTGTCATTTTATCTCTCGGAGGCGCTGCTGTTGCAATATTTGACAAATCTTTGGAACGCGCTGGACTTCGGTTCGCTGGAGAGCATACTGCTCCGCGTGGCGTCCGTGTTCCTGTGCCTGACCATACACGAGACGTGCCACGGCCTGGCAGCCTATGCGCTGGGCGACCCTACGGCCAAGCGGGCGCACCGGCTGAGCCTGAACCCACTGCGGCACATCGACTGGCTGGGTCTTATTATGATGGTGGCGGCTGGCTTTGGCTGGGCCAAGCCGGTGCCGGTGGACCCCAGCTATTTCAAGAAGCCCAAGCAGGGCATGGCGCTGACGGCACTGGCCGGGCCGGTATCCAACTTCCTGCTGGCGCTTTTGCTGCTGCTGATCGCCCGGGGCGAGTTCCTGCGGGCGGTGACCACGGGGAGCTTCAGCGGCACATGGTTTTCCTTCCTGGTGGATACGGCATCGCTGTCGGTGGGCCTGGGGCTGTTCAACCTGGTGCCTATCCCGCCGCTGGACGGCTCAAAGGTACTGGCGGTGCTGCTGCCGGACCGGGCGTACAACTGGCTCATGCGCTATGAGCGCTTCGGTATGCTGGTGCTGCTGGTAGTTATCTCCGTGGGTGTCGGCAGCAACGCGCTGAACAGCGCCATACGCTGGACATTTACCCTGCTGTGCAGGCTGGTCGGTTTTGAGGTGTAAATTTGGACGATCCTATTTTTAAACTGGAAAAGGTGGTACAGACGCGGGGCGACGAGCCGCTGGAAGACTTCGAGGGGCCGCTGGATCTGATACTGTACCTGCTGGGAAAAAATAAGATAGAGATACAGGATATCCCCATCGCACTGATACTGGAGCAGTACCAGGATTATCTGGAAAAGCGCAAGCGGATGGATCTGGAGGTGGCCAGCGAGTTTATCACCATGGCTGCCCAGCTGATGTTTATCAAGACCCGTATGCTGCTGAACCTGGAGGACGAGGAAGCCCAGAGTGAGATGGACGCCCTTATCAAGTCGCTGGAGGAGCGCAAGCGGGGCGAGGCCTATGCCCGGGTGCGTATGCTGTCGGAACGGCTGGCGCCCCTGAGCGAGTTCGGACGGAATATCCTGACCCGGCCGCCGGAGCCTATGGAGCGCGGGAAGATCTATGAGTACGACCAGGAGCCGGCGGATCTGGTGCTGACCATGCAGGAGGTCACGGACCGGCAGGGTGCGCCGGAGGCACCGCCTATCCGGGCCTTTGACGAGATCGTGAAGCGGGAGCCGTATCCTGTGGAGACAAAGGCGAAGGAGATCCTGCGGCGGCTGCGGGGTGTGGGCATTACGCGCTTTTTGCTGCTGTTCCGCGGCAGCAAGACACGCAGTGAGCTGGTGGCCACGTTCATGGCGGTTCTGGAGCTGTGCCGGAACAATCTGATCAAGCTGGCCGGCGCGGCCAGCGACTGCACCGTCACCGCAGAGGGCGACGCGCCCGAAGAACTGATGTAAGGGGAGACCTATGGATACACTGGAAATGAAGGATATCGAGGCCGCCGTAGAGGGCATACTGTTTGCCTCCGGTGAGCCTGTGGCGGTGGATCGCATCTGCGTGGCGCTTAACATGGACCGCCCCACGGTGGAGCTGGTACTGCAGCATTTGCAGGACTATTACAGCTATGAGCGACGGGGCGTGCGGCTGCTGCGGATGGAGGACAGCTGGCAGCTGTGCTCCGCGCCGGAGTACGGCGACCAGATCCGCAAGGCGTTTGAGATACGCAAACCCGCCAAGCTCAGCCAGCCGGCGCTGGAGGTGCTGACCATCATCGCGTACTATCAGCCCACCACCCGGGCCTATGTGGACCAGATACGGGGCGTGGACAGCTCGTACACGGTGGGTCTGCTGCTGGATCGCCATTTGATCGAGGAGTGCGGACGGCTGCAGGTGCCGGGGCGGCCGCGGCTGTACCGGACGACACAGGCGTTTTTGCGGGCGTTCCATCTGAATTCGCTGGAGGAGCTGCCCCAGCTGCCGGGAATGGAGGCCGACGGACAGCTGCGGCTGGACGACGATACGGTACCGGCGGACGGGGAGAACGGCGCGGAGGCGCTGTAAGCATACGGGAGAGATAACGCGGGAGGAGGGAGCACGATGACGGCGGTGTACATCATACTGGGCATTTTGCTGTTTTTCTTCCTGCTGTCACTGCTGCGTATCGGCGTGCGGGCAGACTTCGTGGGCGACCTTGCGGACACAAGCGTTACGGTGATCGCGGGGCCGGCGCGGATACAGATGCTTCCCAAACCGGATAAACCGGAGAAGCCCAAAAAGCCCAAGAAAGAAAAGAAGAAAAAGACACCGCAGGAGGAGAGCACCAAGGGGAAGGAAAAGAAAAAGCTGTCTCTGTCGGCGCAGGATATCAAGACGCTTCTGCCGGCGGTGTGGGCGTCCCTGAAGGGCGGACTGCGAAAGACGCGGCAGCGGCTGTTGATCGACCCGCTGGAGCTGTCGGCGGTGCTGCCGGGAGCGATGGACCCGGCGGGGGCGGCGGAGCTGTACGGCTATATCAACGCCGGAATGTGGACGGTGATGCCGCAGCTGGAGCAGTTGACGCGGATACCGGACCCCGGCCTCCACGTGGAGGTGGACTTTGACAGCGAGCAGCTGCGGCTCACGGGCCGGCTGGGCGTGAGTTTGCAGATACGGGACCTGTTCGCCATCGGCTGGGCTTTCGCCAAGCCGGTGATACGGTGGCTCCTGGCCATGCGGAAGCGGCAGAGCGCCGCGGAGAAGACGCGGGCGGCGCAGAGCGCCGCGCAGCAGCGTGAAACAGTACACACAGCGCCGGACGGCGCGGGACATACGACCACATCAACTTCGACAAAGGAGAGCTGACAATGGAAATGACCGAAAAGAAAAATGACCTCAAGAGCATGATGGTGGAGTCTATGGAGAAGGTCAAGGAGATGGTGGACGCCAACAATATCGTGGGTGAGCCTATCACCACGCCGGACGGCGTGACGCTGATCCCTATCTCCCGGCTGAGCTACGGCTTCGGCTGCGGCGGCGGCGATTACGGCAAGCAGGCCCCCAAGTTCGGCGGCGCCAGCACTGCCGGCGTGAAGGTGGAGCCGGTGGCGTTCCTGGTGGTGAAGGACGGCGTGACCCGGGTGATGCCCGTGGCGCTGCCTGCCGTGGGCACCGTGGACCGGGTCATCGAGATGGTGCCGGAGCTGCTGGACCGTGTCGAGGGCTTCGTGGATAAGAAGCGGAACAAGGATTTCTGATACCAGACAAGAAGACAAGCAGCGCGGGAATAGACTGAGAGCATCCTGTGATGAGGGGGGCTTTCTGTGACCCGAGGGATCTTGGCGGCGCTGTGCGCCGCACTGGCCGTGCTGACGTGCATACCCGCTGTGGCGGAGGCTGTGGAGGTCTCCGCCACGGCTTGCGTCCTGATGGATGCGGACAGCGGACGGGTGCTGTATGAAAAAAACGGGCGGCAGCGCATGCTGATCGCCAGCACCACCAAGCTGATGACGGCGCTGGTGGCACTGGAGCAGGGGACGCTGACGGACGTTGTGACCGTTACGGCATCCCACATGGCGGAGGGCTCGTCCATGTACCTGCGGGCGGGGGAGAAGCTGACGCTGGAGGAGTTGCTGTACGGGCTGCTGCTGTGCTCGGGCAACGACGCGGCGCTGGCGCTGACGGAGTGTGCAGGGGGTGCGGCGCCCTTTGTGGAACGGATGAACGAAAAGGCCGCCGCGCTGGGCATGAGGAACAGCCATTTTGCCAACCCCAACGGACTGGACGACGAGGCGCACTATTCCACCGCCTATGACATGGCGCTGCTGGGGTGCGCGGCGGTGAATGAGCCGACGCTGCGGCGGATGGCCTCCACACGGACGGCGGTCATCGGCGGACGGACGCTGACCAACCACAACAAGCTGCTGAGTCGCCTGGACGGGTGCGTGGGGCTGAAGACCGGGTACACGAAGGCGGCGGGGCGGACGCTGGTGTCCTGCGCGGAGCAGGCGGGACATCGGCTGGTGGCGGTAACGCTGCGGGACGGGGACGATTGGAACGACCACGAGGCACTGTACCGCTGGGGGTTCCTGCTGACAGGCATACAGGAGACGCTGGAGACGCGCCTGCTTGGCGCGCTGGAAAACGGGAGAGAGGTAACGCCATGACCGAGCGCATACAGAAGCTGCTGGCCGCCGCGGGGCTGTGCTCCCGCCGGACGGCGGAGGAGTGGATCGCCGCCGGACGCGTGACCGTCAACGGACGGCGGGTCCGTGTAGGCGACAAGGCGGATCCGGAGACGGACGATATCCGGGTGGATGGACGGCCCCTGCGGGGTGCGGCACAGCATGTGTATCTGATGCTGCACAAGCCGCGGGGCTATGTGACCACCCTCTCTGACGAACGGGGCCGCCCTACGGCGGCATCGCTGGTCAGGGGCTGCGGCGCACGGGTGTATCCCGTGGGGCGGCTGGACCTGGACTCGGAGGGATTACTGCTGTTTACCAACGACGGGGCGCTGACCCATGTGCTGCTGCACCCCAGCCACCAGGTGGACAAGACGTATATCGTTACGGTCACCGGCGCGGCAGAGGACAGCGCACGGCAGCTGTCGGCGGTGGACAGACTGGACGGACAGCCCATCGTGCCGGCGGCGGTGACGGAGCTGTATCGGAAGGATGGTACGGCGAAATACCGGGTGGTGATCCACCAGGGTAAGAAGCGGCAGATCCGGCGGATGTGTGCCGCCGCAGGACTGACCGTGACCCGGCTGTGCCGGGTGGCGGAGGGCAGTATCGCCCTGGGTGACCTGCCGCCGGGAAAGTGGCGGTATCTGACAGCGGAGGAGCTGCAATCTATCAAAGGAAGCCATCAACATGAATGAAAACGTGCTACAGACCATCCGGGCCGGGATGGATACCTTTTCGAAGGGACAGAAGCGCATCGCAGCGTTTATACTGGACAATTATGACCGCGCGGCGTTTATGACCGCCGCGCGGCTGGGCGAGACGGCCTACGTCAGTGAGTCCACGGTGGTGCGCTTTGCCGCGCAGCTAGGCTACGACGGCTATCCGGAGATGCAGAAGGCCCTGCAGGAGCTGATACGGGGTAAGCTGACCTCCATCCAGCGGATACAGGTATCGCGAGATCAGATGTCCGGCGCGGACATTCTGGGCAGTGTGATGCAGCGGGATATGAACAGCATACACAATGTCATCGAGCAGTTGGACCGGGATGCCTTCAGCCGGGCGGTGGACAAGCTGCTGGGGGCGGAGCACATCTATATCCTGGGTGTGCGGTCCTCCTCGTTTCTGGCGGGGTATCTGAACTTCTACCTGCACCTGATCTTCAAGAACGTGACGCTGGTGCAGTCCAGCGCCGCCGGTGAGATCTATGAGCAGCTGGCCCACATCGGCAGGGGCGATGTGCTGGTGGGAATATCCTTCCCGCGGTACTCCAAGATGGCTATCCACGCGGTGGAGTTTGCCTGCCGGCGGGGCGCGGAGGTGGTGGCGATCACCGATTCGGCACTGTCTCCGCTGTACGGTATGGCGGCGGTATCGCTGCTGGCGCCCTGCGACATGATCTCCTTCGTGGACTCCATGGCTGCGCCGCTGAGCCTGCTGAACGCGCTGATCCTGGCGGTGGGGCAGCAGCGGCGGGATGACCTGTCCGCCACGCTGGCGGATATGGAGCAGGTGTGGTCCAGGTACAGTATTTTCGGGAAAGATGACGAGTGACATGGCGAAGGAGATCGTGGTGATCGGCGGCGGCGCCGCCGGTCTGATGGCGGCCATCACCGCGGCCCGGCAGGGCGCGGCGGTGACGCTGCTGGAGCCCAACGAACGGCTGGGCAAGAAGGTGAATATCACCGGCAAGGGCCGGTGCAATGTGACCAATGACTGTGACCGGGAGACGCTGCTTGCCAGCATTCCCGGTAATGGGCGATTTTTGTACGGTGCGCTGACACGGTTCACGCCGCGGGACACCATGGCGTTTTTCGAGGCGCTGGGCGTGCCGCTGAAGGTGGAACGGGGTAACCGGGTGTTTCCGGTGTCTGACAGTGCCTTCGACATCACCAACGCGCTGGAACGGGAGCTGAAGCGCCGGAAGGTGCGGTGGGTCCGTGACCGGGCCGCAGCGGTGGAGACGGCGGAGGGCGCGGTATGCGCCGTAAAAGGGGAGAAGGAAACGTACCCCGCGCAGGCGGTCATTCTGGCCACAGGCGGGGTGTCCTATCCCGGCACCGGGTCCACGGGGGATGGCTACCGCATAGCGGAGGCACTGGGGCATACCATTGTGCCGCTGCGGGGCTCTCTGGTGCCGCTGGTGTGCGCGGGCGAGGACTGTCCGGCTATGCAGGGCCTGAGCCTGCGGAACGTGGCAGTGACGGTATACAACGGGAAGAAAAAGGCGGTGTTCCGGGATTTCGGAGAGCTGCTGTTTACCCACTTCGGGGTGTCCGGACCGCTGGTGCTGTCCGCCAGCGCCCATCTGCGGCGCTGGGAGGGGGAGCACTATACGATAGAGATCGACCTGAAGCCGGCGCTGGACGAGCAGAAGCTGGACGCGCGGGTGCTGCGGGATATCGGAGAAAATCCCAACCGGGAGATGGGGACCATCGCCGCGGGGCTGGTGCCCCACAGCATGGCGCCGGTGGTGCTGCGCCGGGCGGGGCTGACCGGAAGCGAAAAGGCCAACAGCCTGACAAAGGAACAGCGCCGGGCACTGGTGCAGGTGCTGAAGCACTTTACGCTGGAGCTTACCGGGCCGCGGCCCGTTAGTGAGGCGATCGTCACCGCCGGCGGCGTGAAGGTGGGAGAGGTAACGCCAAACACCATGGCGTCGAAGCGGGTGAGGGGATTGTTTTTTGCCGGCGAGGTGCTGGACGTGGACGCCTATACGGGGGGCTTTAATTTACAGATCGCATGGGCGACGGGGTATCTGGCGGGGCTGAGTGCCGCAGAAAGCGAGGAAATGACATGACGGAGAGACAGTACGCAGTGGCCATCGATGGGCCGTCCGGCGCGGGGAAGAGCACGCTGGCCCGGGCGGCGGCGGAGGCGCTGCATATCTTATATGTGGACACCGGGGCCATCTATCGGACCATCGGCGTGTATATGTATCGGCATGATATCGCGCCAACGGACGCGCCGGCGGTGATCGCGGCGCTGCCGGAGATCACTGTGGCCCTGCGGTACGACGAGGAGGGTCTGCAGCGGATGTATCTCAACGGCGAGGACGTGACGAAGGAGATACGCCTGCCGATGATATCGAAGTACGCCTCAGACGTGTCGGCCATACCGGAGGTGCGGGCGTTCCTGATGGAGCTGCAGCGGTCTCTGGCGCGGGAGCACAGCGTCATCATGGACGGACGTGACATCGGGACCGTGGTGCTGCCGGACGCGGAGGTGAAGGTGTTTCTGTGCGCGGATGTGGAGACGCGGGCGCGGCGGCGGTTTTTGGAGCTGGAGCAGCGGGGCACGCCGAAGCCCTTTGACGAGGTGCTGCGGGATATGGAGCAGCGGGATTATAACGATACCCACCGGGCGGCGGCGCCGCTGCGGCCGGCGGATGATGCCATTATGATCGACAACACGGACATGGACTTCGCGGCCAGCCTGGAGCTGCTGCTGGATGTGATACGGGGGCGTGTGGCATCGTGAGAAATAAGTTTTACGCGGCGGCGTGGCGGGTGCTGCGCCCGCTGGTGCTGTTTTTTCTGCCGGTGGACCTGCGGGGAACGGAGCATCTGGAGGGCGGAGAACCGGTGCTGCTGTGCGCCAATCACTCCAGCGCCTGGGACCCCATCCTATTCGTGCTGTCCATGCCCCAGCGGTTCAACGTGCGGATCATGGCTAAGAAGCAGTTGTTCTCCATCCCCATCGTGGGTGGATTCCTGCGGGCGATCGGTGTGTTTCCGGTGGATCGGGGCAACAGTGACATTGGGGCGGTGAAGACCGCCATACAGAGCCTGCGGGACGGGTGGAACCTGTTCCTGTTTCCGGAGGGAACACGGGTGAAGACACCGGGACAGGCGGATGTCAAGTCCGGCGCGGGCATGATGGCCATCCGTGCCGGCGTGAAGCTGGCGCCGGTATATATCGGCACGAAGAAGCGCATATTCCGCAAGACGCCCATCATAATCGGCGAGCCCTTCGAGCCGGAGTACACCGGCCGCAAGGGTACGGCGGAGGAATATACTGCCAACGCCCATGAGGTCATGCGACGGGCCTATGCCCTGGGAGGGATCGAATGCAGGTGATACTGGCGAAGACGGCGGGGTTCTGCTACGGCGTGGAACGGGCCGTGCACATGGCGGAGGTGGCTGCCCGGGAGGGCGGCTGCGTCATGCTGGGCAGTATCATACACAATGACCGGGTCATCGCGGCACTGGAGGCGTTGGGTGCGCGGCAGGCGGACAGCCCTCAGCAGGTGCGGCCGGGAGAGACGGTGATCATCCGTGCCCACGGCGAGACACGGGAGGCTTTGCGGGTGCTGGAGGAGCGGGGCGCACAGATCATGGATGCCACCTGTCCCCATGTGCTGCGGATCCACCGGCTGGTGGAACAGGCAGCCCGTGCGGGCCGGACACCCATCATTATCGGAGAAGCGCACCATCCGGAGGTGATGGCCGCCGCAAGCCGCTGTGAGCGCAGCGTGGTGCTGGAAAACACGGCAGAGCTGGCTGATTGGGTGGCGGCGGACCCGGCGCGGAAGGACATGGATTTGCTGGTTACCGCACAGACGACCTGTATTCGTTCGATATGGGAAGAGTGTGTAAAATTTTTAAAAAAACAGTGTACAAACGCCGAAATCTTTGATACAATATGTGATGCTACGCAAAAACGTCAATCCGAGGCGGCGAATATCGCCGGACGGGCGGACGTTATGGTCGTGGTCGGAGATCGTAAAAGTGCCAACACCAGACATTTAGCGGAGATCTGCAGCACACGCTGCGCCCGGGTCTATCAGATCGAAGGGCCGGAGGAGTTGCGGGTCGGGTCCCTTAACGGATGTTCTGTGGCGGGGCTTACAGCCGGCGCGTCCACGCCTGCGGGCATCATTAAGGAGGTATATGCAACGATGAGCGAAGAGATCAAGAACATGGAAGCTACGGAAGAGAGCTTCGAGGAAATGCTGGAAAAATCTTTTAAGACTTTGAATACAGGAGAGAAGGTAACCGGTATTGTAACGGCGATCGGCCCCACCGAGGTGCAGGTCGATCTGGGCTGCAAGCAGGCGGGCTATATCTCTGTGGACGAGCTGTCCGCAGATCCCAATGTGAAGCCTGAGGACGTCGTCAAGGTCGGCGACGAGATCGAGACCTATATCATCCGCGTCAACGACGTGGAGGGTTATGCCATGCTGTCCAAGAAGCGTCTGGACGCTGTCAAGGTCTGGGAGGATATCGAGAAGGCCCGCGAGGACAAGACCACTCTCGAAGGTAAAGTCACCGAGGAGAACAAGGGCGGTATCGTCGTTAATGTCAAGGGCGTGCGCGTGTTTGTGCCCGCTTCCCAGTCCGGTCTGCCCCGCGGCGCTGAGCTGAGCACCATGATCGGCCAGACCGTGTCCCTGCGGATCACCGAGGTCAACCGTGCCCGCCGCCGTGTGGTGGGCTCCATCCGTGCCGTGCAGTACGAGGCCCGTCAGGCTGCCCAGGCTGCCATCTGGGAGAGCATCGAGGTCGGCAAGCACTACACCGGCACCGTGAAGTCCATGACCAGCTACGGCGTGTTCGTGGACATCGGCGGCGTGGATGGTATGGTACATATCTCCGAGCTG
>ERZ506887.1961-NODE-1961-length-10359-cov-6.990489_pt1 | contig 10359 bp, 8 predicted proteins | sample MGYA00512905_ERZ506887 | MGnify/ENA metagenome assembly ERZ506887 | reverse complement strand
TGGCTCCGTCCACCTTCTGGGCGTTGAGGAGCTGCTTCTTTGCTGCTTGTTTCATGATTGTAATCTCTTGTTTATAAGATGAATAATGTCAGTTGATTCTCATATCGTTGATATACAGGCCGTCGGCAGCATATCGGATGTCTATCGGCTTTTTTAGAGGGTCATAACAGATTCTTTTCATCATGACACATTCATGACGCCAACATCTGTCCTCGTCCTCCATCACAGGCTGGATATAATCCTTGACCCACTTGTAAAACAACTTACGCTCCGGATCTTTCGAACAGCCTATCGTCATATCTCTCACCACCTGAGAGTCAACGAATATCATATTTCTCCAAGCTATTCTACTTTTTTGCACCACCTTGTCAGCATTGCCAAAGAATTCACCGAAAAACAAACGATGTGTAAAATCCTTCGGCACCTTTTTTGTATGCACTTCCACATACATTTCTACCACTTTCCCCTCCGTGTCGGCTAATACCGGGAACAATGTATCTCTGCCGATATCAGTGATGGCAACCAGGTCCTCGAGGCAAAAGAACAACCCTCCGTCGATGTTCACCACTCTCAATCCGCCATACTGCGGATGATAAAACACATAAGCATTTTCTGCCATATCAATATATCATATTAAAGGGTTGGGCTGCGAGATATTCGCCAAATTTCAGTTTCAGGAACGGTACCGGATTCCTATAAACGAAAAACGCCCGCAACCAGACTTTACTTGTCTGATTACGGGTGCAAAGGTACGGTGATTTTTTTATATTTACCTAGTACGTACTATGTACGCGTACTAGTACTATCGTTCAGCAAAGGGGTTATTTCATCCAGGAATTTTATCGTCTTCTTCTGCTCCATACCTCTATTATAAGCAGCTCTCAAGGCATTGGGAGTAATATTCCAGAGGTCAGAGAACACCTTCCACATCTCATTGATACCCAGCGTTATGGCTATCTGATAGGCAAGGACCGCAGACTCAGAGTTGGACAGCTCCATAGGGTAGAAGTTCTCATCGAGCAACCCATGTTTCTGCAGATTCTTCAAGACTGCCAGTCCCCTCTCTCCCTTCAGTTCATCCGACATACGTGCCGCAGGATCGTCATCGTTCTTCTTTTTGGCGATACCATTCACATAGCAATTCTCCACATGCTCTATATAGCAGGCATTGCCCGTTACATTTATGGTTCTTCCTTCTCCAAGCATGGCTTCTCCTCCTTAAAATCGTTGTTCATATACTCAATATACTTGCTGTTTCCATTCAATTGAATGACCACGCTAACAAGGCTGAAACGCCCATACTTCAGTATCAAGCGAACGAGCTTGATGATAAATTTCCCCATAATTCGAAATTTATAATGGTTAGTAATTAAGTACTTTGTCACTCATTCCTTAGTAGAGGACGTCAGAGTCTGTTTGCGCTAACAATTTTGCTGGTACAAGCAAATTCCAGGAGAGCTATAAGGGCATACACCCTTAGGGGACAAGTAGTCTCCGGATTCATCAGATATTCTTTCTTATTTTTAGATATATTTTTTAATTAATAATTAGCCCACAATCAGTTAGATACAAATCGTGGTCCGGATAAAATCTCACTTATACTCACTTCATTAAAGCCAGCAAATCCTTTCCCTGATGCATGAGGTTGAGAACCACTGCGGCTTGCATTCCGTAAATTTTCTTATATTTTTCTTTCATCTCATACAGCATGGCAAGCCTAGATTCCCTTTCCCTTACATTTTTCTTGTAATTCTCCACCGCCTGTATTTCCTGGTAGAGATAGTAGCCAATGACGTAGCAGAATTGTCTGATGATCTCAAAAGATATTGAGGTTTCTTGCTGCCTAAGTTTTCTGATGGTATCGTAAGCAGAGCCAAACTCCAAATTTATTATTGTGGGGGTTGTGATTTCCTCCACTATCATGTGGTCAAGGAGTGCTCCCACTTCCTTGACAACCTTGCCTCTCATATAGCCATCGGCAGATGAATTCATGTAACTACGTCCCTTTCCCATAATTTCTTTTTTAATTTTTGGTGTGAAATTACAAAGAAAGAGCGAAATAGAGGCGTGTACTACGATTCCTTAATTCGTAATATGAGTACTATTATTTTTCTGATTTTTAGTTTTTTGAAAAAAAAGAGGGAAAAGTGAGCATTCTTGCAGCATCACTTCTCCCTGTTACTTTTATGGTATTTTTATGGTAGGTGCAGCACTCTGCACTGCTTATTTTACTTGATTATTAACTTTTAAACTCTAATATGGTCTCTATTGGCGATGAATCCTTTCACAGCTTGGAGCATGCCGTATTGGAAGGCCTCGCTGTTCTTGTACTCCTTGTAGAGCGACTTGTCACCCCTTCGCATGGCTAACATATGCTTTTTGATGATCTTTGCCAATACTTGGTCGGCGGTTGGTTGGTCTGTATTGCCTACCACATACTGGTAATCCTCGTCTTCTCTCACCATCTTGGAGAGGTTGATGAGCTTTGCCTTCTGCTCATCGGGTGTAGCATCCCATCCCTTGAACCAATGTTCGTTGAATTGTTTCACGATTTCGTCCAATGGGTCTTTCTCACCGTCATCTCCTCCTGCGTTCACCATTTTAGATGCCAGTGGGTCGATGGTGCTTTCGTCAGAATCAAGCTCAATATGCTGGTTCAGTGCCGTGCGGCGTGCACCGTAGGTATTGAGGTCGATGCTGTTGAGCAAGTCCTTCAGTTCATCGTCATTCTTGGATTTCACCTTTAGCTCAGGTATCAGGAAGCGCAGGAACCAGAACAGTCTTTCCCAGTCTGCCACCTCATAGTCCATGATGGCTGCCATTCGGGAATATATCTTCACGAATTGCTTGCACTTCATCTTGAAGTCTGCCTTGCCGTCCTCTTCCCACTCTATCTCTTCGTTGAACCGCTGGGCGCAGGTGTCGATGACAGGTGCCAATTCGTCGGCTTCCTTGCCTTGGATATAGAGGTCGGAAAACTGTGTTACCTCGTCCATGTCGAACACGCCCACCGTGAGCAGGGTGGTCATCAGTTCGTGCAGCACGTTCACGTCGGTGGCACCGCTCAGCGTGGTGGCGGTATAGAATGGCTCGAATGCTGCCTTCATGTCATCTGTCGAATTGTAGAAGTCGAGCACAAACAGGTCTTCGCTTCGCTTGCCCAACTCGGCTGCCGAACGGTTCAGTCTGGAGAGGGCTTGCACAGCCAGCACGCCAGCCAATGGCTTGTCGATGTACATGGCGCAGAGCTTAGGCTGGTCAAAGCCTGTCAGGTATTTGTTGGCTACCACCAGGATACGGTTGTCGTCTTGGTCAAACTTGGTGGCGGTATCCGTTTCGGGGAATTCGTTCAAGCCTGCCTCGGTATAGGCTTTGTCGCACAGTTTCTTCTCACCTGAGAAAGCGATGAGGGCATGGTAAGGCAACTTGTTCTTGGCGATGATGTCCTTGATGGCTTGGTAGTAGAAGATGGCACACTCGATGTCCTTGCACACCACCATTGCCTTTGCCTGGCTGTCCAGTTTGTGTGAGTGGAAAATCTTGGTGTCGAAGTGATCCATCATGATTTCAGCCTTTGCCTGGATAGTCTTCGGGTTGCGCTCCACGGTCTGACGTATCTTCTTCTGTGCTTTTTTGTTGTTATATTTCGGATTTTCCTTGATGCTTTTAATGACCTCGTAGTAGCCTTGGTAGGTGGTATAGTTGGTCAGCACGTCGAGAATAAAACCTTCCTCGATGGCCTGTTTCATACTGTAAAGGTGGAAGGGGTAGAACTTACCCTTCTCCCCTCGCTCGCCGTTTACATCTTCCCATCCGAATCGCTCCAGGGTCTCTCGCTTCGGGGTGGCAGTGAAGGCAAAATAAGAGCAGTTGGTGCTCATCTTGCGTTCCTTCATCAGTTTCTCTATCAGCTCGTCGGTGTCTGCTCCACCCGTGTCGGCATCCTGCTCTGAGGATCCGTTCTGCTGCATGGAGGCATTCATCTTGTCGCTGGCAATGCCCGACTGCGATGAGTGTGCCTCGTCGATGATGATAGCGAAGTTGCGGTCGCTCACGTCCTTGATGGTGTTGCAGATAAACGGAAACTTCTGTATCGTGGTGATGATGATGCGCTTGCCGCCCTCGATGGCATCCTTCAGGTCGCTGCTACTGTTGGCATGGGCGATGATTTTCTGGGTCTGTCCGAATGCTCGGATGTTGGCGGTTATCTGCTTGTCCAGGAGTCTGCGGTCGGTCACTACGATGGCTGAGTTGAAGAGTTTTTCTTCCAAGCCTTTGGCTCGCTTGGCTGCCGTGGTGGTTGGACAGGCATTGATGACTTGGAAGGCGAGCCATGTGAGCGAGTTGCTCTTGCCCGAACCAGCCGAGTGCTGGATGAGGTAACGCTCGCCTACGCCTTTCTCCGATACGTCTTCGAGAAGCTTGGTCACCACGTCGAGTTGGTGGTAGCGTGGGAAGATGAGCTTCTTGGCGTTCTTCATGATGTGGGGCACAGTCTTACCTGTCTTTGCCTCGCCATAGTCGAAGCATACGTACTTGTCGATGATGTCGGCGAGGCAGTCTTTCTGCAACACCCATTCCCATAGGTAGCTGGTCTTGTAGCCGTTGGGGTTCACTGGGTTACCAGCGCCCTGTCCGTTGGGCAGGCCTTTATTGAATGGCATAAAGTAAGTTTCCTTGCCAGCCAACTTGGTGGTGAAGAAGATTTCATTCTTGTCGCCTGTGAAGTGTGCGAGACAGCGGCCGAAGTTCAAGAGTTTGTCTTTCGGATTGCGGTCTTCCTTGTATTGCTTCTGCCCATTGTAGCGTGCAGTCTGGTAAGTCCAAGGGTTCTTCCACTCAAAGGTAAAAATCGGCAGTCCGTTTACATAGAGCACCATGTCTATCTCGTCGCCTGGTTTCAAGCGAGAGTAGGTTTGCTGTCGGGTCACGGAGAACTGGTTCTGCTGAAAGAGTAGCATATTCTCCTTCGCATCGGCAGGTGAAGGTTTCGGATACCAAAGTTTCAGCTCAATGTTCTCTACTTTGATGCCCTTACGCAGCACCTTGATGATGCCGAAGGTCTCTATGTCCTTGCTGATACGTTCGGGGATGGCACGCTCCAGGGGTGTTCTTCCCACGTAGGTGTCGAGTATGTCTTGCTGGGTGGCGTGCAGGAACGACATGAGGCGGCGCATGTCTATCGCCCAGTCCTCGTTCTGCTTGTACTTGAAGTCGCTAGGCACGCCCCAGTAGTATTGGTTGGCGGCAGGCTGCTGCGCATCCACGTCTTTCGCCGTGATGCCCAGTGCCTTTCGCTCCTCTATGGTTGAGCCTACCAAAGCCTTTTCTATCAAGGCTTCGAAGGCTTGTTCTTTTGTTTCTGATGTATGGCTCATGATACTTTTACCTTTCCTGTTACTACTTCGTTAATGATGATTTGCTTGCGCTCCTGAAGGAGAGTGATTTGACGCTGGCAGTTGGAGATGGCAGAGTCAATACCTAATGATTGTTCATCTATATATTTTCCAATTTTTACCTGTTCGTCATATTGTGGATATGCTATATATATATTCCCTATAAATCCCCAATTAGCTCTTGGCATCTTTGTACCATACGTAGAACTATCTACATATTGAATGAACTTATCTGACAAAAGTAAATAGCGTAGGTATTTGGCATCAAATCCAACATGACTTCTTAGTACGTATATATCTCCTAATGCTATTCCATCATTTTGACACAAATGAACCTTTGCTAAATATGGTCTCAACTTTCCAAACAAGATGTCATTCTTTTGAAATTTCACCCCAAAACCTTCATAATCAGAATCGGTTTTAACATATTCACCAGAATGTGAAACTATGTTTTCTAATGCTATATTATTCGTGATTTTACTAGCTATTCCTTTTTCTGAGATGAAATCTAAAACGTATTTTACTCTGTTTGTTGACCAAGAAGAGGGTATTTTATCAATCCATTCCACACCACTATCCTTCATTTCCACGTTCTCATCAAGTCCTTTAGTCACGGCATTTTGGATGATGATCTGCTTACGTTCATTCAGCAGGTCTATCATCTTTTGTTGCATGGCTATGGCTTTGTCGATTTTCGAGGTGGCGGCGTCGAGGTAACTGACAATGGCATCTTGCTCTGCTCTTGATGGAACCGGCAACAGCAATTCTTTAAAATCGCCATATCTAAAATCTGTAGAACGTTCACGAATGCCTTTTGCTAACGATTGTATAAAACCTATTTTTGCCAAAAATCTTAGAAGAAAACAATAATAATATTGATTCACATCTTCTCTAATGGGCGTGCATACTGCATATACTGGTGTTCCTTTACCATCAGAATCAGAAACACCAATAGCCCCTGCAAAAGCATCCATATTATGTATTACCAAATCTCCTTTCCGTATTCCTTTATAGCCTATTTCTTTTAGAGAATTAGTAAAACCCTCCAATCTTCTATTTTTTCTTAATGTTACTTGGCCATCTCTAAAACAGGTAACGATTTCATCCTGCTGTCTAATAGGTCTTTTTTCCTCTTTAAACAGAATCTTTCCTTTTAAAACATTCCAAGATGAGGGTATCAATGGAATATAGTAAATTCCACTATCCTTATATTCACTATATCTTTCCATGCTTAACCCTCCTTGCTTAAAAGTTGACGGATGAAGCCATCGTTCTCTTGATCGAGGGCGAGGATGTCTGCCTCGTTCTCTTCCAACGTGCGCAGAGGTACTGGCTTGTAGAAATACTTGGTGAAGGAAATCTCGCAACCTATCTTGGTAGGTGGCAAGTTGATCCAGGCATCATCCACGTAAGGACGTACCTCACGCAGGAAGTACTCGTAGATGTCTTCCTTCACAGGTATCTTTTCCGTATCTCTGAGGTCGCTGTCGGTTTCATACTCCACATATAGCTTGCTGTCATCCAAGGCTTTCCAATAGCCGTATTCGTTCAGTCGCTCCTCTGGAATGCCATATACTGCCATCAAGCTGGCGATTTCCTTGCTGTTTGGCTTGTGTGTCTTCTTGACCACAGGTGCTGCCTTCGGGTCAGTCTCGCTCATGGCTCTGGCTATGGTCTTCATCTCTGCGGCACTGATGTTTTCCTCCATAAATTCAGAGGCGGCTGTCTTGATGCAGCCAAAGAACTTGTTATAGTCCATGTATTCGTCGGTACCCACAATCTTCATCAGTTCATGGGCGAGGTCAACCAAGTGCTTGCGCTCCTGCCATTTCTTGGCAGAAATCAGGTTGTTCAGCTGCTTATCGGTCTTCTTGATGTCCTGCTCCTGGAGATAGCTCTTGATGGCTGTCACTTCGCTGTCAAGCCCTACAAAAACACGCTCGCCATAAGTCTGATAGAGCCACTTAGAAAGCTCTACGTCCGCCTTGTCATAAAGCAGCTCGTCTATCTTGAGCTGCGAGAATTTGCTGCGAAGGCGCAATGGTCGCTCGATGGTAACATTATAGAATCGGAAATCGTCATTGTCAAATATCTTCGACTCCACCTTGTTATCCTCAGCAGCTTCCTTCTCCTCGAAAGCCATGTAGGTTTCGAGTATCTGCTGGCGATGTAGCGGCGTGATGGTACAGTTGCGAGAACCTTGGTTCTTGCGCAACTTCTCGTAACACTCAGAGGCATTGATGAGCTGCACCTTGCCACGGCGCTCAGCAGGCTTCTTGTTGGTGAAAATCCACACGTAGGTAGTGATACCTGTATTATAGAAGATATTGTTAGGCAACTGCACGATGCAATCTACCAAATCGTTCTCTATCAAGTATCTGCGGATGTTGCTCTCACCACTACCCGCATCGCCTGTAAAGAGCGACGAGCCATTGTGAATGGAAGCGATACGACTGCCCTGTGGCTGCATATCGAGTGGTTTCATCTTGTCGATTTCCTCCAATACGAAGAGCAACTGACCATCGGAAGTTCTCGGTGTACTGTCCAATGACTCTTCTTCGCCCGCAAAATTAGTCAATTCCAGCTCGAATCGAGCATCGTTGATCACCTTCTTCTTTCCCTCGTCCACCTCGCTGTATATAGACTCCTTGTCAGTCTTCCACGACTTTCCGTAAGGAGGATTTGTCAACATAAATCCGAAACTATTCATCTTCTGCTTGGCGAAATAATTCTCCGTAATGGTATTGCCCTTATGGATGCCGTCAGGATTTACGCCCTTGATTATCAAGTCAGACTTGCAGATGGCATAAGTCTCAGGGTTGATTTCCGTACCCGAAAGGAAGATGGTGGAATCCTTCACACCAAGATTCACCAAGTATTCGTAACCCTCGGTGAGCATACCGCCCGAACCACAGGCTGGGTCGTATAGCGTAATGGTCTTAGGAAGGTCGTCCTTGACAGGCTCGAACACGAGGTGCGCCAAGAGCGAGATAGCATCACGTGGGGTGAAGTGCTCACCAGCCTCCTCGTTGTTCTCCTCATTGAATCGGCGCAAGAGTTCCTCGAACACCGTTCCCATATCTACATTGTCGAGAGGTGGGAGTGGCAAGCCGTCAGGATCGTCCTGTGGCTTGTTGGTGAGGTTGATGCGTGGGTCGGTGATACGTTCGATGATGGCAAGCAAACGGTCGTTGTCGGCAAGTTTGCGAGCCTTGTTATAATAGTCGAAGTTATCCAGTACATCCTTCACGTTGTCGCTGTAGCCGCTCAGGTATTCAACGAAGTTCTTATAGAGGATGTCGTTGTTGTCGGGAGCCTGGTCCTTTAGACGGTTCAATGTCCACTTGGAGGTGTTATAGTAAGAGAGCTGGGTAATGTTGCACATTACGTCCTCATCTATCTCGTCTTCGGGGTCCATTTCTTTCAACTCTTCCTCCACCTCTTCCTTGGTAGGTTCAAGGAGAGCATCCAGTCGGCGGAGCACCACCATAGGCAGAATGACATCACGATACTGACCACGCAAGAACACATCACGTAACACGTCGTCTGCGATATTCCAGATGAGCGATACGATTTGGCTATTATTATTTTCCATTTCTTTCTAAAAGGTTATTTCGTTAAAACTTGTAGTGTAAACACATTCCCCCCTGGCATATCCTCCAAGGTGATTACCCACTCTATCTCCCCATCCTCTGGGTTGACATCAATAGCATACGCCGTGCCTTCCTGCTGTCCGTCGAAGCGCACGTCGAAGCGCCAGAGACCGTTCTTCAAAATCTGGTCTCTGGTAATCTTGATGGTTGAAATCTTGGAGATATCTATGTCGAGGCGCTTGGCTATCTCCTGATAGCTAAGCACCCATCGGGTCTTACCATTAGAAATGTATTCATAGGCGATGCCATCCTTGGTGAAGCCGATACCCTCAGTATCGGTAATTGCATAATAACTGGGAGCCTCGCTGTCGGCAGGTGGGCTGACAACCAGGTCGGTATCGGAGCTTACATCATCCTTGCTGCAACTGGCAAGAGTAAGCGTTAAAAATGCGGCTACAAGAGCCAACTTCCCCAAAATGGGGGGGTAAATCTACTGATAATCATAACGTTATCGTTTTACTATTATTGATGTGGCTATATACCACTCCACAAAGTTACGATTTCTTTTTGAAACTGGCAAGGATTTCGGGAGAAAGTTTTGAAAAAAGTTATTTTTGGACGTGACTCAGTTGCCATGTAAGGACGCCTGGGTGATTGCTATTATAACCAGGGCATTGCCATGGGCTTCTAATTGTATCGAATTCGGTACAATTTAAAACGGATTATTTAGCATATCTTTTACCGATATACCCAGGACGTATGGTGCCTAAAGGGTGTTCAGTATTCAGTATTCAGTTTTTTTCGCGATAGTTACCTTTTTCATGGTTTTAAATTGTAAGTAATTATTTTATATTATATATATATATATTTATATATATATAATATACTATCTATACAGAGAGTGGTAACAACAGCGAAAAAAACTGAATACTGAATACTGAACACGTTTCTCAAAAACGGGTATTACTTCGTAATATGCTGATTTATAGAGCAAACATAGTTTCTATTCCGCAAAAACATAGAGATGCGCCACACAAAATATAGAGCAAGTCTTTATAACTAACTTTCAAATCGTAAGTTTGCTGAAAATCGCTCCTTATCACATGTCTAAATTTGGCAGATACCAGATTTATTCGTATCTTTGCACCAGCAATCGAAGGAAATGCCTTAGGTGCCTGAAGGCGGTCTTCTATTAAGACCTACGCGGGTTAAAAATGATGGCAGGCGCCGGTCATCAATGAAGACCCCGAAAACAGCAGGAACAGGGCGTTCTGGGGAGTTGCAAAAACAAAGGACTCTAAACATACTACAAACAACTATGATTAATTACAGCATCGTAATGCGTAGCGTGAACGCAAATCTTCTGGAAA
>ERZ506887.1951-NODE-1951-length-10384-cov-12.931068_pt1 | contig 10384 bp, 10 predicted proteins | sample MGYA00512905_ERZ506887 | MGnify/ENA metagenome assembly ERZ506887 | reverse complement strand
TGAACTCGTAGTTGCCCTGCGGGGAGGCGGGGTTTGCCTCGTACTGCTGGGCCAGAACCACCTCGTGGGGCGGGGTGCTGGGCACCACCAGCGTGATGTCCACATCAAAGCCCAGCACGGTCTTGAAGGCCTCCTTGAGCAGGCCAAGATAACGGTCCGTCACGATCTTGCAGATGAAGTCGTTGCGCACCGAAAGGGTGATGTGGCTGGAGTCCTCAAAGCTGATGGGCTCCAACCCGTCGATATAGAGATTATAGGTCGGCTCGGCCATCTGCGTTTTGCAGTACGCCTGCGCGGCCTCTAAAACGTCCTTGAAAGAATCCATAAAACATCCACTCCGTTAAAGTTTTCAACAATGCTGCTGATACCAGGTTAGTATACCACAAAAATGGCTGTGCGTCCATATTTCTATAATGTAATTTATAATACATAAAAAAAGCCCCTGCGGGGCCGTTGTGTCCGGGGCAAAACCGGGCCACAATATCTTGTGGCAATAGAGTTTTCCACGGCAAAATGGTGAAAAAGTTGAAAATCTTTTCACAGAAAAATCCGCAAAAAGTTTGCGGAAAAGCGAAAAAAATGCTTGACAGAACGCCATACTATGCGATATACTGTTGAATTGCAAGCCTGTCCCCAATCTGGGACCGCATCAGACCCCATACCGGGGATAAGTTTTTACGGAGGATACAACCATGAAGAGAACTTTTCAGCCCAAGAAGCGTCAGCGCAAGGAAGTTCATGGCTTTCTGACCCGCATGAGCACCAAGAACGGCCGCAAGGTCATCAATGCTCGCCGTGCAAAGGGCCGCAAGAGCCTGACTGTCTGATCTCTGCCTTGCAGGTGAGATCCGGCGCAGAAATGAATATGCGCACAAAAGACCGCTGATATCCCATTGGCGGTCTTATTTTTTTACCCGTCAAAAGTTTTTTCGTAAAAATGCCCGGATGGGCTTTTAAAGTGCAAAAATTTTTGATATACTGGCTAAAGAGTGCACCTATGTGCACCCGGACGAAAGGAGGTGCCGATGTTATGCGTTATCGTCCGATCCGCCGCAACAGCGAGTTTGGCCGTGTGTACGCCCGCGGCAAGTCCTATGTGAACCCGGCACTGGTATTGTATGTGCTCAAGACCCGGGGCCGCAACACCCGGGTGGGCCTGACCGCCACCAAAAAAATAGGCCATGCCGTGCAGCGCAACCGCGCCCGCCGCGTGATGAAGGCTGCGATTGACGAGCATCTGGATCACAATATCGGCGGCTACGATCTGATCTTCGTGGCCCGGGGCATGACCCCCAAACTGAAAAGCTGGCAGCTGAGCAGCGTTGTGGCAAAGCTGTTTGCACAGGCCGGTCTGCCGGATAAGGCCAAGCGCCCGGACGCAAAGCCGCCCGCCACCGTGCCCCCTGCCCGCAAACAAAAGCCGGAGTCCCGCGTGTGAACCGGCTGCAAATGCTCTGCCGCAGGGCATTGTGCGTGCCCATCCGCATCTACCAGTACACCCTCAGCCCATGGATCGGCCGCAGCTGCCGGTTTTCGCCCAGCTGCAGCAACTACACCATGCAGGCCATCCTGACCCACGGCTGTGTAAAGGGCATTCTGCTGGGCGCATGGCGCATTGCCCGGTGCAATCCGCTGGGCAAGTGGGGCTACGACCCCGTGCCGCCGACCGGCCGCTGGCAAAGCCCCGCCCGCAACTTGCAGCCCGCAAAGCTGTTTGAAAAGCGGCATAGGGGATAAGCCTGTTTCATTACTGCGAAAAAGCTTTCAGTAGGGTTGAAGCCTTCACCCCTTGGGGGGAAGGTGGTTGCGAACGTAGTGAGCAGACGGATGAGGGGTATCTTCCCGCACACTGCTGCTGGTCTGCGCCCTCATCAGTCACCTGCGGTGACAGCTTCCCCCGACCGGGGGAAGCCTTTAGAGGAAAACTGATTTCCATAGTGCACACCGGTCAAGGGCTGAATTTTCCGGGCGGAACGCTCCGCCCTTTTTTGTGCGTCTTTACAGACCAATGGTCTGTATTCAAAAACAGGAGGTTCCCATGAACACATTTTTCCTCATCGTCCTCGGGCAGATCGTCTCCCTGTTCGGCAATGCCGCCCTGCGGTTTGCGCTGCCACTGTATCTGCTGCGGCAGACTGGTTCTGCCGCGCTGTACGGCGGCATCACCGCTCTGGCCATGCTGCCCGCCCTTGCTGGAATGCTGACCGGCGGCGCACTGGCAGACCGCTGCCGCAAGACCCGCCTGATGGCGCTGCTGGATCTGGTGACCACCGGTATTTCGGCGGCAGCCGCTGCTGGGTTGCCGCATCTGCCGCTGCTCCCGCTAGTTCTGACCGTGCTGGGCAGTCTGTACGCCATTCAGGGGCTTTACCAGCCCGTGGTACGCGCCTGCCTGCCCCTGCTGCTGAACGGCACCCATCTGTTGCGCGGCAACGCGGTCATCCAACTGGTGGATACCGTGGACGAACTTCTCGGCCCTTTGCTGGGTGCTGTTCTGCTGGAGCACTTCGGCATCCGGGGTCTGCTGGCGCTCTGCGGCTGCTGCTTTGCACTTTCCGCCGGAATAGAGCTGTGCCTGTGCATCCCGCAGGATGTCCCATCGGACACAAGGCTCTCCGTCCGTTCTCTGTGTACCGACCTGCGGGAAAGTGCGCAGTTTCTCACCGGGCAGGCTGCAGTGCTGCAATTAGCCGCCGCCATGGCGGCTGTAAACCTGCTGGAAGTCCCCGCCCTCACTGTGGGTGTCCCGGTGCTGGTGGTACAGACCCTGCAGAAAAGTGATGCCTCCCTTGGTCTTGTGCAGGCGGTGCTGAGCGCAGGCGGCATTCTGGGCGGCGTGCTGGCCGGAACCGTTTTTGTCCGGCATCCCATCCGCAGCGGCACAGGTCTTTTGCTGGCGCTCAGCGGCGTGTGCGCCGCGCTGGGCCTTGCCCTCCGGGTGTCAGTGCTGCAGTTCGGCAGCATTCTGGTGCTGGGGGCTGTGTTTATGGCCGTGGCGGCGCTGTTCAATGTGTGGTTCTTTGCGCAGCTGCAAGTGTTAGTGCCGCAGGCACAGCTGGGCAAGACGACAGCCTGCCTCTCTGTGCTGGCCTGCCTGACCCAGCCCATCGGACAGGCAGCCTATGGCAGTGCCTTCCAGCACTGGGCTGCGCACCCGGCAGATGTACTGCTGGCAGCCGGGGTGCTTTCGGCGCTGGTTCTCTGGCTGCTGCAAACGCGCCGTACCGCCTGACACAGCAAAAAAGGAGCCGCTATTGCAGCCCCTTTTATGGTTTGCTTACTCCGGCAGCTTTGCCGGGTCGAGATAGCTTTCGCCCTGCTTTACCTCCACATGGATGTGGCTCTCCTCGGCGCACTCGCAGCCGACCGTGCCCACCGCACCAATCTTCTGCCCGGCGGTCACGGTCTCCCCGGCCTTTACGGCAGGGTCTGCCACGCCGCACAGCCGCCAACTGCGGCCGGCGGCATCCTCCAGCACCACCACGGTGCCCCAGTTGCCCTCTGCCCCGGCAGACACCACCTTGCCCGCCACGGGTGCCGCCACCGCAGCGCCCTGCGTGCAGGCGTAGTCCACGCCGTTGTGGGTGCGCCAGTCCCCAAGGGTCTTATTATACACCAGCTCATCGCCGCTGAAGGCGTTGAGCACGCGCCCCGGCATAGAGGGCGCGGCGGCAGGCTGTGCCGAACTGCTGGCAGGCGAGGATGCGCCTTGCAGTGCCGAGGGTTCGCGCAGCGAACCAGAGCCAGACTGCGCACCAGAGGATGCACCAGAGTGCTCCTGCTGCGGCACATCTGCCTTGCTGTTTGCAACGTCGGTCACGGGCTGCTGCCATGTGGTATCCTCCTGTGCGTCCCAGTCCGGTTCTGTTTCCGGGGTGGTCTGTTGGGTGGTGCCGGGGGCGTTTAGTCCATCCAGACTTTTTTGCAGTTCTGCCCGCAGGGCGCGCACCGCCCACACCCCTGCCGCAGCCGCAGCCAGCAGGCTTGCGGTCAGCAGCAGGGCAAAGCCCTTGCCGTGCAGAAATTTTTTGATCTGCTCCATGCTTGTTACTCCCATCTGTCCGTTTTGTGTACGGGGTCTTTTTCTGGGCTTAGTGTGGGACAGCGGCGGGCGGTTTATGCAAGGGGACAAAAAAGACACGCAAAAAGGCTGAGCAGCCGCTTTTTTGCAGCTGCTCAGCCCTGCTGTATCCCGTTTTTGGTTACTTCCGTGCGATCATCTCGGTATAAGCCAGCACCAGCGGGCCTACGCCCTTAGCATCGTTGCAGACCACCGGCTCGCTGAAGTAGTAGGCCAGAGAGCCGTCACGGTGATCCTTGCCGCCCAGACCTGCCACAAGGCAGATGCCGTCCAGCTGCAAGCTGCCGTCCGGGTTCTTGGACAGGTACCGGTCGCAGGTGCCGTAGAAAGCCTTCTCCGCCCATGCAGCCATGCGTTTGGGCAGGTAGCCCAGACGCACGCCCTTGAGCACTGCGTAGGCGAACAGGGCGGTGCCGCTGGTTTCCAGATAGTTGCCCTCGGCCTCCGGGTGGTCGATGACCTGCCAGAACATCCCGGTCTGCTCGTCCTGGAACTTGTGCATATCCTCTACGGTCTGTTTGAGCATGGCCATGATGCCGCGATACTCGTTGTACAGCTGCTCGTCCATGCGCTCCAGCACATCCACCATTGCCACAAGGAACCAGCCCATGGCGCGCAGCCAGAAGTTGGGGCTGCAGCCGGTCTCGGGGTCTGCCCAGTACATCTGGCGGCTCTCATCATAACCGTGGTAGTACAGGCCGGTCTTTTCGTCCCGCATGTGCTTTTTGATGTTCATAAACTGCTTGTAGCTGTCGATGCAGCCCTGCATCTTGTTAAAGCGGGTCTCGTACTCCATGTAGAAGGGCTGCGCCATATAGGTGCCGTCCAGCCACACCTGCCACGGGTAGATGTCCTTGTGCCAGAAGTTGCCCTCCTTGGTGCGGGGCTGGGTAAGCAGCTGGCTGCGGATGGTGTCGATGGCCTTGCGGTACTTCTCGTCCCCGTAGATATCATACAGAATGAACAGGTTCTTGCCCTGATTCACGTTGTCCAGATTATACTCCTTGGGGTCGTAGGTCTTGATGGAGCCGTCCGGCTGCACAAAGTAGTCGATAAACTCCTTGGAAAACTCCAGATACTTCTCGTCGCCGGTGGTCTTGTACAGGCTCAGGCAGGCGGTGATCATGCAGCCATCGATGTAGTTCCACTTGTTGGGCTTGCCGCTGCGCACCTTCTCGATGTTCCACATCGGTGCCTCGGCGCTGGAATTGGCGATCAGGTAGTCCACATAGTCGCCCAGCATGGACAGGATCTCTTCATGGGTCATGGGTCAGTCCTCCTCAAAATGTCCTACGTTGGCAAAGTGCAGCCGCTCGCCCTCGTAGCCCTCGATCTTCACGTTGTGCAGGTCGATCTCCTTGACGTTCTCGGCATAGATGGCCAGCTTTTTCACCAGCGGACGGTTGTCGGCCATGGCCGCCTGTCCCTCCTTGGCGTTGGGGTCAAAGGTGATGCTCACATCCCGCATGGTCACCCGCTCGATGGGCTGCTCCGGCAGGCCATCAAAGTAGCAGCCCGCGAACTGGGCATCGGTAGCTACGATGTTCTCCATGGTCAGGCTGCCCAGCTTGGGGGTGTACTCGTCCACGGGCATGGCGTCGCGGCACTGCACATAGGGGCCGTGGCCGTCCGGGTCGCAGAAGTAGAACATATTGATGACAAAGGGTGCTTTGACGCCCCGCATCTCCACGTTGCGGAACACCAGCCCGTCAATGACGGCGGTGTTGCCGCGGCCGCGGCGGGTCTTGACCCGCAGGCCGCGGTCGGTGTGGTCCATCAGGCACTGGGTGACCACCATATCCTTGACGCCGCCGCTCATTTCGCTGCCGATGACGATGCCGCCGTGGCCCTTGTCCAGCAGGCAGTTGCGGATGACGGTGTGCTCGCAGCTCTTTTTCAGCTTCATGCCAAGGAACACCTTGCTGGCCTTCATGGCGATGCAGTCGTCGCCCACATGGATGTTCACGCCGATGATGCGGATGTACTCGCAGCTTTCGGGGTCGATGCCGTCGGTGTTGGGGGCGTTGTAGGGGTTGTTGATGTTGAAGTTCAGCAGGTCAAGGTGCTTGACGAAGATGGGGTGAATGGTCCAGGAGTAGCTGTTCTGCACCGTGATGCCGTGCAGGCAGATGTTCTCGCTGTCCACCATGGCCACGGCACGGGGACGCCATGCGATGCGCTTGATCTTGGGCGTCACCCACCAGTCGCCGTTCTCCGCGTCGCAGTCCAGCGTGCCCTCGCCGGTCACAACGACGTCATGCACCTGCGTGATGTTCAAAAGGCCGGCAAAGCTGCTCAGGGGGTTGCCCTCCCAGCCGGTCAGGTAGTATTCGTCCACCTCGTTCTCGCTGGGGATCACACCGGGCAGGATGGGATAGTGGGTGCGGTCGTTGTCGCCCAGCAGCACAGCGCCCTTTTCAAGGTACAGGGTGGTGCAGCTCTTCATGAACAGGCTGCAGGTGCGGTAACGGCCCGCCGGCACATACACCGTGCCGCCCTTGGGGCAGGTGGACAGGGCAGCCTGCAGCTTGCCGGTGTTGTCCGTGGTGCCGTCGGCCACCAGACCGTAGCGGGATGCATCCACAAAGAAGGTCTCGGCCTCGGTGGTAAAGGTGCAGGTCAGGCTCTCGCCCTCAGCCTGCACGCCCACCGTGTATTCCGTGCCGGGCAGCAGGGAGAACAGGGAGAACACGTTGGTATTGCAGGCTTCGTAGACGGTCCTGCCGTTCAGGGTAACGATGAACGGATGGGCCGGACGGTAGCACAGGTCGTTTTCCAGCTCGAAAACAGCGCTGCGCGTCATGGAACGGATAAGCGACAGATTCATGAGAGAACCTCCTGATGGTTTTGTCTTGCCCAAATGCCTTGGGCATGGTATGATGAAAAAGAACCCTCTCAGTCAAACCCTTTGGGTTTGCCAGCTCCCCCGAAAGGGGGGAGCTTTTATGGAGCGGAACGGTCAAATGCATAAAACCTCGCCCTTTGGGAGAGGTAGCATCGCGCAGCGATGACGGAGAGGGTTTTCCCTCGGAAGATGATGAGAAGTGTATTATGAGATCAGAACGTGAAAAGATCACCGGCAAGGTGGCCGCTGCCACCCTGCGCCTGAATGCAAACCGCCACGAGCTGCTGCCCGACGAGGATACCTGTTATCTGCTGCTGGTGTCCGAAGGCAGCGTGACGCTGGAATCGGGCGGTCAGAGCGTACTGGTAAACCCCGGCAGCGCTGTGCTGCTGGGCCCGGGCGGCGGCAGCTTTCTGCAGACCGGCAGCGCCGTGCCCCAGATCGTGGGGTGCCATTTTCCGCTGGGAATGCTGCATGATTTGAAAAACACAGCAGGGCGGGATTTTTCGCGTCTGTTTGCGCCCGGCGGGCGCACCGTGTTGTATGCACCGGTGCAGTGGACCAGCCGGATACGCACCCTGCTGGAAATGATGAGCAGTGCAATGGACGAACAGGATTATCCCGGCCCGCTGTATCTGCTGCTGATCCTGCACTACGTGGAGCAGGAGTGCTTTGCAGAGAGCAGTGCCGTGGCACGCCCCCGCAACGAGACGGTGGAGCAGATCTGCGCCTACCTTGCGGCCAACTACCGGCAGAAGTTTTCCCTCACCGAGGTAGCTGCGCAGTTTTATCTTTCGCCCTACTACCTGAGCCGGTTGTTCCGGCGGGTGACGGGCCAGTCCATCGTGGATTACATCAACAACCGCCGCATCGAAGCGGCCCAGAAGCTGCTGGAGACCACAGAGCTGTCCATCAGCGCGGTGGCAGAGCAGACCGGCTTTGCCAGCGCCGCCCATTTCCGCCGGGTGTTCCGCGAGGTGATGGGCACCGGCCCGCTGCAGTACCGCAAAGGACATAAGAAATGATGTACCCCCGGCGGGCTCCATCATCAAAAACACCCCCTGTGCCATCTACGGGAACGGCACAGGGGGTGTTTGTATCAGAGATCTTATGCTTGTGCGCGGGGCTTAGCCCTTGACGGCACCGGCAGAGATACCTTCAACGAACTGGTCCTGTGCGCAGAAGAAAACGATCAGCTGCGGCAGGATGGAGATCAGCGACAGAGCAAGGATCTTGTTCCAGGCGAAACCGGTATCACCGTCCATGGACAGCTTGACGAACAGGGACATGGGATACTTGCCGGGGGTGCTGACGTAAAGCAGCGGGCCCATGAAGTCGTTGCAGCTCCACATGAACTGGAACAGTGCGCAGGACACCAGAGCGGGGCCCAGCATGGGCACGATGACCTTGTACAGGGTCTGGAAGGAGGAGCAGCCGTCGATGGCGGCAGCTTCGTCCAGATCACGGGGGACATTGCGCATGAACTGCACCAGCTGGTAGACGAAGTAGGTCTCGGTCGCAAATGCGCAGTGCACCCAGATGGCCAGATAGAAGGGGCTGTCCAGCCAGCCGAACTTGTTGTACAGCAGGTACTGCGGCACGTTCAGAACGACCTGCGGCAGGAACAGGGTGGCCAGCATGATGTTGAACATCAGCTTACGGCCGGGGAAATCGAAGCGGCCAAAGCCGTAGGCAGCCACACAGGCGGACACCACGGTGCAGATCACCTTGGGGATGACGTAGCTGTAAGTGTTCAGCATGGCCTGCAGGATGTTGATGGAACCGCCAAAGTTGTTCAGAGCGCCGCGGTAGCCATCCAGAGTGGGGTGCTTGATCCACAGGCTGATGCCTGCAAAGATCTCGCTGTTGTCCTTAAAGGTAGCGCTGATCATCCACAGCAGAGGATAGATCATGATGACGCCGACCAGGATCAGGACGAAATACTTGAAGAAGGTCGCGATTTTGTTCGATGCTTTCATTCCCATACTGGTCACCTTACCTTTCGTCAGAGTAGTAGACCCACTTCTTCTGGCTGGTGAATGCAATGATCGTCAGGATGCAGACGATGATGAACATGATCCACGCCAGAGCGGATGCCATACCCATGTCATAAGACTTGAATGCGTAGTTGTAAACCAGCAGAGAGATCAGCGTGGTGGAACCACGGGGGCCGCCGTTGGTGATGATGTACGGGCCATTGAACTCCTGGAAAGCCTGGCAGATCTGAGTGACCAGGTTGTAGAAGATGATGGGAGTGATCATCGGAACGGTGATGGAGAAGAACTGACGCCACTTGCCGGCACCATCAATGGTGGCAGCCTCGTACAGGTCGGCAGGCACGCCCTTCAGAGCAGCCAGGAACAGCACCATGGCAGAACCAAACTGCCAGATGCGCAAAAAGCAGATGATCCACAGCGCGTAGCTGGGGTCAGACAGCCACTCGGGGCCCTGCACCAGACCAAAGGTGACAGCGCGCAGAACGGTGTTGAGCAGGCCGTCCACACTGAACACAGCCTTCCACAGAACGGCGATTGCAACAGAGCCGCCCAGAATGGAGGGGATGTAGTACACAGTACGGAACAGGTTGACGCATGCGATCTTGAAGTTCAGGATGTATGCGATGAACAGCGCAAAGACCAGCTTCAGCGGCACGGTGATGAAGGCGTACTTGAAGGTGATGATCAGTGCCTTGGTGATCTTGGTGGTGGTAAAGGCCGTGATGTAGTTGGCCAGACCAACGAACTTGGTGCCGCTCTCGAAGAAGTTCATATCGGTGAAGCTGTAGTACAGCGACTGACCGAAGGGAACTGCCTTAAAGACGACGAAGCCAATGATCCAGGGGATCAGATAAAACAGACCCTGATATTTGTCCAGCCACTTCTGGAACGGGGTGCGCCCGACGGTGGGAGCATTGCTTTCTTTCATCTGGGAAATCCTCCTTTTTAAGGAATTTCGGAGCATGAGACGGACGAAGGGGTAACAGACTGGATACAGCTTTGTCAAGATTTTGTAATATATCTCTGACAAAAAAGGGGCATCTGCCGGTCGGGCGGCAGGTGCCCCTCAGGTTCAGTCAAAGGGTGCCCTTTTCTGTGCGTGACCGCACACGGCGGCACTCAAAAATGGAACTTAGCCGATGGTGTAGCCAACAGACTCCATGCCGTCCAGCAGGGTGTCAACAACGTCTGCGCCGGCAACGCCGTCGTAGTCAACGGTATCGAACACTTCCTGATAGATGCCGGTGCCGGAAGCCTTCAGGTCGTTGTTCTCGAACAGGGGATCCAGCTTGTTGGTGGTGAAGGCCATGACCTTGGCGTTTGCCTCAGCAACCAGATCCTTGACAGCGCCGGCAGCCTGAGCAGCAGCCAGACCAGCCTTGGAAGCGGGGATGCCGCACTCGGAACCCATGATGGAAGCGCCCTTCTCCTCGTTCAGCAGGAAGTTGATCAGGGTAGCAG